>Ga0123519_10014672_pt1 | contig 11107 bp, 11 predicted proteins | sample YelNatPaOPRAMG02_FD_87396 | JGI IMG/M metagenome (GOLD analysis project Ga0123519, IMG submission 87396) | Hot spring microbial communities from Yellowstone National Park - Yellowstone National Park OP-RAMG-02 (version 2) | ecosystem: Environmental > Aquatic > Thermal springs > Hot (42-90C) ... | reverse complement strand
GCGTCCTTCTCTAAAATTGAAATTAGTACATCAGCGGAACCCATAATTGATGATAATAACTCATAAGGTTGAAAATTCATTATTAATAAATTCTTTAAAGAATATTCTTCTTTCTTCTTAGATAACCAATCTGCACCTAAACCTTCTGAAATAACAACAACTATAACATCCGGATAATTTTGAAATTGAACAGCTAGATTCAATAATAATTCTGGTCTGTGTTTTAAACCAAGAGTGCCTGTATACATGAAACAAAATTTATCCTCTAAATTATTCGATATAGACCAATCATTTTTTTTATTGACAACTGAAAGCTCATCTAATGGTGCCCAATTGGGAATGACAGTAAATTTTTTATTTTTCACACTCATTTGCTTTAAAACATCAATAAAATGATGGGTAATTAATACTATAAAATCGCTTTTATTTAATAAGTTAGCTTCAAGACGAATGTAATAATTGCCTATCAAACTTCCAAGGACAGAAAGTTTTTTTTTCAAAATATTCTTAATTGCTATACCATAGAAATCTTGTACCCAAAAAACTAATCGGATTCTATTTTTGGCACAATAAGATTGAACATGTTTTAAAGTATCCAAAGGAACATTTGATGCTATCAAGACATCAGGATTATAATTTTTAATTTCATTTACAACCAACTTACCAAATTGATTCTCTTGTATCCATCTTTTTAAAAAAGAATATTTCTTAAAAGGCGAACTTAATTTTAATCCTTTTATAAAAAAAGTCTTTGGATCTTCATTTGTTTTAACTAATTTGCCCTTTGGTGTTTGAAATGCGGCTGAATAAATATGAAGTACTTGATACCCTCGCATAGCCAAGGCACGGCTCAACTGTACTTGAAAGGGATGTCCTGAGTTATCATAAAGTAGAATTTTCATTATAATTTTTCGAAATTTTGTTTAAATAAAAAATCACCTTGAATAGCGACCCCGTTTTGGTAAAAAATATTATAAACTCCAACCAACTTAAATTTGTGATCGGATAAGGAAGAAATTATTTCCCAAGCCAAAGCTTGACCTTTATATAATTCAGCAAAAGAACACTCGACATAAATCCAGTCAAAATATTGCAACAATTCTTTCGATCCCTCTAGAACTTGCAGTTCATAGCCTTGTACATCTATCTTCAGTAATGCTGGCTTACAAATGCATATTGAATCTAGAACAGAAATTAATCTTTTTTGAACCACCTGTTCTGTTTTTATTTCTTCGGTACCAGGGAAATTAATTACTTGAAGTTCAGTAATCGGTAATATAGAAGAAGAATCTTCGCGCCGCGAAACATGTATTTCTTCTATTTCATCAGTTGGTCCAATCGCAAGATTAAAAAGTTTCGTATGATTATCGTCTTTAAATGCTTTCTTAAAAAATATTGCTGGATTATTTAATGGTTCAAATGCATAAATAAAAGCATTTGGGAATAAAATTCTTATCAAAGAAGAAAATTGTCCTTTATTTGCACCAATATCTACTACTGTATTAATTTTATCAAAAATTTTAATCAGATGCATATGCTCAACTGAAGGATATATCATTTTTAAAATGTACTTTAAAGCTCCAGGCAAAGATAACAACCTGTAAACTTTTTTTACTTTTCTAATAATTGTCATATAATTTCCGTATTAATATAATGCTATCATAAATTTATAATCTTTATTTAACTAATAAAAGATTTTCAATTATATTAATTATTTCTCGAGCAGTTTTTTGCCAAGAAAACATGCTCGCCCTTCTTAATCCAGCATCAATGAGTGTTTTACGTATGCTATTGTCTTCAGTTAACAATCTCATTTTCTCGGCGATATCAAAAATATCAAATGGTTCACATACTATACCAGCGTCACCAACTATCTCGGGTAACGCACATTTGTTTGAAACAATCACAGGACAACCAAGTTTCATAGCATCTATAACTGGTAACCCGAAACCTTCAGATAGACTAAGATATAAAAGACCTTCTGCATTCATAATTAACCCGTATAAGCTTTCTTTTTCTATAAACCCAGTAAATAATACAATTGAACTTAAATTATTTAAATGCACAAAAGGTTTTAAATGGCGTTGAATGTAGTCACTTTCCCCAATAATCACTAATTTTTGCGGATTATTTAATTTCGTATTTAGTGATTTTATCGCACCAATTGCTGATTCACAATTCTTATGTTTTTGATGACCGAATGTAATCCAATACTTAGAATTTATAGATTTCGCTATTTCAAATGAAAGTATTTCAATGCCTTGAGTGCCATGTGGTATTACACTTATTATTTTATCACTGATTCCGTAAAATTTTTGTAAGTTGTGCAACGTATAATAGCTAGGACAAGTAATATGATTTGCAATGCTTATAGTTCGTAAATAACTTATTTTTTTATAAATTCTTTTTAATATTTTACTATTAACAGACATAAAATGATCTAAATCGGCTATATTAACTATAGTTTTACATTTTAGTTTTCTAAAAGGTAGTTGATCTATTGAGTAAATTATATCTATTTTGTATTTCCTTAATATTTTTGGAAGCTTAATTTCTTTGAATAATATCTTTTTATAGCCAATTTTGGCTGGCCCAAGTGTTAATATGTGTTCCTTAGGTATATATTTTGAAAAAATATTAAAACTATTATCGTCTGTCAAAACAAAAAAATTTTCGCCAATAATTTTGTACATTTCTATTGATAAATTTAAAGCGTGATTAAAATTTCCTAACGGTAATCTTTTCTTACCCTCTAGTAAAGAATAAGCATTTAATAATATTCTCATCTTGCATCATCTTATATTTAAATTTTTTGTTTTATATTTTATACAAAACATAAACTTTTATCATTGAACTCCGATTACCTTTTTATATATATCGTATACTTCATGAATTACAGTATCATAAGTATATTTTTCTTTTATAAATAACCGTGCTTTTTCTTTCTCTTCTATAGAGATAGTTCCATTTTTAAAGAAATCTACCATTTTATTTTTTATTTCTTCTATATCTAAGCTTGTAATTCTTACAAGAGAACATATTTCAAGATCTTTATAAATGTTAACTTTATCGGATATTAAAACAGGACAACCACAAGCTAAAGATTCTATTACGGTCATACCAAAATTCTCTGTATAAGATGGTAAAACAAATAAATCGCTATCAACATAAGCCTGCTTTACCAATTTATGCTCTATAGAGTCCTTGATTATGACATTTTTCTCTATATTATTTTCAATTATCCAACGCTTAACTTTACTCAAATAATTCTCATTATCTGGCCCAACAATTGCTAAACAAGAATTTGGAAATTCACTTAAGAATTTAGCAAAAGCAGGTATTAATAAATCCAATCCTTTTTTAAAATTTATCCTTCCTAAGAATAAAATTAATTTTGTTTCATTGGACACACCTATTTCTTTTCTAAAATTACCATATGCTGGGAGATGTTCATACCTTGAAAAATCAATTCCATTTGGAATAACAATACTATTCATTTGCAATTTCAAGTAAGATGTTAATTCTTTTTCCACTGACGATGTAAACCACACATAAGTAGCGTTTTTCAAATTAGGAGAATCTATCAATTTTTCATAAATCCTTTTAATAAACAAACTATATTTAGATTGTCTATATAAAAAGGGATCTAAAGAGCCATGTGGTCTGATTATATATGGTTTATTAAATAACCGCGACAATAGAGCAGCAATTGACGAGGGGAACCTATAAATTGAATGAATATGGATAATATCAAATTTTCTGATATTCGCAAAAAGCCACATAAATAGTCTGGGTGAAATTAATAATGGAGTATGAGCTGGAAAATGTTTTATAACAATTCCTTCCTCATTCGCAATTTTTTTTAACTGCGGAATAATTGTCCAAATAGGGGGTTCATCTTTATCCGTAGTACAAATAATGACCTTGTCTCCTCTCTTCATCTGAGACTTAACTAAGCCTATTACAACGGTCGTTGGACCGCCCGCCCTTGGGCTCAAGGTTGGTATAATATGCAATATATTCATATTAACGGTAGTGCCTTTAATAATAAATTAAACATTCAAACTTTTTGTATTATATTTCGCTCTACATAAACTACTCCAGCACTATAATCCTTATATTCCAAATACCTAATTAAGTGCTTAACAACCAATTCCGGTGATATATGGTTTATACATATATTGTTACCAATTTTACACTCATTTAATCTACAACCCTTGCATTCTATGTCTGTATAAAATATAGAATGATCCCCTATCGGGAACCATAGACCAGGAATATCTTGTGAAGAAAAAATTGAAAACACTTTTGTTCCTACACTAGCCGCCAAGTGCATTAACCCACTATCTATACCTATGTAAAAAAATGCACCCTTTAATAAAGATGCTATTTCTTTAAAAGAAAGTTTACCCGATAAATTAATAGATTTACCTAACCACTTATCTATAATTTTTTGATTAATTCCATATTCTTCTTCTGCACCAATTGCAACAGCTGTAAATTCTCCACTGTATTGGTTGAGATAATTGAATAGTTTTTGCCAATTCGAAATGTCCCACATTTTAATCTTAGCTTTAGACCCTGCGGAAAACACAAAGTATTTGCCTTCGATTCCCAAGTTGGGCACAACATTTTCTTCTCCTAGACAATATCTGCAGTTAATATTACTAATCGTTGCATCAAAGCCGATATTTCGCAATACAGCCTGCCCAAACTTCTCATATAAACCATCACTATCTATTACGGGCTTGTTTGCCTTCATCCAATGTAAACCATATATTTTTCTAATACCTGCCAATTTGAAGAACAAATATTTCAAAGTATTCTGTTTTCTTGTATCAAATGGATTAAGGTTATATAAGATGTCAATTCTCATCTTTCTTAATTTAATAATTAATTTCATGAGTTCGATTATATTACGCAATTTCAATGGATAGTATATAACATCATCATAGTATATTCCTTTTGGAAACAATTCCTCAGCAATAACTACTTTACCATCGTACCTACTATTTGTAAGTAAAACTATTCTATCGTTTTTGTGCTTCTCAATAATAAGTCTAAGAGCTGGTATCGTCACAATAAAATCACCAAGAGAACCCAACCTATATATTAAAACATTCATTTACAAACCTTCTTTAAGAGCGACAATTATTTCCAAAAGTTATTTCTTAATGAACATAGTTATACCTAAGTAACCACCATGATTCGTAAACTCGCAATATATCTGTTTAATGCCTTTACTGATTATCATTTTAAAAACTTTCCTTAGATTATAAGTATTCATTTGCCTAAATGGTTCACTAACTGTTCTACCCGTCAGCAAATTGAGTATCGAGTTCATTAATTTATATTGTCTTAAAAATCGTGATAGCTTTGTCCTAAATGGTAATATTTTATCGAAGGTATAATGAATAACAGCTACACCCTTATCGTTCATGTGGTCCAAAAGTCTTTCAATTATTTTATAGCCTCTCACAACTGGTATGTGCTGCAATACGATATATGTATGAATAAGGTCATATTTTTGTTGTTTTATTGCACTTAAATCATCGTCCGATTGTAAGTAAATAATATTTCCTTTACTTCTTTCACGTGCAATTGTCAACATCAGCTCAGATACATCCACACCTATGACTTCATCACAATATTTCGAGAAAGGTATTGTCACTCTTCCAACACCGCATCCAAAGTCTAAAGTTTTACTAAATTTAAATTCAGCGTTAAGATTTGTTTCAATAATATTTCTTAAATGCTCAACCCATTCTTCTCCAGTTTAATAAAAAGAATCAATTGTTCCGTCTCAATCATTTTGCCTTTATAAATGTCGTCAGAAAGCACACCATGCCATTGACTTATTTGCCCAATTTTATGCCAATCTTTATCAGTATATTTAGTCCAAAAACTCATAACTTTAATCTCCTTACTTTAATTCTCTTATTACTAATTTATTTGACAATTTTAGACTCTTTCTTACAAAAAAGCTAAAAATGAACTTGTCAATCAAAAGCATAATTATAAGAAGTGAAAGGATGCTTCGAATCCCCATCATTAATCCTCCTACTAGAGATTGTTCTGGACTATAAAAGTCGTACAAATAATAAAGATAGATAGTGAAAAGCATCTTGTCTCTACGGTTTTTGTAAAAATACTTCCAGTATTTATTAGAAGCATATCCGTAAAGGAACATTACTACCGCTACTCCTAAAACTCCGAAGTTTGAATACGCTTCTGTCATTGGAGTTGTCATGGTATCAACAAACGGCAAATTGTAATGGTTCTCAATGACACCTTCTGCTTGTGTGTTAAATTCCGGTTTGCCCGGGTATAGAATTCGCGGGATTAGCATTGGCAATTCTATAACATAGCTTTCCCCATACATATATTTATAGTCTTCACTATGGATTCTTTCCAGGATGTTTCCCAAAAAATCATTTGGGGCAAATCTGTAATAAACATATTTATCATCTTTAAAAACATAAGAATTCGAGCTCTCATGTTCATCGAAGTAAGAGCGAATTACATCTGGCAAGAAATTTTCAAAAATGTTATCAAAGGTAAATCCATAACGTAAATATTCATAAGCAGCGGTTCTCATATATTGCCCTAAAGGATAAACTACAAATATCCAGAGAACCAATGCAATCAAAATGTATCTGATTTTAATCAGCTTTTCCCTTTTATAGTAAACTGCAAAAGGAATAGAGTATATAAGCAGAAGTAATGCTGGCAATCTGTTATTAAGAACAAATAGCTGGTACATAATTTCAATACCGATAAAAATATAAAGGATCCTGTCGATTTTACTTCTTTTCCCTTGTAACGCATCTTTGTATGCAAGCAAGGACGCAAAAATCCCAATGCCTGGATTAACTATCCAAAATATTCTATCAATTGTGGTCAGCTGAGCCAAGTAAAACTCATTTGGATCGATACCTTCGTTGTTTGCAACAATAAAGAGTTTTGAAACAACTATCCCCTTGCTTATTAAATAAAAACGCAATATCCACGTAAGTAAAAATAAAAAAATCGTAATTCTATACGAATCCTGAAATGCTTCCGAAAAAAAATCACGCTGAAGGTATATATGGCTCGTAGACCTTGGTAAGCCATAGCCCAGATAGAAAAAAGTAATTCCTATAAAACTTATCAAACTTGAGATTGGGAAGAATTCAACAACATCTGATGAAAAATAGTTTCTACCTATTAAAAAAATAGAAAAGCTTGCGCCAAGCACATAATATCCAAAATAAAAAACCGAAAAAATTATGCCTGGTGAAAAAAGTTCAATTTGTTCTTTTCTCCTTCGAATAAAAGTATTTACACGAGTGATAATTAACACAGCAATAATTAAATTTATTAAAAGAAAAAAGATTATAGGCATTTTTACATCCTTAAACCATTTAGGAGTGCTGCAAAAAGCATTTTAGATTTTTCTCTTCGGTTTATTAGAAAAAGAATGGCTGCCTTTAAGGCATTCAAAAGAAAAAAATTCAAATAAAAAAGTGAGAAGTTTATCTTCGACATGTATCTTCTAGATACTATTATTCTATTACGTGCAAAAAGATAAACCTGTAGTGGAGAGCTTTTGCCTTCGCTAGCCGTATTATTAATTTTGAAGCTTCTTCCAACTTTATGATATACTACGGCTTGTGGTACAAATAGAATATTATAACCTCTCTTTTTTAACCTCATAGATAGATCCAAATCCTCGCTATATGCAAAAAGCTTCTCATCAAATAATCCAATATCTTCAAAGACTTTAGTATTTATAAAAATACTGCAGCCAGTTGCAAATTCTGTTTTCGTGCGTTTCAATTGAACCTTATTCACATTCCGGTTAATATATCGATGGATTCCCTTTCCAAAAATTTTAGAATAATACCCACCGGCAAACCAAATTTGGTTCGGTGTATCGTAGTATAATATTAAATTGGTTATTACTTGACTTTCGCTACTCGTAGCGGCATCAAGCAAAACCAATAATGTATCACGCTCAACAATGGTATCATTATTTAAAATCCAAACATATTCATATTTATTCTCAGCAGCATATTTTATTCCAATGTTATTGGCTCCGGCAAAGCCTAAATTTTCTGAAAGATAAATAACCTTGATTCTTTTATCTGTAAAATTTGGTTTGATAATCGAATTGTTATCAACAACAACTATGTCAAAATTTGTTTCAGTTGAATTTAGTAAAGAATTTATACATTCTTTTGTATCTTCAGAGTTATTCCAATTAATTAATATTATACAAACTTTTTTGCACATGCTGACTCAAGAGATTGTCCTAGTTCAACTGGAATTGGACTTTTTGGTTTATTGAATAAGGTGAATAATCAGGCCGCATTTTTAGCCTCAATTCGATTAAGTCTTGCTCGATACAACTTGATCTTGCCCCGGTATTTCGGACACCAAGAAAAGACACTATACTGTGTCAGGAGGTGTTATGAGGGCAACAGCGAGGCGACGACGTTTTGATGCACAGTTCAAACGGGGCACGATTGACATCGACCATCGTCACCACAGCCGTGAGCCGAGAGATCCATCAACGGCGTCCGTCCGAAGGCCTTATCCTGCACTCGGACGGCGACTCCCAGTATGCCAGTGAAGAACTTCAAACGCCGGCGATTGATCATGCGTTGTCACTCAGCATGGGACGTACGGAAAGCTGCTATGACAATGCGGTCACCGAGAGCTTCTTTCATACCCTGAAGACCGAGCATGTGTACTGGCATAAATATCAAACGCGGGATGAGGGCCGCGCCAGCATCTTTGACTACATCGAAATCTTCTACAACCGGAAACGCAGACACTCGACGATCGGCTATTGTTCACCCGTCGAATACGAACAACAACTCAAACTACCCTAACTAACTGTCCGAAAAAGCGGGTGAAGATCAACTTGTGGTCACGTACCTTAAACCTTTCATCGATTATGCTATTTAGAAAATCCTCAGGTGTAAGATAGCATAGAGAGCTGTGAAGTGGTTTGATGTTGTAGTAATCGATGTAATTAGCAATTTCTCTTCGTGCACCGTCTAGCTCAACGAGACCTCATTTCCTAACAGATTCGTATTTAAAGGATTCATGGAACCTCTAGATCTAACCGTTGCTCAGCGGGTATTGAATAGACGTCCTTGTGTGCTGAAGACCGGCCATACGTAAAAACTCAGCAAAATCTTTGGATATATATTGCGACCCGTTGTCACTTATGAGCCTCGGCTTCTCAGAAGAAAATTTCTCAAGTGCACGCTCTACTGTTATCTGAACATCGTACTCTTCCATACTTGTCCTTAACTCATGGTACACTATGTATCGGCAGTAACCATCTATCACACTGATGAAGAACAAGAAAGTACCTCTGTCTGAAGTTCACATACTTGATGTCTGTGTGCAATTACTCATGCGGCCTTGTGGACTGGTCAAAATCCCTATTCCTGGAGTTTTGCTTGCTTTTATTCCATCGGTTAATAAGACCCAGCCGACTTCAAAACCCTGTGAGTCGTTGCGGGACTGACAGGTTACTCATTCTCTTTTTCACTCAATGAAGCTGAACCATTATGCCTTTTGGTAAAAATATCTACAGCTCTCTCAAAAAGCTGCTTCTTTCATTTGTACAGTTCATTCAAATTTATCCTATATCTTTCCGACAGCTGACTCAATGGTACCTGATTCTCCAGGTGTTCTCTCTTTGTATCTTTACCTTCTCAACAGGACTGCAATCCTTTCGTGTACAACTGCCAGTGCTATTCTGCACCGTTGCTTGTCTCCTTTTTCTCTTAATTTAATTTGAAGAAAGTCCAATTTCATTAGAAACAAAAAATAGGCTACTTTTTGTATAGGATTCGCTTGGGTTTCTCATTGTCAAATTTTCCCCTTAGCCCATCGGCGTAAGCATTTAGTACCAATCTTAATCGCCTATATTTATTGTCGTCATACAACACGATCCCAAAGATATACCTAACCATGCTTTTTACCATTTGAAAGTAAAACAAGGTTTTGTCTTCAGAATGTCGCTTTCCTAACCAAACAAAATTTCTGACAATGTAATATGACAGCCAAAACTTATGAAACTCTACTCTTGGGCTCTCTCTACCTAAAAAATTTTTATTAATCCATCTTTTTGCAGCTTCCTTATGAACAATTACGCTACTTGGAATTAGTAAAATTTTCCCAACAGAACGAAGGCGTATACAATATTCTATGTCATCATAGTTAATAAAAAATTCAATTTTCGGAAAACCTATATTTTTAATGGCATCCCTTTTTATAAATAAGCCTACGAACGATGCAGCATCAATTTCAACAACGCGTTTTTGGTATTCCTTTGAGTCCAACGGGACTAGAATAGACGGAAAACATTGTTTTAAACTTATTTTTGCTCTATGATTAATGGCTATATTACCACTCGGCGAAACGACCGAGCAACCTAAGGCCACGACATCCTTACCGGTGGAATGCAAACTTAGTTCTTCCAACGCATCTTTTTTAGGTTCTGCATCATCATCCATACACCAAATCCAGTCATATCCTTTTTCATATGCAGTCTTAATCCCTGTATAAAATCCACCAGCTCCGCCAAGATTTTCTTGTGTAATAACCGTTAAATCCTTTTGTTCTTCTAACCATTCAAGAGTTCCATCTGTACTGGAATTGTTTACAACAATAATATCATCAACTCTGTGTGTTTGATTACGAATGGCATTTATACATTCTTTCAATAAATTCAACCTATTATAAGTAACAACTACTGCTGCTATTTTCATAAAAAAATTTCCTTTTCAAAAATATTTAAAGCTCGTGCAACTATTTGGTCCATATTATAATATTTATAATCTGCCAATCGACCGCAAAATATTACATTTTTTACTTTCTCAGCTTCTTTTAAGTATCTTGAATAAAGTTCATTATTTTCTTTCTTAGGGATAGGATAATATGGAATTAAATTTCCATTCAGTTCAAATCTCATTGGATATTCAATGGCAATTGAGGTATTTTTGCTATGCTGTCCTGTAATATATTTGAACTCCGTTATTCTCGTATAGTCATTATTATTAGGATAATTTATTGTACCAACTTCTTGATAATATTCAGAATTAAT
>Ga0123519_10014670_pt1 | contig 11108 bp, 10 predicted proteins | sample YelNatPaOPRAMG02_FD_87396 | JGI IMG/M metagenome (GOLD analysis project Ga0123519, IMG submission 87396) | Hot spring microbial communities from Yellowstone National Park - Yellowstone National Park OP-RAMG-02 (version 2) | ecosystem: Environmental > Aquatic > Thermal springs > Hot (42-90C) ... | reverse complement strand
GGCGACAGCCAGCGGGTGCTGGATATAGGATTCGCCGGAGGCGCGGGCCTGGCCGGCGTGGGCCTGCACGGCGCGCTCATAGGCGCGGCGCACGAGCTGGGCGCCGGCGCCGCTCTTATCATCCAACTGCGATATCAACTGTTCCACATCAATCAGCTTGGTCGAACCAACCATATCTCTTCACCTGACCGCGACCGTACCAATCCAGTCTCTGCTCTAATCCTATATTATAGCCCGATACGCGCACGCCTGCAACCAATCCTTTTGTTGTGTATGGGGCAGTACGCGAGGAGATGGGGGGTGGAGGGAGGAGAGCCAGCAGGCCGATGCCGGCGGGTCCTGACAGGGGGGAGAACGCCGCCCAGCGTGCGTCCGCTTCACCTGCGCCGCACAGTGCAGCGGAGCCGGCGCCGGCGCAAGCACATGTTGGGTGGCTTCATCTATGCAAACAATATCCTACCAAATCCCTGGCATTAAGCGGTAGCGTACCCGTTCCGCATATTCGCGATAGCCCGGAAGTTCTTCCTTCAACGTGCGGTCTTCCAGCGCTGTGCGAATGATAGTCAGAATGATTACCACGATAGATGGGATCGCTACCCAATACGAGCTGAAAAAGACTGGCGCCGCAATCCATGCCAAGATGCCGCCGGCGTACCCCGGATGCCTCACCACGCGATACGGGCCGGCGCTGACAACGGTGTGGCCGCGATCAGTCTGGATACGGACATAGGACGAGAAGAATCGATTGACCAACATCGCCCAGGTGCCGATCATGCTGCCAAGAAAGATCGCGCAAAGCGCAAAAATCTGGATGTGATCAGGTACATCAGGTGTCCAACCGAAACGCTCGTCCAGCCCCGCGACAATCCAGGAGGCCAGCGGGCCATAGATTGCCGTTGCCGGCACCAGGAACTTGTCCCATGCTTTGACATCTTCCCGTTGACCGGCTTCTGCCCGCTCTCTGGCCACGTCCGGGCTCTTGATGAGGATAAGCGATCGGCTCAGCACAAGGACAACCAGGGTCATGCCCGTGTAGGCCCAGCCCTCCCACCATTGTAGACGCCCCGCTGCAATGAAGAGCACTCCTGGAATAAGAAGCATGGTGAAAAGGAAGCGGATCACCGCCCGCCACGGGATTCCGATCGTGGCAGAGGGCTTGCTCGATCTTGTGCTCATTTCATCCTTTCTTGTCCATCGATTTATGAGGATTCATCCAGCCGGCCAACGACCGGCGCATCAGCCGCTGCGACCGGGCAAAGTGAAGCAGAGCCGGCTAAGCTACGTGTGGGGCTACCAATACTCATTATGATATGCACTACAGTATGCTTCCGGCTCTTTTAATTAAAATTAAAGATTTAATAGTACCCCACTTTTTGAACCGCATAAATGCATCGAACCCTTCTTTTTCGCTGTCATTTCGCTAAATCTATGAGACCCTCCCTCATTCTCTCTGGGCAGTGCTCGGCAAACAACGCCGGCTTGACCAACCTATTGCATACCTGCGCCACGAATAACGAAGGGCAAATAGGGCCTGGGGGTAAGCAGATGGAGAGCGTTATCTGTCCCGCACGAGTCATGGAAAATAGTTGCACCTTGAGCTTCATCGAAATGCCATAGGGCACGCGTCTGGCCATCACACGCGAAGGTCCAATAGGGCACTACGTATGGGTTGGTGTATCGGGCTATTGCCGAGATGCGCAGTTCATCGACTAGCCCGTCTAGATTACGCCCAATTATCAAAGGATCAGTGGAGTTCTTGACTACACAGCCCATGCCAAGAGTGCCGCTCATCTGCTCTTCTCCGTCAACATATATACGCGCCTTGCTTATCACGCCTAGCACATACTCAAGCTGTCCGGCGATGTGATGCCACCCCGGTCCAAGATGATAGCATGTAGCTAGGAATGAGTTGCCGCAAGTGCTATGCAATTTAAAGGAGACACATGTGAAATTTTCCATAGACGGAGATCTTGTGAGATAGAGTGTATATGCTCCAGGCTTGCTGACGATTTCAGCATTCTCATTGACAAGGGACCCATGATTAACATTAACCCAGGCTTCGATGGTCAGGCCTTCGCCCAATTGACTGGCCACATCAAGTTCGGCGTCATCTTGTGCAACAATGTGGTCGGTGTCCTTCGGTGCAAGCGTTCCATCGAAGGGTGGTGTCTGACCAGGTGGCTCTACAACAAGTATGTAGTCGGGCTTGGCGACCGAGTCAGACCCATTTAAGCCAGTCACGGTCAATGTAACAGTAAAAGTCCCTGCAGTGGTATAGATATGGGTAGGCGCATATAGCGCACTACTGGTTCCATCACCAAAGTCCCAGACCTGGCTGTCAATTGCTCCAGATGACAGATTTATGAACCTAACTTCAAGGGGCCGGAAACCCGCCAAAGGTGCAGCGTGGAATTCAGCAATGGGTGCAACGTCTGATAAAGCCCAATCCCAAAACAGGATACTATCACGACCACAACATGTTCCGGCCAGCACATCACTACCGTCACTCGAGATACTGACGTCTGTTACCCACCCCTCAGGGGGAATCCAATACCACAGCAGGTGACCGTCACCGTCATATAGAAACACGCTGCCTGACCCTATGGACGTCACTGCTAAATGTTGACCGTGGGCGTCGGTTTCAAGCCACATCGGGTCAAATGGATAGGGTATTGTTGTGCTCCATAGCACATTTCCGTCCCTGTCAAAGCCGGCAAGCCAACCACCAACTGCTCCATATATCCTCTGCCCATCGCCAGAGATAGCCACATGCTTGTGCCAGCTATCACTCCAGGTGAGTGCCCATCCCTCGCTGGGATCAGGTGCTCTCCAAAGTTGATTCCCTTGGTTGTCGAAACAATAAATGACCTCGGCATCTATTACGGTTATCTCCCCGTTTTGCGACACTGCCACTGATTCTGCCCGAACGTTTGTCCGGTGCCAGCGGAGGGCTCCCGTGCGACTAAAAGAAAAGAGGACTGCCTCATCAGTATCTGAGTCCCATGTACCGATCACAATGGTATTACCATCACCTGACACGTCCATAGACTGGATGCACTCTGTCCATTCTCCTCCCGTTTGGTCAGGTTTGCAACGGAGGTCAGTAAAGGATTGCTCTGTCCTGAAGTCCGCTTGCCATATCATGTTTCCCGAGCGATCTAAAACGACCACATATCCATCATCCAGCACAGCTACAATCGTATTTCCATCAGCGGACATGTCAATGAGCCAGCGTTCGGCCTCCCAACTTGTCGGCAATACCTGTCCCGTGTCATAGCTCCAGAGCATATTGCCCTTTCGATTATACGCGTAGATACGGCCGCTCTCCCTGGCCACCGCGGCCACCAAACTTCCATCGCGTGACACAGTAGCGTGAACCTCTTCGTAATCAGTGAGATCCGACCAGAGAATCTCTCCTACTTCGTTAAAAACTATCAAGCCATTACTGTATGTTCCCACCACGAGAAGACGAGGGCTTTCAGACATAGCTACCGATAGGGCTGGCGACTTGAGTGTATACACCCACGTAGGATCAGGATGCCGTATGGCATTGATAGTAGTTTCTGTATCGAAATTGCCATCTACACTGACTCCATTTGAAAGCTCTGGCCAGGATATTGACCGAAAACCGCCAGCCCAGGCTTGAGCCACTCCATCTGCCCAAGTCGTGCTATGGATTGTGGCTGTGCCCCCGGGAGGCATTGCCACACTCCTCTCATCGCCAGATCTTAACTCTTGAGCATAAGCTACAACACCTATCAACAGAACAAGAGAGATCAAGACTACGGCTTTTTGCAACACTTGACACTCTCTTGTCCCCATTGTAATTCCTCCTTTCACCCTTAGTAGACACCTATTTGCTACCAGCTAAGCTTATATGCAATAGTTGTGACGGAGGGGTTGAACCTTATTCTATCGCCGGGGTAAGCTCATCTGCAATAATTCGTCGAGGTTGTTTCTCAATCCACATGAAAGCACAGTTGGTAGTATCCACCTCGCAAAGAATGTTCTCAAGCCAACAGGGCACCCAACGGCCTGCATATCAGCCGCGCCGCCCGAAGGGAGACCTATCGGTTCAAAGCACTTATTGGGCAGCCATTACCCCTGTTCCCAACCCCCCGGTGGCAGAAGAGCCTCCAACTTGTGCAACAGGTCGGGTACATCTCTGGTCGCCGTTCTCCACACCTCGTCCCAATCCACTATATCATACCCGTGTATCAGGTAATCGCGCATCCCAGCCATCGCCGTCCACGGTATCTCCGGGTGTTGTTCACGCAACTCGAAGGATAGTCGTTTGACCGCTTCGCCAATCACAATCAACTGATAGAGCACGGCGGACTGGGTCTTGAAATCTGCAAGAAAATCCTCCTTTTGCAGGCCCTGGACAAATGTCAGAATGGCGCGCGCAGCTCTGGCCATATCCAATAAGGTACCTTCATCTCGTCTCATAAGAAGCCGCCTTGTTCCCAGGAAAGATGATAGAAGCCGTGCTCAGGATCTCCTTGCGCCGTATCCAGTTCTGACTCCGTTCCACAGCGCGCCTCGTCACCAGGTCAACATCCCGCTGAAGCACAGCCTGGAGTTCCTGTTGCATTCTGATATGATCTAGCAAACTCCACTCTGCGTCGTCATCAAAGGTCACGATAACATCAATATCGCTCTCTGAATCAAAATCCGCGCGTAACACGGAGCCAAATACCGCCATTTCGCGAATCTTCCAACGCCGGCAGAATTCGGCAATCGCGTCCATCGGAAGTATTTCTGCCAGATTTTTCATCTCACACCCTCTGCCGCCCCTCACCTTATGTGGGCCGGCCCAACAGCCGGCTTCACCTGCGCCGCGCAGCGCTGTGCACACGCCGATGGCCTACACCCACCCTTATTATACCACACCATCCCCCGGCCGTTTACTCCGCCGGCGCGGCCACATCACTGCGCGGCAGGACAAAGGTGAACTTCGCCCCCTTGCCCGGCGCCGAGCTGACCCAGATGCGCCCACCCAGGCCCTCCACAATCTGCTTGACGATGGACAGGCCCAGGCCGGTGCCGTGCGGCGCGATCTGCTTGGCCTCCTCCGTGCGGTAAAACTCCTGGAAAATCTTCTCCTGATCCTCCGGCGCGATGCCGATGCCGCTGTCCCGCACCGAGCCGATAATAGAGGTGGGTCGGTGAGAGAGGGTGACCTCGATATAGCCGCCGGCCGGCGTGTACTTGATGGCATTGCTGATCAGGTTCATCCAGACATGCTGGATCTGCTCCCTGTCCGCCAGGATCGGGGGCACGTCCGGCTCGATCTCCACCTGCAGGCGGAGGCGCTTCTCCTCGGCCGCCGGCCGCATCAGCTCCACCACCTTCTGAAGCACCTCCGCCACGTTCACCTGTTCTCGCTTCTCGACATGCTCCTGGATGCGGCTCAGGATGAGCAGGTCGTTGATGCGGTCCAGCAGTTCCAGCGCCCGCTGTTCGACGCGGGTGAGGATCTCCTCCTGTTTTTCCGCCGGCACATAGCCGCTCAGGATCAGCCGGACATAGCTCTGGATGGCGGCGACCGGTGCCCGCAGTTCGTGGGCGGCCACCCGCACGAAGCGCTTGCGCGCCTCGTCTATCTCCTGGAGCCGGCGGTTCAGCTTGCTCAGCTCCTCGGCGCGGCGCTCCAGCTCCACGTTCAGCCGCACCAGTTCCAGGTCCCGCGCCCGCAGGCGGGTCGAGATGCTGGTGGCCATCCAGGCGGAGAAGAACAGCGTCGCCAGGAAAGCACTACCTGTGGATAACAGCGTCGTCCACCTGGCATAATAGCCAGGGCATGCCAACCCGTTCAGATAAACATGGGGGATGATGCCGAAGAATTCCAGCAGGACCATGGCGCCGTAGAAAACCGCCGCCACGGCCACGTAGGCGTAAGCGCTCTGCGGCGAGAGGAGGATGCTGGCGATGATGATGTGCAGCACGTAGAAGGCCCAGAAGGGGGTATCAATGCCGCCGGCGAAGTGGAGGAGCACGGTCAGACAGAGCAGGTCCAGCACCACCTGGAAGTGGATGAAGCGGCGGGCATAGAGGGCGCGCCGCGCCTCGTCGCGGATGCCGGCCAGCCGGCGGGCAACGAGGTGAAAGCCCAGGTTGTAGGCGGCGATGAAGCCCGTGGTGGCAATCAGCGCCCCCAACGGCAGTACACCGGGCACCATCTGGTCGGCCGCCGCGATGGCCGCCAGCGTGCCGACCACCGCCAGCCAGCGCAGGCGGATCAACCAGGCCAGGCGCTCCGCCACCTCCGCCTCGATGGGGGAGCGGAGGCCGGCGACCGCCTTGGCGGGCAGATGGGAAGCCGTATCCTGCGGTCGTTCGTCCTGCGTCATATCATCTCACCCCCTCGCCATGCTGGCGGTGCCGCCGGCAGGCAGCGCGGTATCACGGCAGTTCGAAGGTGTCCGAAATTGCCTCCAGTGCGGCCTCGGTGTCCTGGCGGTTGATGACGCAGGAGACGGTAGAGATGGAAGTGCTGATGGCGAAGATATTGATGCCGCGTTGGGCCAGGGCGGAGAACATGGCGCCGGCGATGCCCGGCCGCTCTCGGAAATCGGGGCCAAAGATGGAGATGAGGCTGACCTCGCGAATGAGGTCCACATGGCGCGCCTGGAGCATCTGGGCGGCGCCCTGCACCAGCTCGAAGGCGAGGTCCGCCCGATCGCGGTCCACACACACCACGATATGGTCCTGGCTGGCCAGGTCAATGCACTGCACGATGAACTGGGCGCTGATGCCGTTCTGGCCCAGCGCGGTCAGCACGGCGGCCGCCACGCCGGGGCGGTCCGCAACACCGGAGACGCGCACTGCCGCCAGTTGAGTGTTCTGGATAATGCCGCCGATCTTCGTCTTGGCCATATGCCGCCCTCCTGTGGAAACTGCCGGCCGCCGGCGGCGGCCTAGCCCTTACACAATGCGCGCACCTTCTCTGCCAGATCCTCCAGCCGGACGGGCTTCACCAGCCAGCCCTGGATCTGCTGGAGCGAGCTGGCAGGGATCATCTCGGCGACCTGGGATGGGCTGAGCGAGGAGATGACGAGGATGGGAGTGTCCCGAAGGTCCGGAAGCCGGCGAATCTGTGCCACCATGTCCATACCATCCAAGGTGTAGGTCATCATGACATCCAGCAGGATGACGTCGGGACGCTCCTGTTGGAGGATGGACATGGCCTGCGCCCGACTGCTGGCGGTCAAGGTCTCGATGCCGTGATGCGTCAGCACCAGGCGGGTGATCTCCAAAAAATCGGGGTCATCGTCGACAAGCAGAACCCGCGCCATTGCTCCTCGCTCCCCATCCCTGCGCGCCAAGCGGAGAAACACTACTTTCGATGTGTACAATATTTCCCGACGATTGTCAACAGCTTGTCCGGCTGGACCGGTTTGGTGAGCCAGGCCTCGACCGGCACATATTCATCGGTGGGGAAGAGGCCGGCCTTGTCGGTGTCCATGATGGACGTCACCATGATGACCTTACAACCCTTCAAGTCGGGGTTCTCGTGAATCTCATGGCTGATGTGCAGTCCCTCCAGCACCGTGTCCATCATGATGTCCAGCAGGACAATATCGGGCGGAGACTGGCGCAGTTTCTCGAGCGCCTGCGGCCCGCTCTGCGCCAGGTCCACCTGGTAGCCCTCTCGTTCCAGCACCATGCGGGTGATCTCCAGGAAATCAGGGTCGTCGTCCACTACCAGTACCTTGCACATGGTCATCCCTCCTTGCAATGTGTGGATACGAACGGCGATCGAATTACTAAGGCTCCCTGGCCGGCGTCGGGACAGCGAGACGAAGGCCTCACCCGCGTTTGGCCAGGAGCCGGCGCACCTCTGCCACCAGTCGGTCGGGCGCGATGGGCTTCGCCAGAAAGGCGTCAGCCGCCGGCGATGCATCCATCGGGAACATGCCGGCGTAGGGCGAATCGGCGATGGAAGAGACCAGCACCACCGGGATGCCGGCGAGCGATTTGTCGGCGCGCATCTCCTCAGCGGCGTGCAGTCCGTCCCAGATATCCCGCATCATCACATCCAGCAGTACCAGGTCGGGCCGGCTGAGGTGCATCTGCGCCAGCGCCTGTTCGCCGCTGGCGGCAGAGCTGACCTGATAGCCGGCGTGCGTCAGCACAGTGCGGCAGAATTCGACGAAGTCCGGATCATCGTCCACCACCAGGATATGGCCGGGGCGCGCCGGCGGGAGCCGCCAATCTGCCGGCGAGCGGACGGTCTCCAGCACCTGCAGGACGGTGGTGCGGAGGATGCCGCTCTGCTGGCCAAGTGTGTGCAGAAGGAAGTGGGTGAGGGCACGCGGCCCGTCAAAGGCGGCTTCGATGAGCAGGTTCCATTCGCCGGCGACGAGGTACAGCGCGATGACGGCGCTCTCGCGGCGCAGGGCACCGGCGAGGCGCGATACCGCCTGCGGCTCGCACTGCACGCCGATGAAGACGTGATGGGGGTAGCCGGCGCGGGGCAGGTCGAGCGCTACAGCCAGCCGGATCCAGCCCTCATCCAGCAGGCGGTCCAGCCGTTTGCGGATGGTGCCCTCGGCGACCCCCAGCCGGCGGGCGATCTCCACGTTGGCGATGCGCCCGTTCTCCTGCAGGATGCGGATGATGTCCCGGTCCAGTTCGTCCAGTTGTGCGGACATAGGGTTCTCCATACCTGCGCGCCTGTCTATATGATACCACATTTTGCGAAAAATGTCAATAGGAAAATAAAAAATTACGAAATTCGTAATAACAGGTGCCGTCGCGATCGCAAGGCCCGATAACTGGGCGACATGCCTGCTTCCGAAACTGCCCGGCAGATGGAAGTCACCCCGCGGCGGAGAACGGCCCGCGCCGGCAGATTTATAAGGCCGGCACAGGCCGTTTGGAAGAATTCGCCCCTCGCGCTATAATAGCAGGAAAACTTGTGCACGAAGGAACAGGCCTATGATGAAGACCCATACTTGCGGGGAACTGCGGCGTTCGCATGTGGGACAGACGGTGACCCTCGCCGGCTGGGTGCACCGCCGGCGCGACCACGGCGGGCTCATCTTCATTGACCTGCGCGACCGCTGGGGCATCACCCAGGTGGTCTTCGACTCCTCCGCCTATCCGGAGGCCCATCAGGTGGCCGCCCGCTTCCGCAACGAGTACGTGGTCCAGATCACGGGCCAGGTGCGCGCCCGGCCGGCCGGCCTGGAAAACCCCAAAATGGCCACCGGCGATATCGAGGTGCTGGCCCAGCGGGCCGTCATCCTGAACGAGGCCAAAACCCCACCCTTCTACATCAACGAAGACGTGGATGTGGACGAGACCCTGCGCCTGCGCTACCGCTACCTGGACCTGCGCCGGGAGCGCATGCAGAGGAACATGGTCCTGCGCCATCGCGTGGTCAAGTTCATGCGCGACTACCTGGACGCCCGCGGCTTTATCGAGATCGAGACGCCCATCCTCATCAAGAGCACGCCCGAGGGGGCGCGCGACTACCTGGTGCCCAGCCGGCTCCACAAAGGGCGCTTCTACGCCCTGCCGCAGTCCCCTCAACAGTTGAAGCAGTTGCTCATGGTCGCCGGCATCGAGCGCTATTTCCAGATCGCCCGCTGTTTCCGCGACGAGGATCAGCGCGCCGACCGCCAGCCAGAGTTCACCCAGCTTGACCTGGAGATGTCCTTCGTGGACCAGGAGGATATCCTCCAGCTCATCGAGGGCCTCTTCATCAGCCTGGTGGAGGTCATGCGCCGGCCCTTTGAAGAGGGAGGTATGGGCCTGACCAAGACCATCCAGCAGATCCCCTTCCCACGCCTCTCCTATGAAGAGGCCATGAACCGCTACGGCACGGATAAGCCCGACCTGCGCTTCGGCATGGAGATCATTGATTTCAGCGACGTCGTCGCCGGCTCCGGCTTCAGCGTCTTCGCCAGCGCGCTGGCCGGGGGCGGCAAGGTCAAGGGGCTGTGTGTGTCGGGCGCCGGCAGTTACACCCGCAAGCAGTTGGATGAGCTGGCGCAGTACGCCCAGCGCCTGGGCGCCAAAGGGCTGATCTGGATGATTCCCGATGCGGAGGGGGTGCGCTCGCCGGCCGCCAAGTTCCTGACGCCCGAGGAAATTCGCGGCATCATCCAGCGCGCCGGCGCCGGCCCGGAGGACCTCATCCTGCTGGTGGCGGATCGGCCGGAGGTCGTCGCCGAAGTGCTGGGCGAACTGCGCGTAGAGATGGGCCGGCGGCTCGGCCTGATGGATGACAACGTGCTGGCCTTCTGCTGGATCGTGGACTTCCCCCTGCTGGAGTGGAGCGAGGAGGAACAGCGCTACACCGCCAAACATCACCCCTTTACCTCGGCGCGCGATGAGGATTGGGACCTGCTGGAGACCAACCCCGCCGCGGTGCGCGCCAAGGCCTATGACATTGTGCTGAACGGGTACGAGGTCGGCGGGGGAAGCATCCGCATCCACCGCCGCGACCTGCAGAACCGCTTGTTCCGCGTGCTGGGCCTCTCCGACGAGGAGATTCAGGCGCAGTTCGGCCATATGCTGGAGGCATTCGAGTACGGCGCGCCGCCCCACGGCGGCATCGCCCCCGGCATTGACCGCATCGTCATGCTGTTGGCCGGCGAGCCCAACATCCGCGAGGTCATCGCCTTCCCCAAGACCCAGTCGGCCGTGGACCTGATGACCGGCGCGCCCTCGCCGGTGTCCCCCAAACAACTTCAGGAACTGCACATCCGCATTGTCGAAGAGTAAGCCAGCATCCCCGGCGGGGAGGGTTTCCCTCCCCGCCGCTTCGCGTCGAGAGCTTTTATCTTAAAATCCTCCCACAGCCCTATGCAGGGCGCGCAAATCCTGTATAATGTAAGCGTGTACCATCAAGGACATGGTGCTCTGCCATTCCACTCGCAAGGAGGTTGCCAGGTGGATATGCGCGCCCGCTGGGTTTTCGCTCTGTTGATGGCATTACTGCTGTTCGCCGCCGGCGCCCTGCCGGCCTGGGCACAGGAACCGGTGCATATCGTGCAGGCCGGCGAGACCCTCAGCAGTATCGCCGCGCGCTACGGCGTCAGCGCCCAGGCCCTGGCGCAGGCCAACCAGCTCACCAACCGGGATTGGATCTACGT
>Ga0123519_10014660_pt1 | contig 11113 bp, 17 predicted proteins | sample YelNatPaOPRAMG02_FD_87396 | JGI IMG/M metagenome (GOLD analysis project Ga0123519, IMG submission 87396) | Hot spring microbial communities from Yellowstone National Park - Yellowstone National Park OP-RAMG-02 (version 2) | ecosystem: Environmental > Aquatic > Thermal springs > Hot (42-90C) ... | reverse complement strand
ATGTAATAGGGTAACAGGTAAGAGTAAAGTCCATCCCCGAAAGATCCTATGAGGTTTGATGCGAAAATCAGTTTTAAATCTCTGGTTAATATTCCGAAGGGAAAGCTCCATTTGAGGATCCTCAAATAGCCCTTTTCAGTCATGTTAGATCATTCTATGATTGTTTAGTTTTCAATTCTGAAATTGGCAATAATATTATATTTTTCCGTCTTGCAAACTTATTTTCTGACATACAATTTTTCATTAGACACTATTTTCTTCGGTCGATTATGTCAAGCGCTTCAGGTCCTGTTCCAATCAACACAACCGGAATTTTGGTTTGCCTTTCAATTTCCTTTATGAACTGCTTTGCATCCTTAGGTAGCTCCTCAAATGTTCCTGCACCTTTACATTCCGGATATAATACATCAAGCTTGGTAACTGTCGCTTGTGTTGCACCATTTATCATCACAGCCTTTTTTGCTAGTTCAAAATCGAATGGGGCAGAGCGTCTGTCTCGGCCAGTTCCTGCGGCTGTTTCAAACCATCCGCGCTTAATAGCCTCTTCCTTAGCCAATTCCCCAGGTAAAGGACCTGCACCTACCCTTGTCATAAATGCCTTAAAAACGATCATGACATTGTCAACTTTTGTTGGTCCCACTCCTGCTTCTGAGCATATTGCTGACGCGCTTGTATCTCTTCCTGTAACATAGGGATATGTTCCATGAAAGAGTGAAAGCATTAAGCCTTGTGTTCCTTCTAATAACACTTTTTCGCCCGCATCTATGGCCTCGTTAACTTCTTTTGAAACTTCCGTTAAGTATGGTTGTAATTTTGGGATGTCTTTTGCAAGTTTTGCTGTTCTGCGTACACGTTCTTCAATAGCTGGTCCTATCCCCCATCCTGTTGTGCCCAGTCCCTTTAAATGAGCACTTGTTTTATCTTGGATTGAATGCTTCTCTTCTATTATTGACGCTTGACTATCTATGGCTATGCGATTTTTAACGTTTGTCGCTTCAACTTCTTCAAGAAATTTCGCAACATGAACATTCGCACCAGCACCTATCAATAAACGGCATTTTTCATAAACGAAAGCTGCTGGAACCATGTGTAAGGCATAACGTTTGCCTTCCATCCAAACAGTGTGTGCCGCATTAACCGAACCTGTTCTCACGCAAATATCCAACTTATCCTTCAAGGCGAGATAAGAAACTATTTTTCCTTTCCCCTCATCTCCCCAGAAAGCTCCAACTATGACTGTACAGGGCATTTTATCACTATTCAGAGATTTTGCCTCTAGTTATTTAAGAGTATTTGCTATCTTCATGTAAACTATTTTCAAAATCTTTTCTTCCATTATGCTTCAATTCTTGTCAGAATCAAATCCGATCCATAAAAACATACTTTTGGAAAAACTCATTCATCTTCGCTTCATCCCATTTATCCCACTCATCCTCTGCGACATGAGATTGTAAGCCCTGTTCTTTCAATCTGTGTTTTAGTGATCGATTCTCAGAGAGCATAAAAGAAAGTCTCATGGTTATGGCTTTGTTTTCCATGAGATATTCATAGGCATGAAACTTCATTATGCAATATGTTCCATACAAATCATGCGTTTGCGACTCTTTTTCGGACTTTAACTTCTGTAACTCCTCTTCACTTTCGTCAGAAAGACCATACTCAATGAGTATGGGAATACCTTGCCTTTTCGGCAATCCCTTTTCTTTCAAAAACTGTTCTACTCTCTTAGCTGTTTCATATGGGATAACAACCTTTAAACGAGCCTTTTCTCGACTTTCAATTGCTTCCAAAGCAGTGATAAGATCCTTATTGCGCCTTTGCGGAACATGTTGCTTATTATTAAGCTTGTTCTTGCTGATTTTCATGTTTTCACCGCAAATCCGCTGATTTATGAGCAATTTTATTCTGTTGATATTTTTCTTCTAAAATCTTCTTAAGTTGCTCGTTTTGCTTCTCAATTGCCTTAAATGCTTCATTATCTTTTTTATATTCTTCAAACAGCTTCTTCATTGGAAGATAGTTTTGTTTCAGACGCTTGAATTCTTGAAGCCAATAATTAGCCATTCCACGTTCAAGCACCTGCACTAAAGTGGCAGCATCATCTAGGTTATTCTTTTCTGCATATGCTTTGAACTTATGGAAAATTGAGTGGTCAAGAAAAACATCTATTGTCACTAATGTACTCTTTTTCTCTTTGACAACACGATTAAACATGCTTCCACCGTTTGGCTTTTTCTATGGTTTCGAGTTTCATTCCTCGTCTTCCAACTATTTTTTCAACACTTCTAGAAACTGCGTCTGCAACAATCAATCGATCTTTTTCGGAAAACTCGTAACTTTGGCTCTTGATGTACTCAGCTAATTCTGAGTTCAGCCTACAGAAATTCTTCTCTTCAATTTCTATTATAGTTTTGATTATTTCCTGGTTTTGAGTGGGCATAACTTCTTTTGCTGTATACACCAATGCTATAAAGTGAGGAAAGCAGAAGCCTTTCGACCCTTTCAAAAGATCCAAAAACTCTTCATTGTTTGAAGATAAAATCTCAATGAGCTTCTCAGCATACATTCTCGCAAAATGGGAGAGATGAACGCAGACTGGGCATTTCCGTTCAGTTGCGAGTAGTTTATCGAAATCGTTAATGTGATAGCCCTTTTGTCTTTGCAGGTCTTGCATGAGCTTTTCTATGATACTTTCGTTGACCAAGGCTATTCCATGACCATCAGAACTTCCAGGCTTACTTGCCGCGATAATCATTTTGTAGAAGTGATTATTGCAAAACCCCCTGCTTTCAATAATTTTCTGTCTGGATGAAACGTCCATGACGAGTTCAGAAAGATATGTTTCTATGTATTTGCTTTCGATTTCATTTTCCAATGTACAGAGGAAGCACTCTTTACCGTTTCTAATGGCTCTTGCAAGGCGAAAATACGCTAAATCAAAATCCATTTGATCACTATCATTATTTGTTAATTGTTTGAAGTATACTCACCGCATAGAAAGTGTCCTCAAAAGTGGATATACCTAGATCAGACCTTGCGAATCCACCATTTGAGTTTTGACATTTCAAAACAAATTTTGTGGTCTTTTCTGGATATTTTGGGCTTTCACCCATTAGATCAAGAGTTGACACACCATAATACACGTGTTCCATGTATTGAGCAGAACTGCGGGGTACAACTGTAAATCCTCCCGATGTTTTTTCGCAAGATCTAACAAATTTAATGGTTTCCTTTAGAGATTGTATTGGATAATCGAGATTAAAGAGAGAGGCAATAGCATGATAGGTCGCATTTAAATTTGAATGACACTGTCCTCCAAAACCGCCGTCTCTATTCTTATAGCTCAATAACCAATTTATCGTCTTTTCTCGGTTGATTTCCACACCAGTAATGTTGGCAAGTTCGGTGATCATAAAGGTGAGAAGAAATTCTGAAGCAACTTCGACGTAAACATCAACTGTTCCGAATTCGCCTCTGACACTTTTGAGAGAAAGAAGAAAATCCTTAAGAGTCTTGTTAGGTTTTTCACCGCAAAGTTTTAAGGCTTTAGCCACATAATAGTGTGAATAAAGATTATTTGGAACAAAATTGTGCAACCAGTTAACTGTTTTTTCAACGTTGAAGAATGAGACATTGAGCAAATTTAAAATTGCTAATCCATAGTATGTGTCTTGTGCGTTGGATTCTGTGCCTTGACAAAAGGCGTATCCTCCATCGCTATTTTGCCGATTTACAACGTAATTAGTAACATGTTCAATCAACAATGAGTTAGTAAACTGTTTCTGTTTCTCCTCTAGATCAGAAGCGAACCGCCCTAATTCGTGCAACCTAACATCCACTCGCTTAATTTGAATGTTGGTAGAAGCTATCAGCCCCTGCAAACCTTGAAACAAGGGCGGTTAAAGGCGAGCTTCATCGCCTTACGTTTTCGAAGGTGCAGACCAGAAGATAAGCATTTCTGAACGCAACAAGCATGTTTCACTTGTTTGGCTTATAAGCCATTGTATTGTTTCATGTTACCGTCTAGTTCTTATCGTTGGTGAGCATCAAGTTCAGGTTTAACTGTTCAGCCCATGCTATACTTTTCAATGGTATTCTAAACTCGTTTTCTTTTCTATATGGAGTGCATCTTACAAAGAATTCTTTGTCAAACTCGTCTCGCAGAATTTCTGAAAAGTGAACATTTACTATGACTGAACCATCTTTCAAGTGCAAGTTCACGTTTTTTCCAAGAAAAGACTTTGCGGTATTCATGCTGAATTTTTCCATTTTTTCACCACTCCAAATCCTTATCAGCTATTCTACTCCAACATCGCCTACAAATAGGCACTCTTATTCCTCTAAAGAAAATGTAAACTTCAATGTCATTATTCTTACATTCTTTATTCCATGGATTTTTACAATGCTCCATCAGTATGAACCTCCAAATACTTTATTGCAGTCAAAAGCTCTGCATATATTGCTTTTAAAGAATTTCATGAAACGACATTAATGCATATCGGAGAGAGATGCGTTAAAGTGAACCAAGACATTCAAATAATCTCAGTTTCTCGATTCTTATTCTTACGTGTTCAGACATTGAGTGATTTTGGCAATGACGGTTGCCGAATCGTGTGGATAAATGTATGATGCAAGAGCATAAGCGCCTCTTTGGCATCACTGCTGAATGAAATTTTCGTTTAAGCTATTGATCTAAACTTGGATTATTTCTGGTGTTATCTTCTCCTTTGTCACTCTTAGCAAAGCCACACTTGGCTTGATTATGAAGGGAGGAATAGGATTTGTTGGGCTTCCAGGGTTTATGAACAGAATTTCTCCTTCCCATTTAATGCTGGAATTATGTGTATGTCCATAAACAAGTACATCAAAACCGTTTTGCTCGACGATTTCACGCATTTTTCCCATTCCAAAAAGCGCTCCTGGGTCGTGCATGACTCCAATTTTCCAATCAAAAATCTTGACTGAATTAAGTCTTGGCAATTTTCCTCGTATTTCTGGTCCATCCATGTTTCCGCAAACAGCCAAAACAGGTGCAAGCTGTTCCAACTCGTCAATAACAGATAATTCCACAAGATCTCCTGCATGCACTATGAAATCCACGTTTTCGAAAATCTTGAAGACTTCTTTTGGAATGCTTTTTGCTCTAACAGGGATGTGCGTATCTGATATTAAGCCAACACTTTTGGCTAAATCGAAGTTTCGCAGTTTGGGGAGGATTTGCACTTGTTCGCTCGACATTGAGGCTTCTCTTCTTGCATGTTCTAATTTTCTATATAAAATAGTAATTCTCTATTTAAGCGAAAATAAACTCTTAAGTGAATAAACGTCATATTCTGAACAAAAGGTGAACTGCAAAATGAGTGCAAGACTATTAAAGGAAATAGAAGAGGAAGTAACTACCCTTCTAAGTGATTTAATTCGTATAGACACAACAAATCCACCCGGAAACGAAACTGAAGCAGCTAAATACTTGGCTGAAAACATGGGAAAAGAAGGCTTCAAATGTGAACTTTTTGAGTCTGCACCTGGAAGAGGCAGCATGGTCACACGTTTGAAAGGAACAAGCGGAAAACCAAATCTGCTTCTGCTTTCGCATTTGGATGTGGTTGCAGCAACTCCGAAAGAGTGGAGTGTAGACCCTTTTGGAGGCATAGTCAAGGATGGTTTCGTTTGGGGAAGGGGTGCATTGGACATGAAGTGTATGACAGCTATGGAAGTCATGGTTATGAAACTCTTAAGAAGAAACAATGTTAAGCTTAAAGGCGATGTCATACTTGCTGCAACAGCAGACGAGGAGAAAGGAGGAGAGGCAGGTGCAGGTTGGTTGGTGAAGAATCACCCAGAAAAAGTTCAAGCATACTACGTCATAAACGAGGGGGGAGGCATGGCAATACCCATCAATGGTAAAAATGTCTTCACGATTCAAACTGCGGAGAAGGGAATATTGTGGTTCAAAGTTAAGGCTAAAGGCAAACCAGGACATGGTTCAATTCCAGGCGCAGCAGACAATGCCATTCTGCGTATGAATAAAGTTGTGGAAAAGCTTGGAAATCATCGAGCAAAAATGATGCTTGGACCCACTGTGAAACAGTTTTTAGGCGAAGTTTCAAAAGAAAATAGGGTTTTGCAAGAAGGTGTGGCACTTTTGTTTGCAAATCCAGAAATGGGCGACCAAATTTTAGACATGCTAGCCCAAACAGACCAAGCAATGGCTGAAGAAGTTCGAGCAATGCTTAGAATGACTATTACACCTACAATAATTCATGGGGGAATGAAGGAGAACATAATTCCATCCGAATGTGAAGCAGTTTTTGACTGCAGGATCTTGCCCAGTCAAACTCCTGAACAAGCTATGAATGAGATTAAAGATTTGCTTAAGGATGTTGACCTAGAAAAGCTGGAGTTTGAAACAATTCAAGCTAACGAGCCATCTGAATCCACTACAGAAACACCTCTTTATGAAACTATAATAAGCACTTTGAAGGAGTTTGAACCTAACTGTTCTGTAGCGCCAATTCTGCTTACTGGCGGAACTGACTCACGATTTTTCAGAAAGACTGGAAGCATATGCTATGGTTTTCAGCCGATGCGTGCTGACATGCCCTATGGAGAAATCCTTAAAACAATTCATGGCATAGACGAGCGCATCTCAATTCAAAACCTAGTGTTCGGAACAAGCATACTCTACAACATTGTTGAACAATTCATGAGTTAAGGCATAATTGCAGTGAACTTATAAATATGTCCTAATGAAGGTTATCTAATACTATTATAAAGGAGGCATAAATGTGCCAGCAATAGAAGTAGGAAGAATTTGCGTAAAACTGACTGGTCGAGAAGCAGGAAGAAAATGTGTCATTGTTGATGTCATGGACAAAAGTTTCATTTTGATTACTGGTCCAAAAACTGTGACTGGTGTAAAAAGGCGAAGGGTAAACATTAACCATATTGAACCATTCCAAGACAAAATTGAAATTAAACGCGGAGCATCAGATGAAGAAGTTGTTGAAGTGCTTAAAGCTGCAGGTAAGCTTGAAGAAATGGCTCAAAAGATTAAACCAGCATTAGTTTAAGTTTAGACTCTTAAAGGATAGTTGTGGAGACATCTCCAGCAACTCCATCTTTTTCAGTCGTACCTTGTAACTTATTATATGAGGAACTAGGGGGAGGGGGTAGGCACTGTATGGCTTCTCTTAAGTGTACGGTGTGGATTTAAAAACAGTTATTGCGTATGCAGGAAGATTTGTGCAGATTTGGCGGATCGTCAACAAAGCAGATGGACTTTACCCGCGGTCAAAGATCCACGGCATCCATGTTTTCGTAAGACCAAAAAATTTGAGGCGGTTGGGATTTAAACGCAGAAGTTCAGGTTTAAACTCTTATACTTCTAAACCTTTTTCTACATTATAGGAGCGTAGTATTTGCATATGCCTAGAAGTATTGCTCCATGGGAAATTGCTCGTAAAATCCTTGTGAAGTCAGAGGGAAAGGCAAATTTCCGTTATGGACGTAAACCAGAGGAAAGAACAGCCGAAGAGTACATGCGATATGGCGTTATCAACCTTGACAAACCAGCAGGTCCGACAAGCCACGAAGTTGCTGCTTGGGTCAAGCGCATCCTCAAGCTTCAGCAGGTCGGTCACGGCGGGACTCTAGAGGCTTAAACCAGAGAAATCCCAAAGTGACTGGCGTTTTGCCAATTACCCTAGAGGAATCTACAAAGATTGTTCAAGCTTTACTCTATAGTGGTAAAGAGTATGTTTGCGTAATGAAGCTTCATGGAGAAGCGTCAGAAAAGCGAGTCACCGAAGTCTTAAAAGAGTTTGAAGACACCATTTATCAACGTCCACCGTTGCGGGCTTCTGTTAAGCGTCAACTTCGAACAAGAAAAATCTATTACATAGATTTTCTTGAAATGGAAGGGCGTAATGTTCTTTTTAAGGTTGGATGTGAAGGTGGAACTTACATCCGGAAACTCTGCTATGACGTTGGCGAAATTCTCGGATGCGGAGCGCACATGCAGGAGCTTCGCAGAACAAGAGCTGGACCTTTTGTTGAGAACGGAAACATTGTAACCTTACAAGATGTCGCTTACTGGTTTATGGAGTGGCAACAACAAAAAGATGATGCGATAATAAAAAAATTAATACAGCCAATGGAAAACGCACTTGCTTTAATTCCTAAAATTTACATAAGAGACTCTGCTGTAGACGCCATATGTCATGGAGCAAACTTAACTGCACCAGGCGTTTTATCCCTTGAAACTGGAATAAACGAAAATTCCCTGATTGCTTTTTTCACATTGAAAGGGGAAGCTGTAGCTTTGGCGAGAGCTGCCTGTTCTACAGATGATATTATGCAAATGGAGCATGGAATCGTGGCAAAAACTGAGCGGGTACTTATGCCTAGGGGAACCTACCCTAAGGCTTGGAAAAGTGGAGAAACATAAAATGTCTTGTTCAAACCATTATTTTACAGTGCATCCTAAATCTAAAATGCAACTCAGAATGATCTATACACACTTTCGCGGAGTGCAATTTCAATTTTTGACTGCTTCTGGCGTTTTCTCTAAAAAACATGTAGACTTAGGCACAAGACTTCTAATTGAATCTATGATTCTTCCTCAAGGAGGCTATATTTTAGATATGGGATGCGGTTATGGAGCTGTTGGAATAGCTGCTGCAGTTTTTAATCCAAATTTGCATGTGGTTATGGTTGACATTAATGAACGTGCAGTTAGGCTTGCAAGAAAAAATGCCCAGCTAAATAATGTTCAAAAAGTTATAGTGAAGCGTAGCTGCTTATATGACTCTGTTAAAGACTTCACTTTCAACTGTATACTTTCAAATCCACCTGTAAGTGCTGGAATAGAAACTGTTAAAGCCATAATTACAGGCGCACCAGAGCACATAGCAAACAATGCTTCGTTTCAGATTGTTTTGAAATCTAAGATTGGAGGCAAAAGAATATGCGATATTATGGGAAGTGCATTTGGAAATGTGGATATTCTAGCAAGAAAGAGTGGTTATCGTGTTTTAATTTCAGAAAAACATTAATCCGCAGATTATTCTTCAACTATCTTGTTCACCAATTTTCTTACCAAGGGCATCACCGCCAATGAAGTTGGAAAAGCCACAATAAAACCTATGAAAAATGCCCACATCCACATCAGAAAGAAATTTGAAGCCAACCCCGAATTCATGATTGTCATAGTCAAAGACATTGTGAAAGACATGGCAACAGACATAAAAGCACTAAACATAACCATTGAATATTTCCTGCTCAGCCTCATATCAATCAACCACTCAACAAAAATTCTCTAAAGCGGAATATTAGGCTATTCCACTTCAACAAGTTTTTAATCTACTTAAAAACCTAATAATAACAACACAGCATAAAAGCCGGGGTCTCCTAGTCAGGTAGGGAGCAGGCCTGGAGACACAATTGCCTAATAGCCTGTGGCCTCTCGGGGCCGCGTGGGTTCAAATCCCACTCCCGGCGCCAAATGTCATGATTAGCGTTTAAATTCTCGGTTTGTTCTAATCTTCTACTATCGTTTTTGATACACCGCAAGCACGGCATTTGAGAAAGTGCCATGGTCGTAAACGGTCGAAAGAGCCTTTTGTTGTATTCGCCTTACAGGTTGCTTTGCCATCATATGGTGTAGTTGATCGAAATTTAGTTGACTTTCGGGATCAAGTACTAGGAGCCTGCCATCTGGTTTGAGAACTCGTATGCATTCTGAAAGCAAAGGTTCACGCTTTTCCAATTTTATATCATGCAGTGTCCAACTCAAGATTACATAATCAAATGTGGAAGTCCTAAACGGCAAGGTGTTGGATTTAGTCCTTTGAAACGTACATCGTTTTTCGATGTCTAGCATTATAGACAGGCGTCTGGCCACTCTAAGGTTGTCCTCTTCAATATCAACACCATAAACTCGACAATTTTTCTCCGCCAAAAGACACGCAAGAAGCCCTAAACCGCATCCTATATCCAAAACGGTTGACCTCGACTTTATCTCCTCTGCAAGAACCTCGTGACGATTGACGAGAAAATCTAGACTTCGCTCATATCTATCTATTGACAGTTTGCCTCTCAATAAAGATCTCAGTAAAGAATATTCACTTAGGAACCAAGAATAATTTTTCACTAGCATGTCAAGTTTATGCGAATTACAACCTTTTTCTTCAAGCTCTTCCTTCAACGCAAGGAAAACAAACTTGTAAATATTGGGCTTCATACACTTCCCAATTTATAAGAACCCTAAAATATATAGAATTCCGAAAATTTAAACCAAGATGTAAACCTGTCCCCCGGCGCCAAGAGCTATAATTTTTTAAATTCTTTTGTGTCGCACGTAAGGTTGGCGTTTATAGTTTGATGCTTACTTCAAGGTCTTCTTTGCGACCGCAACTTAGAGAGTGACCGGATATGACAGTACTGACAGGTATGAACTTGCTGCTATACTTTCCTAAAGACTTTATGTAATCTAGGTAGGGTGGCGCATGCTCTACATTGTCTGCAATTATAACGCTTCCTTTGTGGAGCTTTTCCTCGATCAGTCGTAGATAGTCTAGATACTCTGCTTTATCAGCATCGATGAAGACTAGGTCAAACATGCCTTTCAGTCTTGGTATAACCTTAATTGCGTCGCCGAACAGCACTTCCACGGTTGGCAGTATCTCCGCTTTTCGTATGTTCTCCTCTGCTATCTTTGCGTTGTTGGCATTGATCTCGATGGTGATTAATTGGGCGTCACTCCCAAGTTCTTTCCCCATCAGAATTGCGGAGTACCCAATCAGGGCGCCAATCTCTAGAAGGCGTTTAGGTTTGATCTCACGGATGACTTCCACCAGAATTTGGCCTCTGCTTGGTCCTATGATGGGAAGAAACCTCCTTCTTGCTGCATCTTCAATTTCCCTCAAAACCCTCTCTGCCTTGCTCATAACAATCTTCCCTCAAATCTCGCCTTCGCAATTTCTACTATTCCAATGTTTTCGGTAAGCGTATAAATGCTTATGACTTGCACTCTAAAATAGGTTCACCTAGAATTTAAACCGAGATGCAAACCGATTCCTCGGTCCAAAATTCTCACCTCACCATGGGTTTT
>Ga0123519_10014658_pt1 | contig 11114 bp, 8 predicted proteins | sample YelNatPaOPRAMG02_FD_87396 | JGI IMG/M metagenome (GOLD analysis project Ga0123519, IMG submission 87396) | Hot spring microbial communities from Yellowstone National Park - Yellowstone National Park OP-RAMG-02 (version 2) | ecosystem: Environmental > Aquatic > Thermal springs > Hot (42-90C) ... | reverse complement strand
GGTAATCGTAAGTGTAAGGAATTACTGGCGGAGTATAGACGACAACACAATAATTATTTAAATTTTTTTCATTTTCTAAAATAAAATTAACAACTCGTTCGTGAGTAATTAAGCCGGTTGATCTTTCAACATTTGTTTTAATCGAAAAGTTAATTATAAAAACAAAAAAACTAGCGATAACAGTAAACTTAATAAGTTTATTGACTAAAGGATTTTCTTTTTTTTGATAGAAAGACAAAGCTATAATAAAAAGAATTAGATATTCTATTCCTTCATAATAATAGCGCCAAAAATTATCACCATAAAAATTAGCAAAAACAAAAAGACCAAAAAATAAGAGAATAAAAAAAGAGTGGGCTCTTTTGTAAATTACATTTTCCTTGTTAAAAATTAAGCAAAAATTTTTAAAAATAAAAAAATAAAAAATAAAAGCAATCAAAGGATGGTTAAAAATTGCTTTGGCATAATCAATAAAAGTTAAAACGCGATCATTGAAAATTTGATCAAAAGGTTTTGGATTAAAGTAATGTGGTTTAATTAAATAATTAATCAATGTTTTGGTTTGAATAAAACCATTTTTAAATTCAAATAAGAGTCTTGGAATTATAGGAATTAAAATCCCAAAGATCAAAAAAAGAAAATTTTTAAATTTTAAAAATATCTTTCGCAAATCTTTTATTAAAAAAATCAATAAAAAATAAAGTGGCATTAAAAGAAAACCAAAACCAAATTCAAACTCAAAAATAAAACCTAAAGACAAGCCTAAAATAAAAATAAATTTATATTCTTTTTTATTTTTTTCTAAAAGAAAAAAATTAGTTAAAATAAAAGAAATCAGAAAAGGAAGAACTAATGTGGTGTTTCCAACGAAAATATTCTTACCGATAAAATATGGAGAAAAGGTGATAAGAAAAAATAAAAATAAGGCGATTTTTTCGCTGAAAATTCTTTTTGAAAAATAAAAAAATAAAAGATTAGTGAAAAAAATAATGAAAAAAATAAAATAATAAAAAGCGATAGGATTCCCTTTTGTTAATAAAAAGGGGACCCCCAAAATATAATACCACCAGGCGCCATGATAAAGACCCATAATACCCGTTGTTGGCCCAATAAAAGTAGGATTTTTATAAAGAAAAACTTCAGCAGTTTTCAAAAAATCTCGTCCTTGATCATAAGTGTAAACAACATCGTGAAATAACAAATAAGGGAATCGAATTAAAAAATATAGAATAATCAAAATGGTAAAAAAAAATAATTTTTTTTTAATCATATTCCCTATTTCTTACCTAAATTATTCGTTATTATAACATTTTTTCATCAAAAATTTTAAAATCCCCCTTTTTTTTCAACATTTTTTTGTTAAAATAAAAAAATATGACTATTATCAAAACCGAATTTGCCTTAGCTTTAAATCAGGTGGCCACCGAAAGGGGAATTCCGGTGGAAGAAGTTTTAAAATCAATTGAGATGGCCGTTTTGGCAGCCTACAAAAAAGAATACCCAAAAGAAGATGTGTCAAAACTCAAAGCTTTGATTAATCCTCAAACTGGTGAAATAAAAATTTTAAAAGAAGAAAAAGACGTTACCCCGCCCGGTTTTGGTCGAATTGCTGCTCAAACTGCCAAACAAGTCATAATTCAAAAAATTCGAGAAGCAGAAAAAAGAACCATTATTTCTCAATATTTTTCTCAAAAAGGGGAATTAATCCGTGGACGGGTGGTTAGAATCGATAGCAAAGGTAATGTCTATGTTGATATAGGAAAAACTGATGCTTTTTTACCAAAAGAAGAACAAATTCCCAATGAAAAATACACCCCCAATCAATCCCTTATTTTTCTTCTCAAAGAAATTATCACTGATAAATCAAATAACTCAAAAATCATTCTCTCACGGACTAGCCCTCTTCTTCTTATTAATCTTTTCAAACGAGAAATCCCAGAAGTAGCCAACAACACGGTAAAGATTGTTAAAGTGGTTCGTCAACCTGGAGAGAGAGCAAAGGTGGCTGTTTACACCGAACAAAAAGGAGTTGATCCGGTTGGGGCTTGTGTTGGACAAAAAGGAATAAGAATCCAAACCATTACCGAAGAATTAGGCGGGGAGGAAAGAATTGATATTATTCAATGGAATAAAGACCCAAAAATTTTTCTTGTTAGCGCTCTTTCTCCAGCAAAAATCACAAAAGTAGAAATTGACGAAAAAGTCAAAAAAGCAAAGGTTTATGTCACGGAAGATCAAGCACCATTGGCTATTGGTAAAGGAGGAGTCAATGTTAACTTAGCTTCTCAGCTTACTAATCTTAATATCGATATCATTCAAGAAAAAAATAATCCACCCAATTCTTCAGCTAATGAAGAAATAAATAAAGAAAATAAATAAAAATTAATAGAAATTTAAATTAACTTTTTTTTAAATCTTATGAAGCCAAGACCACCAGTAGTTACCATTTTGGGTCATGTCGATCACGGAAAAACTACCCTTTTAGATTACATAAGAAAAAGCCATATCACCGAAAAAGAAATCGGTGGCATCACTCAAAGAATTGGTGCTTATGAGATTGATACTAAAATAAAAGGTTATCCCAATTCAAAAATTACTTTTATCGATACTCCTGGCCACGAAGCCTTTGCTAAACTGCGATCGCGTGGCGCTAATATTGCCGATATTGCCCTTCTTTTAATTGATGGTAAAGATGGGGTGATGGCCCAAACCATTGAATCAATTTATCATATAAAAAATGCCAAAATTCCCTATATTGTGGTTATTAACAAAATTGATCTTTTAGAAGCACAACCAGAAAAAATAAAAAACGAGCTTATAAAATATGATGTTTTGGTTGAAGAAAAAGGGGGGAAAATCCCTTGTGTGTTAGTGTCAGCAAAAACCGGCCAAGGAATCACTGATCTTTTGGAAACAATTCTTCTTCTTGCTTCAGAAAAAAATTTGACCTTTGATGAAAAAGCAAAACCAGAGGTGTATCTGATTGAAACAAAAAAAGAAAAAAGAGGTGTTGTAGTTTCAGCCATTATCAAAAATGGCCATTTAAAAGTTGGTGATATCTTTTTTGAAAGGGAAAAACCAAAAAAAATAAAAGCGATGTTTAATGACTTGGGAAATTTCATAAAAGAAGTCTACCCCTCAACCCCTTTTACCTTTTTAGGTTACGAATCTTTGCCTGAGGTGGGTACCCTTCTTCCTCTTACCCCCCAAGCCCCGCAAAAAAAAGAAGAAGAAAAAGCTTCAAAAAAAACTATTGACAAAATATTACTCTTTAAACCTCAAGAAGAAAAAAAACTTTATCTTGTGTTAAAAGCCGATTCTTTTGGCTCACTTGAAGCGATAGAAAATGCCCTTGCTAAAATTGAAAACTGTGAGGTGGTTTTAAAAGGCGTTGGTGATATTACCCGTTCGGATATCTTCTTAGCCAAAACCGTCAGAGGCATTGTTATTGGTTTTGCTGTCAACATTCCTGCCGATGCTAAAACTTTGGCAAAACAGGAAAAAGTAATTATTAAAACCTATCAAATTATTTATGAGCTTTTAGAAGAATTAAAAGAAGTAAGCCAAATTTTAAAAGAAAAAGAACAAAAAGAAAAAAGTGTTAAAGGCGAAGCAAAAATTTTGGCCACATTTATTATTGAAGGTGAAAAAGTCTATGGGGTTTCGGTAACCAAAGGAAAAATTAATTTAGGTGATCCAATTGAGGTCTATCGTAATGAAAAGCTTCTTGGTAAAACAAAATTAGTCTCTTTAAAAATAAGAGCCAAAAGGGTTTTAGAAGTCAAAAAAGGAGAAGAAGCCGGAATGATCTTTTCTCCTCCTCTTGACATTACTATAGGTGATGTGGTAAAATCTATCTTATAGTATGGATAATAACTGGCAAACAACTCTTTCAAGGATCAATCAAGTAATTTCTCAAAAGACAACTGGGGCAATAGTTGTCCCCCAAAATCCCTCAGTTGATGCTGTTGCTTCGGCCTGTGCTTTATATCTTTCATTAGTCAAATTAGGAAAAAATATTTCCTTAGCCTGTGCCACCAAAGTAGAGTATGATTTAACAGCGGCTGATAAATTTCAAAAAAACCTAAGTACTGCTGGTGATAGTCTGATGATTTCTTTCCCCTATGTTGATGGATCAATTGATAAAATCGATTATCGAATTGAGGGGGACAGTTTTAATTTAATTATTACGCCGCGAGAAGGATTCCCAAAACTTGACCCGCAAAAAGTCTCTTACTCTTATACCGGTGGTAAACTTGACTTTATCTTTGTCTTAGACTCACCGACTCTTTCTTCTTTAGGAGAAATTTACACCAATAATCAAAATCAGTTTCAAGGGGTTGAGATTATAAACATTGATCGTCATTTAACTAATGCTAATTTTGGGACAATCAATTTTGTTAATAAAACTGCTTCTTCTTTATCGGAAATGGTTTTTCAAGTAATAAAAAACTTAAATGTGGAAATCGATAAAGAGATTGCCACCAATCTTTATGCCGGATTAATCGCATCAACTAACAACTTTTCTTCTTATTCAGTCAACGCCCAAACCTTTGAAACCGCCGCTTCTTTATTAAAACTTGGAGCAATTAAAAAAATAATTAAAAAACCAGTTTCTTCTTTTAAACCAAGTGTTTCTTCATTTGCACCGTCAATAACCCCCCCACCAACATCACCAAAATTTGAACCCACTCCCATCGAACAAGTAGAAAAGGAACCAGTACCAAAAAAATCAACCGAAACTCCCTCAGACTGGCTAAAACCAAAAATATTTAAAGGAGGAGGACTAATCTAATAATAAGACATTCGAGGTAAGATAGATTCATCTAACATCTAACACCTCCGAGGTGTTATAGATTCGTCACCTCGGAATATTTTTACAGAAACACGCTATGACATGTCTTTACTTAAAATTAAACCAATCTACCAATCTCCATTTATCTCTACTTATCTCCATTTATCTCTATTTATTTCTCTTTCATATTCGCGTCATTCGCATATTCATTCGTATCATTCGTATTTTTTTAAACTTTTACACTTTTTTTACACCACGTTTACACTATGTTTATACTATAATTTCAGTATATGAACTTTTTAATCTTCGTTTTCATTTTTGGTTTTTTTTCTTTAGGATTATTTTTATATTTTTTTTTAAAAAGACTTGAAGAAAAAACAAAAATTTCTGAAGAACTAATTGAATGGTTAAAAAATACCGCTCAACTTACTGATCAAAAATTAAGTCAGCAAATGACTGCTTTTAATCAACGGTTGGACAAAGCTGCATTTGTTATTTCACAGCTACAAAAAAATGTTGGTGAACTTTCAGAGATTGGTCGAGGAATAAAAGAACTACAACAATTTTTATCGTCACCAAAAATCCGGGGTAACATCGGTGAACAAATTTTAAAAGACTTTTTAAAACAATATTTTCCAAAAGAAAGCTTCAAACTCCAATATCAGTTTAAAAATGGTGAGAAAGTGGACGCGGTTATCTTTACCTCATCAGGAATTATCCCAATTGATGCTAAATTTCCCTTAGAAAATTTTAAAAAATATCTTTTGTCCCAAAATGAAGAAGAAAAAAATAACTTTAAAAAAGAGTTTATTGCCGATGTTAAAAAACATATCCAAGCAATTTCTAAAAAATATATTCTTCCTGAAGAAAAAACTGTTGATTACGCTTTAATGTATATCCCATCTGAAAAAATTTATTACGAAGTAATAAGTAACGATGAAATTTTTGAATATGCTGGACAAAAAATGGTTTTACCTGTCTCACCTTTGAGCCTTTATGCCTATGTGAAAGCCATTCTTCTTTCTCTAGAAGGTCAAAAAATTGAGGAAAAAGCAAAAAAAATTGTTAGCCTTTTAGCGGCGATTAAAAAAGACTATCAAAAAATTGAGGAGGATTTTTTAGTTCTTAACAAACACTTAAACAACGCTTATAATCAATCATCAAATGTGGGACGACTTATTCAAAATTTAGGACAAAAATTATTTTCTTTTAACTTAATCGAAGAAGAAAATAAAAAATTACCGTAAAAAAAATTATGAAAATTAAATTCTTCTTTGAAATTAAAGAAGAAGACAAAATTACAAGTTACCAACTTGTTGATCTTATCTTAAAAAATCGAAAAATAGAAAACGTTGAGGAATTTTTAAATCCAAAAAATCCTTTAAATATTTCTCTTTCTGATTTTAACTCCTCATTTAAAAATGAATTTCAAAAATCTTTAGCGATTTTAAAAACAGTCAAAGAAAAAAATCAAATGGTTGTTGTCTATACCGATTATGATGCCGATGGCATTACTGGAGGAGCGATTTTATGGGAAACCTTGTATTTATTAGGTTTTAAAGTCATGCCCTATGTCCCCAATCGAAAAACTGAAGGGTATGGTTTTTCCCTTTTTGGAATTGATAATGTTATAAAAAAATTTAATCCGGCTTTAATCATCAGTGTCGATCACGGAATTACCAAAGTCAAAGAAGTTGCCTATGCCAAAAAAAAAGGAATAAAAATTATTATTACTGATCACCATTTAAAAGGGGAAAAAATACCCAAAGCCGATGCCATTTTTCATATCCCCGCTCTCTCAGGAGCTGGCGTTTCATATTTTTTTAGTAAGGAGATATTTAAAAATTTTGAAAAAAAAGTAGGAAACAGGCATGCCTGTTTACTTTTGCAAAATAATTTTTCTAGTGATTATCTGGCTTTGGCATCAATTGGGACGGTGGCGGATTTAGTCCCACTGATTGGTCCCTCAAGATCACTGGTTAAGTACGGTCTTGAGAATTTTTCAAAAACCCGTCGGGTTGGAATTAAGCATATTTTAAAAGAGGCTGGTATTGAAGATAGAAAAATTAGTCCTTATGAAATTGGTTTTATTATTGCTCCTCGAATCAATGCGGTTGGTCGACTAAAAGATGCCATCGATGCTCTTAGGCTTTTGTGTACTAAAAAAGAAGAAAGAGCAAAAAATTTAGCCTCGTATTTGGGACAAAAAAATAAACAAAGACAGGATTTGGTGGAAAAAGCGGTTTTGGAAGCAAAAAAAATCTTGGCTTTTGAAACAAAAAACTTTTCTTTTTTACCAAAAATCATTATTCTTCATTCAGAAGAATGGGAGGAGGGAATTATTGGCTTGGTTGCGGCAAAAATGGTTGAGGAGTTTTACCGACCAACGATAATTCTTACCAAAAACGATGGTTTTTACAAAGGATCAGCCAGGTCCATCCCCTCTTTTCATATTACCAATTTTTTGAGAAATTTAAAAAATTATCTTCTTGATGTTGGCGGTCACGCGCAAGCAGCAGGTTTTACCATTGAAGAGAAAAGACTTTCTCAATTTAAAAAAGAAGCAGAAAAACTTTCCAACACAATTTTAAAAGAGACTGATTTAGAAAAAGAAATTGTTGTTGACTTAAAACTTCCCATTTCTAAAATTAATCTCAAATGGGTAAAACTTTTAGAACAACTTCATCCTTTTGGCATGGGTAATCCTCAACCGCTTTTTTTTAGTGAAGGGAAAATTTTTGATGTTAAGTTTGTGGGCAAAGATAATAAACATTTAAAAATATATCTTACCGACGAAAATGAAAAATCAATCTTAGAAGTGATTGCTTTTAATCAGGCAGATATTTTTAAAAATCTTTTTCGTAATCAAAAAATTAAAGTCGTTTATAGTTTAGAAGTTGACCGTTGGGGGGGTAAAGAAAAGGTTTTGGGAAAATTAATTTACTTTTTGGGGTGACTGACGGGACTCGAACCCGCAACCCTCTGCTCCACAGGCAGATGCTCTAACCAATTAAGCTACAGTCACCAATCCTAGTTAAATTATATCAAATTTTTAAAGCCAATCATTTTTTATTCTTAATGGGTTGGCGTTGGTGAAGAAGTTGCGGTAGGTGTTGGCGAAGAAGTAAGGGTGGCCGCTGGGGTTAACTTTTTTAAGCAACGAAAATAATCTTGAGTGGTGCAACCTTTGCCTAATTTCTCTTTAATTTTTGTGCAATCGGTTTCATTGCAAGAAAGCACTATTGGGGTATTGGTAGGTTTTGTTTTAATCTCTAAACTTTGAATAGGAGTAGGGGTAGCAGAAATTTTTGATTGAGATTGGGAGAAAGACGTTGGTGTGGCTTCCGGTAAAGTCGCTGAGGATTGAGTCTCTGTCCCTTTGGTGGTAAAAGTCCAAGGAACACCACCGTTGTCGTATTTTTTATCCCCAATTCTTATTTGAAAATAATAAGTAGTTTGTGGGGAAAGAAGAGTTAACTCAACCAGATGATTTTTTGTTCTTGATACTTCTGGAGCAAAAAAATTTAAAGCCGTCGGCGTTGTCCCATACTCAATCACCCCTTGGGTTTCAATACCAGTGGTCCAAGAAATTTTGGCCGTATTTTGAGAAATATCAGAAATAACCACATCTCTTGGCTCCATATCTGACGCCCGAGTAAAAAACCCGCCCATATTCAAAGCCATTATTCCCAAAATTACTGCAATCACCGTTCCAATAATAATCGAGCTTATTTTAGTAATTTTTGGGTTAAAATTTAACATAATTTATTATTTTAATATAAATAATTTTAAACCTCCTCCAATTAAAAATAAAATTGCTCCTGGAATGGCAAAATTGATTAAATTTTCAAAAATACCGCTTTTGGGTAACGCTTGCAGTTGATTGTTGTTTGAAGAGTTTGATGAAGAATTAGACGAACCTCCGCCACTTCCTGAGCCAACAGAAATTACTGCTTTATCATCAGAAGAGCATTGTAAAATATTGGTGGCATTGGTATCACCTTTAACGATTTTTGAATTATTACAATCAAAGGTTAGATTAACCGTCCCATCTTTTAAACCTTTAAAAGTAATGGTGGCTAAAGTGCCACTGCCAGTTTTGGGACTGGCCGGATCGTCAACTAAACCGGCGATGTAAACTTTTCCCGCTGTTGTTGTATCATTAGTTACTGTTGGGAAAAAACTTCCGGCGGAGACATTTTCTACTGATAAAAAAGAACTGTCATAGTTAATATAAGCATCAGCACCATTGACTTGTTCATCACCAGTATCGATATTAACCTGAACCTGAACAGTTTGACCAACGCCAACCGAATAACTGCTTTTATCAAAACTAAAAGTGGCAGCTTCAACCACCAAAAAACTTGGTAAGAAAAAAAATATTAAGATTAAAAAAAGAAGTATTTTTCTCATCAAAATTAATAATAACCAAAAAGCTTTTTTATTTCAAGACAATCTTTGGTGTCAAAATGTTATTTTGATTATCTACCAATTTGGATGTGTATTTTCCCCATGAGTTTTTTAAATTTATTTTAATCGGCTTTGTCAACTTAATTTCAATCACTGGTGTTTTACTAAAAACGGTTGGTTGACTAAAATTAAGTTTTTTAACCCCAGTTAAAATCAAAAAATTTTCTTTTTTTGTTTGATATAAAGAAAAAGATGACAACAAAGAAGAAGCAGTTAAAATCGAAGAATTGGTGATATCTTCTTTCTCAACAATAAAATCAAAACCAACAATATCGTGATTGTAAGAAGAAGCCAAAATTTGATAAGTAAAATCATCAACTTTTTTTAAGACAACTACCACTTCCTTAAAATTGGTAGTTGTTGGTGAAATTAATTTTGAAGAGGAAAATAATTCTTCTTTTGACTCTTTTGGTTTTTTTTCTTTAAAAACAAAAATCCCAAAAAGAACGATGATTAAAAGAAAAAAAGAAAAACCAATGATTTTTAAAATTTTTTTTGAGTCTATCATTGCTTTTATTCTTCATCGGTTTTAACTGATAAGGCGTATAAAACCATCGACCAATCTTGAGTATCAACCTTACCGTCTAAGTTTAAATCAGCAATGGCAACAACCGTCGGGTCGGTTTTTCCTAAGTTATTGCGAATATAAGAAGTATCCAAGGAATCAACTACTCCATCTTGGGCGCCATTTACTGGTAAATCACCGGCCAAAAGATAGATTTTTGAAAAGTCTAAATGATTTTCCCCAGAAGAGAAAGTAATTGCGTGACCTGCCTGACAGCGATAACTGCCACCGGTTGTCTCAGAAGGATCTTTGTCGCAAATCTTTTTTTGAATGTGTTTTGGACCTTTGATTAAAATAGAGTAGTTTTGACCCGGGGTTACTTGAGCGGGTAAGTTGACTGTTCCTTCCCAGATTAAAGCATCGGTCTGCGAGTTTCTATTATTAGTCAAGGTAAAATCAGCATCAACCGCAACCGGTGAAGATAGATTATCTCCAGCAACTTTTATCCTAACCTTCATTGTTCTTTGATCAGCATTTGATGGTTCCTTCATTACTCCTTGGAATTTAAGTTTCAGATTTAAACTAACTGAACCTGGTGGTTGGGACGGGGGGGGTCTTCTAATACAGGCTTGATTGGACTCACAACCGTTGTCCCAATTACCATCGCAGTTATAACTAGAGTTACAAACACAGGTATTATTTTGACAGCTGGCATTTGTCCCACATTGACTGTTGGTTTCACAAAAAGAGGCGTTTTGAACGATAATTTTTGAAAGAAGAGTGTTGGTTGCTTCAATTGTAAACATATAGTCTTGAATTGGCCCAACCACTTGACTTTTACTTTCTATTATGGAAACCACGGTTTCTCCTTGTTTTTGTTTTGCCTTAAACGGGAAAAAAATCACCACGGAATTTTTTAAATTATCATCACTTTGTTTTTTTAAATAAGTAACTTGTGCTATTTTTGTATGATCTTGTCTTCCCAAATTTTGAATTAAAACCTCATCAAAGTAGCCATCAACTGATAACGAATTAGTTTGAGCAGAGGGGTCAATGTCAATTAAATCTTTATCATCACTATCATATTTTAAGAAAAAAGTGGCGGCGGAGATTTTTTTCGCTGTCTCTTCAGTTGCCAAATTTACCCCAACAAGAAATGTTTTATTTTGAGCAATAGAAATCTCCGTCGATCCCATTGACACCTTTACTTTATCCACTGAGGCTTTTGTTTTATAAAGATATCGACCAAAAAAATGCCAAATAAAGATTAAAAAAACAATAAAAGCCAATAAAATCGCAAAAACTTTCCTTGTTTGATATATCTTTTTAAACAAAATTTTCATT
>Ga0123519_10014657_pt1 | contig 11114 bp, 13 predicted proteins | sample YelNatPaOPRAMG02_FD_87396 | JGI IMG/M metagenome (GOLD analysis project Ga0123519, IMG submission 87396) | Hot spring microbial communities from Yellowstone National Park - Yellowstone National Park OP-RAMG-02 (version 2) | ecosystem: Environmental > Aquatic > Thermal springs > Hot (42-90C) ... | reverse complement strand
TACTCCATCACAATTGTGGAGTTTTTGACGTCGACGAGGAATATGGTGGGGGTTGGCACTCCAGCCCTTTTTGCTTCGTGCATTAACCGAGGCTCGTGAATGGTTCGGTAAGTCCTAATCTCTTCGTCTAAAACCGGAAGCCGGTACTTTTTTGGCAAACGCCTTTTCAACACAACTTTTCTGCCATGCCATTCCGCAAGGAACAAGCATGCTTCAGCACCCCTCTTAATCAGCTTTGGCTGGCTTATTTCACCCAAGGAACCTCAACCTCTTCAAGCCGCCACTTCAAACGCACAAAACTCTTTGTAATCGGCATTGTCACACCATGCGTAAACGCTAAAACGCCTGTCCAAGCAATCATAGCCCCATTATCCACGGCGAATTCGCCGGGCACAGTGCAGAACTTGGCGCCGTGTTCCTCAGCTATGGAGCAAACCATCTCCTGAAGCCTTTTGTTGGCAGCCACACCGCCCGTTAACAAGACCTCCCCTTTCTCCGTGTGAGCCAAAGCTCTCTCAGTAACCTCTACAACCATGGAGAAGGCTGTTTCCTGAAGGCTATAACATAAGTCTTCGAGGCTGTACTCCCCCCTTCGAAGCGTGTTTATGGCGGCGGTTAGCAAGCCGCTAAAAGAGATGTCCATGCCCTTAACCGTGTAAGGCAAAGGAATAAGCCGCTTTCCTTTCTTAGCAAGCTTTTCCACAACAGCCCCAAAAGGTTCGCCAGACCTCTGCCTAAGTCCAGCTTCCCTTGCAAAGACATCTAAACAATTTCCAAGGGCGATGTCCAATGTTTCACCGAAAACCCTGTAACGCCCAGCGTCAAAAGCCGCCACAATGGTGTTTCCGCCAGAAACATAAAGCGTAACAGGGTCTTTCGCGCCTGCCTTCAGTTTTCCAATTTCAATGTGCGCCACACAGTGGTTAACCCCCACAAGGGGAACACGCAGATAGGAAGCTAGAGCCCTTGCCACGGTGGCACCCGTTCTCAAACACGGTCCAAGTCCGGGGCCTTGGGAAAAAGCGACAGCCGTCAAGTCTTTTGGTTTTATGCCAGCTTTTTGGAAGGCTTCTTCAAGGACTTTGGCTGCAACTTCAGCGTGATGCCGTGCAGCTTCTCTTGGGTGGATTCCCCCTTCCGGCGGCATGTAGGCGCTTATGACGTTGGCTAGTATGTCCCCCTTGAAGGTTGCTATCCCAACGCTGAAATCGTCTGCTGTGCTTTCGATGCCTAGGCAGTAGCCCTCATCTGTTTTTCTCTGCTTCATTTCCTTCGCCTTTCGCCCTTTTGCAACCTAAATTATTTTATGTTTGAGTAAACATATTTTACTTGAGAACGCCTATATATTAGCGTGGAGATTGAAAGGGGAAGATGCCGAAACATAACGATTTAGAGCAGAAAGCTCTGCAAATAATAATGAACTATGGAAACGAGGGACTGCTCCAGTCTGAGCTTTGGAGGAAACTTGGAGCAAGCAGCAGAGAAGGCTCAAGAATAGCCCTAAAACTTGAAGGAAAAGGGCTAATACGCCGCGAAAGGGAGCTCCGCAACGGCAGATGGACTTATAGGCTTTACCCGAAAAGGCTTCCAGCATCCATAGACTCCATAGCAGACTGCCCATGCATGATGTGCCCCGACAGCTCAAGATGTGGACCCGCAGGCGGAGTTACTCCCCAAAACTGTGAAAAGCTTACGGAGTGGCTTTTCCGCATCGCCGAGTCAGACTACGGCATATCAGGTGACAGCTAATTTTGCCTAAAGCATGGATTCAAGAACGCAAAAGAGACCATTACTATAGAAAGGCGAAGGAGGAAAAATACCGTTCAAGAGCAGCCTACAAACTCTTTCAAGCCAACGAAAAATACCACTTCATAAGAGAAGGCAACGTTGTCGTAGACTTGGGTGCCGCGCCGGGAGGTTGGATGCAAGCTGCAAGGAAAATTGTTGGGGCAAAAGGCTATGTTTTAGGAGTCGACCTGAAATCAATTGAACCCTTCCCGGAACGTAATGTTAAGGCGATTATAGGCGATATAACAGAGGCGGAAACCGTGAAGCAAATTTTGGAGTTTCTCCCCGGAAAGGCTGACGTAGTGATTTCAGACGCTTCGCCTAACATTTCTGGGATTTGGGAGCTCGACCACGCCCGTCAAATAGACCTTGCCCAAAAAGCCTTAGAAATAGCCCTTGAAACACTAAAGCCCCATGGAAACTTCTTTGTGAAAGTTTTCCAGGGAGACATGCTTGAAGACTTTATAGGCAAAGTTAGGCAGCACTTCAAAGACGTGAAAGTCATAAAACCCAAAGCCAGCAGAGCAAAAAGCTCAGAAATATTTGTTTTAGGTCTCAGCCTAAAAGTTGACGCTTTTTCATCAGCGGAGTAAGCGGTAGAGCTAAATTCTTTTAAAAGCCTAATAAGAGGATGGTGAAACCTTTGAGGATAATTGCTGCGGATTCTTCGGCAGCTGTTTTAAACGAAAAGTTTGAGCCGACAACCATTGTGGCTACAGCCGCTGTTTTGGTTGAACCGCCATATAGGGCGCCAAGCGAATTTTTAGCAAAGCCCATTTTCGCCGACGCCGAGAACAGCCACGAAGTCATAGTTTATGAGGCTGAGCTTTGTAAGATGCTGCTTTCAAAAGTTAAGGCAGACGTCGTCCACCTTGACATTTCCCTTGGAGCAACCTCCCTCGAACAGCTCTCCCCAATACAGCTTTCCAACATGAAAATCTCCAGCAAGGCTAGAAGCAACCTCCTAAAAATTCTTCCTAAAATAAGGAAAACTTCAGGCGAAATCACCCAAAAATATGGTATAGAAGTTTTAGCAATAGGGAAAGAAAGCATTCCCGTGAGGATTGCCGAGTTGTCGGCTGGAGCCCACGCCATAATATATGCTTCAGAGAAAGCTCTGGAACAGAAGGAGTCCTTAATGCTTGGACTGCCATCAAAATGTCAGCCAAAAATCCTAGAAGACACGGTTTACGTTTACTCTTTAATGGCGGCAGAACACGATGTTTTAGGCTATGCAAAAGACGATGGCGGGATTCTTAAAAAAGTTAATATCATGGAAATGCTAAACCCATGTGCAAGAGGCTTTAGAACTCTAAAAATAATACCGAAAACGTGACGGAAACAAGGAGCGAGGCCTTTGGTGCTAAACGTTTGGAGGGAATTTCCAACAAAAATAAAACGTGCACTCACAATCTTGATGTTTTTCCTACTCTCAATAGCTATAACGACTGCGGGTGTTTTAACCCCGCTTACAACAGAAGAGGCAACGGAGATAGGTAAAGAGCTTGAACAGCTGCAAGAGGACATTTCAACTGCTAGCCTATTTCGTGGAACAACGTTGATTTTTGGCAACAATTTCGTTTTGTGCTTGTCCTTTTTTGTGCCCTTTGCCGGACCACTTTTTGGGTGCTACGTTTTGTACAGCACAGGAATCGTTATTGCCGCACAAAGCATTAGCGAGGGCGTAAACCCATCTTTAGCCTTTCTGACATTGTTTATTTTCCCGTTCACCTGGATGGAGTTTTTTGCATATTCCACAGCCTTTGCCGAGAGCGCTTGGCTAAGCTGGCGCCTCATAAAGCGTAATTGGAGAAGGGAGCTTGTAAATGCGTGCATAATGATTTCCATATGCGCCGTAACATTGCTGATAGCCGCTTTCATCGAGATGGCGATAATACTAGCTTTCCCTAAGCCTTCCTGACATTCATAATTTCTAGGCTTATGTTTAGGGCTTTTACACTGTGGGTTAGTTCGCCCAAACTTATTACGTCAACCCCTTTTGAGGCAAAATCAAGAACGTTATCGGCGGTGATTCCACCGCTAGCTTCCAACACAACTTTTCCGTAAAATCCCGCTTTTTTCAAAAGTTTAACAGCTTCTTCCACTTGCCTAGGCGAAAAGTTGTCCAGCATGATTACGTCTGCTTCGGCCTCCGCGGCTTTTAAAACATCTTCGATTTTAGTCACTTCAACCTCTATTTTCTTGCTGAAAGAAGCTTTTTCCCTAGCTTTTTTAACGGCTTTTTCAACATTTCCAACAATGGCAATGTGATTATCCTTTATTAGAATCATGTCGTCTAAATGGAGTCTATGCGGGTCACCTCCGCCTACGAGAACAGCCTTCTTATCAAAGTATAATAATCCAGGCGCGGTTTTCCTAGTGCATGCAACTTTTGCCCTGTACCCAGCTTTTTGGATTTTCTCGACGATTTCCCTTGTTGCTGTGGCTATTCCACTCATTCGGGAAACTAGGTTTAGAAGGGTTCGCTCAGCGGACAGCATAGTTCGCGCGTCTCCAGAAACCTTCATTAAAACTTGTTTTGGCTTTATTTTGTCTCCGTCTTTGACGCAAGTCTCAGGCTTTAATCCTAAACTTTCAAGAAGCACGATGGCTTCCTCTATTCCGGCGACAACACCTGCTTCTTTGGCAATCATTTCCGCCTCCACGGTGCAGTTTTCTGGAACTATGAGGGCGGAGGTTACATCCCCTTGTCCAAGGTCTTCGGCAAGCATCTGTCGGAGTTTCTCTTCCAGAATTATTTTTGGAAGGAACATGCCTATCGTTTTCATCATCCTCTGCTTCTTATTTAACAGTTTTGTGGGACAACTAAAATAAATGGCGGCAGCTTTTCTTGAATTATGCGATTGATGCTTAGCTGCTCAGAGCTTGGGTTAGGCCATGTATCTAGACTTATGGTTTTAGGGAAGAAGCTGGAAGCGAAGGGACACGAGCTGTTCTTTTTCTCCGGGGGAAACGCCTACAAACTTCTGGAAAAAGAGTTTAGAAACGTTTACTACTGCACGCCCGTGGGCTGGTACGAAAACATCCGCGGAATAAATGTTTCAGCATCCATTTTGAACATTTTGTTCCCCCTGCCGCGTGTCAACCCGGAAGATGGAAAGTTTGGTTTAAAATCTTCAAGCGGGATGGAAACAATACATCGCTACTACGACCTTAGGAGGAACATTTTGAAAATTAAACCCGACCTTATTGTTTCAGACAGCGATTTGCATGCGCTGCGTTTAGCCCACAGATGGCATTTCCCGTCAGTGTACATAACAAACGTTATTCGCCCAAGCTACAGTTTTTCGCCATTGCTCGTTCCAGGCGAGAGGTTTACCGAACGCTATGTGAAAAACTGTTCAAAAATAATTGTTCCAGATATTCCGCCGCCCTACACCATTTGCGAGTATAACTTAGGCAGTTTAGAGGACGTTGGAGTCGCCGACAAAGTTGAGTTTGTGGGAAGTTTCATTGATGTAGAACCTTCAAAGGGAGGAGCTGAAAGCCACATCTTTGCTCCTATAAGCGGGCCGATTGGAACAAGGATTCAGCTGAAAAGGATGATTATCCCGGTTTTGAGCCGCCTTAAAACCAAGAGTATAATCAGCCTTGGAGAACATGAGGAGAAAAGGGTGACGAAAATTGGAAGCTGCACTGTTTACTCGTGGCTTCCGCCGCGTGAAAGAAGCAAGTTCATGGCGAACGCCAAACTGGTGATTTTCAGTAGTGGACACAACACATGTTTCGAAGTCATAAAACATGTGAAACCAAGCATATGCGTCCCAACACAGCCTGAGCAGCTTGCAAATGCCAAGAAAATGCAAGACTTAAACTGCTCGATAATCGCTAGGAATAAAGCGCAACTATTACAAGCAATTCGTGAAATGGAGAAGCACATAGACTTTTACAAGAAAAACGTGCAGAAAATCAACCAGTACTGCAGCAGGTTTAAAGGTGTTGATACCGCCGTGAAGATAATCGAAGAAGTTGCACAAAAGTTTGGAAAATAAAGCCTTCTAAAGAAGGGGTTTCCGCTTAACCTCGCCTTTAGGCTTCTCCTCTTCAAAAATTATGGCTTGGAACTTGTAGACTTTTGTGCCTTTCATAAGCCAACAGTCTGGTGGAAGCCCAGCCTTTAAGCAGCACTGGCATAGAAACTCCTCCTCGTCCCAGTTCCATTCCACGGGAACCTGGGGAAGCAGCAGTCCCTTGTAAAAGCCCCTTTCAACAATTAATCCGTCAACGCCAACCTTTATTTTTGAGGGGTAATCTCTGGGATTTTCCACCTCCACCAATTGGGGAGGGGTGAGCACGCTGACCTCGAAAACCACCCTTTCCAATTCATCTAAAGAGAGAGGGTAAAACCTCGGGTCTTGGGTTGCCGAGCTTATGGCAGACTCTATGACGGCTTCTGCCAACGGGGTTGTTGGATAAGGAAGCCCAATACACCCGCGGAGTTCTTTTTCCCCACCCTCAACACTGTTTATTGTTACGAAAACTCCGCAAGGCTGCATAAGCTTTTGGGGAAGCCCTTCCGGCACGTGCACGCGTTTTCTGGTTTTCAAATATTCTTCTACAGCGGTTCTGGCAAGTTTGACAAGCAGTTTTCCTTCTTCTAAGCTTAGGTCCAGAGGCAAACTATTTATCTCCATTTTAGAATTTTATGGATTCTTCGCGGGCTCCATCCTTTGTTATGAAGAGGAAGTCGATGCCGTCGCCGCTCATGATGTCTCTGCTTATGGCTGATTTTATAGCCCTAACAACTAGGTCTTTCCCTTCCTCTATGCTTAAGCCCTCCCGATAGCCTTCTTCTAGAACACCCATTGCGATTTCTGTTCCAGAACCCACAACGGCATATTTGTCTGGTATCACTGAGCCTAAAACGTCTAAAACGTATAGGGATGCTCCCTCATCGTCTATGCCGCCCACAATAGTTTGGGTTATAAGCGGTGCCAGTCTATTGGCAAAAAGTAGGTTGGACATGAGCTTAGCGGCAGACCTAACGGATATGGGTCTACCAACATCCATGCCATACAGATTTGCATAAGCCTCTACTTCCCGAACTAAAATCTGCATGTCTGAAACAAGCCCGGCACACGCTGCACCAATGTGGTCTGTTATTTTGAAAACTTTTTTGCCTCCCCTGCTGACAACCAAATAACCGTAGGAAACACGTTTTTCAGAGGCTAGGATAACTCCATCCTTGCAAACTATGCCAACCGTAGTTGCGCCTGGAACCCACAAGTACTGGGGCATCTGCCCTTCTCTTTCCACGCTGCTTTCACCTTTCCACGTGATATATGAGCACAAACTATTAAACTTAATGTCTCCTCAACTGCGAATAATAGTCTTCTAAGTTGCCCTCTCCATAGAGCTAAAATAGCTGTGGCTTTATAACGCTTTCAGAGGCAATCCAATGCTAACACTTTACACTAAAAATGTTGACGGAATCTGGTTTGGAGTTGCATGCGAAGATGAAAAGGTTTTCGCTACAGCCTTGGGATTCGGCAAAAGCAAGGTTTTGCACAGCTTGCTTGAAAGCATCCCTTTTAATGTTCCTTTTCAACATTCAGAAAACATAACAGAGTTTACCGAAAAAATTATTTCTTCTTTGACGGAAATCTACAATGGTAAGGGTTGTTCTCAAAGGTTTAATCTTGCCACAGAGCCTTTATCTGACTATGCACGGAAGGTTCTTGAAGCTGTTGCTTTAATTCCAGTGGGCTACGTGACTTCTTATGGTTGTGTAGCGAAGGCTGCTGGCGGAAGCCCTAGGGCTGTTGGAAGGGTTATGGCTTTAAACCCTTTTCCATTGATTATTCCATGCCATAGAGTTGTAGCTTCAGATTTTTCCTTAGGCGGGTATGGCGGAGGCTTGCAGGTTAAGCTGGAGCTTCTAAAACGCGAAAAGAGGGGCTATACAACTGAAAGGGGAATCCCAATAAAAAACGCCAAAATGCGGGTTTTCCCAGTTGAATATGTGTTAGAAAAGCTTTTCGTTTAGCGCAAATGATAAAAGCTTGACACATAATCTCTAGAAGAGATGGTTCCATGGTTAAACGTGGACTTTTTGTGGGAAGATTTCAGCCCTTCCATAAGGGACACCTTAACGTGATAAAAGAAGTTCTAAAAGAAGTGGATGAGCTTGTAATTGTTGTTGGCAGCGCCCAGTACAGCCACCGCATTGACAACCCTTTCACGACAGGCGAGAGGCTTGTAATGATTCGAAAAGCTTTGGAAGAGGTTGGAATAGACTTGAAAAGAATATGGATTGTGCCGGTGCCAGACGTCCACATCCACATGGTTTGGGTTTCCGCTGTTAAGGGTTACACTCCAAACTTTGACACTGTTTACTCTAACGAGCCTTTAACGCGGAGACTTTTCAAAGAAGCCGGCTACGAAGTTAAGTCCGTCCGCTTTCATAAACGTGAAGTTTACTCGGCAACCGAAATAAGAGAGAGAATGTTGAAAGATGGAAACTGGGAAGAACTTGTTCCCAGAAGCGTGGCTGAATTTATAAAAGAGATAGGTGGCGTTGAGAGGCTTAAAGACCTCACGAAGAGCGATAAAGTATGACTTTGTCTCCAACCTTCGCCTTGAAGGCTTCCGCAGCGTTTCCCTGATTCACCGATATTTCCAGAAAATCGTGGCTGCATATTATTGCCAACGGCTTTTTTGTCTCTACTTTAGCATAAGCCTTACAAAGCCTCAACCTCAACGTGGCCTCTCCAATCTTTACTTTTACACCTCCTTTAACGCTTATTGATTCCAGATGATCAGCTGTAAAGTTTGTGATTATATTCCCAAAACTGTCCACATGGATGATTTCGCCGATGAGCATGGAGCCTTTCCTAAAGATTTTCGCGAATCTCGGCTTTACAATTCGATGGATTTCGCGTCCAAATTCCGATGGCGAAACTCCCTTTGAAAGATACGCGGCTGCTGGAGCGAAAATATCCCTTCCATGAAATGTTGTTGAAACTTTGGGAAGCATATACCTTGGATTAGCTATCTCGTAAACATGTCTTATTCCCTGTTTTTCAGCCGCCAAAGCCAACAAGCCATTGTCCGGCCCGACAAGAAAACTGTTTTCCGTCTCTATCAAGATTGGTTTGCGTTTTGCCCCCACACCGGGATCTATAACGGCCACGTGTATTGCATCTCTTGGAAAGTATGGCGCCGCGGCGGCGAGAATGTATGCGCCCATTTTAATGTTGAATTTTTCCACCTGGTGGCTTATGTCAACGATTTTGGCGTTTGGGTTTATTCCTAAAATAACGGCTTTCATTTCAGCCACATAAGGATCCGCCAGTCCGAAGTCGGTGGTTAAAGTTATTATGGGGTCAACCATTGTGTCTCATCGTCTAATAGTAATGGTGCATTTTAAAGGCTTTAAAGTTCAGCTTTATCCGCGTTTCAAAGCTTTGGTGTTTCAGCTTCTCAACCGCCATGGGAAACTGGAATAAGGACGATTTCGTCTCCGTCTTTCAGAACCGTTTCTAAACCGTTTAAAACACTTATTTCCCTTCCGTTGACAATTATCAAGGTGTTGGGTCTAGCATCGCCCAACTCCGGGTCGATTAAAGCTCTCTTTATTTCTGGGAACATTTCAGCGATCTTGTTTATGGCTTCTCTCAGCGATGTTTCTCCTTCAAAGTTTAACACTGCTTTGCTTTTCCCAGAGAAGCTTCGAAGGCTGCCGACAAACCTTATGGTTACCTTCATTTTTCATCATCCTTAAGCGTTATAAAACTACAATGACGGAGACATCGTTAACGTTGGTGCCCGTTAGACCGGTGAAAATTAGGTCTCCCAGCTTTGAAAAGAAATGGTAGGAGTCGTTTTCAGCCAGAAAATCCTCAGCCTTAAGCCCAGCGGTTTCTACTCTCGCCACTGTTTTTCCATCGGCTATGGCTCCGGCGGCATCCGTTGGCCCGTCCACACCGTCTGTGCTTAATGAAGCTATGGCAACGCCGTCCAAGCCCCTAATTTTCAGCGCGGCTGATAATGCTATTTCCTGGTTTCTTCCCCCTTTTCCCTTTCCAGTGACGGTTACTGTTGTCTCGCCGCCAGCTATGATTGCTGCTGGTTTTGGAACTGGGTTTCCAGAAATCGCAATTTCCAGCGCCAGCGATGCTAAAACCGTCCCAACATGCCGTGCTTCTCCTTCGAGAAGAGAAGTTAAAAGAAGAGCGTTTAACCCCTCAGATTTCAAGGTTTCACACGCCGCTGTGCTGGCGTCTCGGTTATTTCCAATCACAACATTGAAAACCTTCTTGAAAGCCTCGTCGCCCACTTTGGGGTTTTCTGGGATAAGCCCCTTCTCTCCGTTTAAAAGAACCCTCTTAATTGACTCTGGAGCTTTGTCCCATAAACCATATTTTTTCAGAACTTTTATGGCGTCGCTGAAGGTTGTCGAGTCTGGAACAGTTGGCCCCGAGGCAATAAAATCCAGCGGGTCGCCCAGCACGTCTGAAAGGATAAGGTTTAACACAGTTGCCGGATAAACCTTCTTTGCAAGCCACCCTCCTTTGAAATCTGAAATGTGTTTTCGAACAGTGTTTATCTCGTTTATAGTTGCACCACATTTAAGGAGAGCTTCGGTTATTTTCCTCTTATCCTCCAATGTTATTCCATCTTTGGGCAGTGGCATGAGGCTGGAGCCCCCGCCGGATATTAGGCATATTATCAGGTCGTTTTCTCCAGCCTTTTCTGCTATTTCCAGCATGCGCCTAGTCCCTTCAACTCCGGAATTGTCGGGTATCGGATGGCTTGCCTCATGAAGCTTAATGATGGCTGTTTTGTTTTTGCTGCCTTTTAGCACGTTAACGAGGCCTCCTGTTATCTTTTCGCCTAAAACTGCTTCTAGGGCTTCAGCCATTGAACCGCTCGCCTTTCCTCCTCCAACAACGTATACGTTTTTAAATTTTTTAAGGTCGAAGGTGTAGCCGTCAACGTGAAGAATGGAGCCTTTAAGCAACATTTTCGACTTGATAATCTGTTTAGGGTCCACAGCCTCTACAGCGGCCTCCAAGCTTTTTAGGGCTAATCTTCTGGCCTTTTTATCTGCTTCTGTTTGACCGTTTTGGATAAGCTGCTCCATATTCTTGATAACAGTGAACATTTGCAGCCCATCATGATTTTCCATGAAGATGAATAGTAAATGTAATAAGTTTAACGCTAATAAAGTGTTTTGCAACGGTTGTTGGTGAAGTGAATGGCTAAACCAAAAGTTTACGTAACCCGTGAGCTTCCCGAAAGGGGAATGCGGATAATTAAACAGTATTTTGAGGCGGAGGTTTGGCCCGAATATGGTCCCCCTC
>Ga0123519_10014653_pt1 | contig 11116 bp, 11 predicted proteins | sample YelNatPaOPRAMG02_FD_87396 | JGI IMG/M metagenome (GOLD analysis project Ga0123519, IMG submission 87396) | Hot spring microbial communities from Yellowstone National Park - Yellowstone National Park OP-RAMG-02 (version 2) | ecosystem: Environmental > Aquatic > Thermal springs > Hot (42-90C) ... | reverse complement strand
GCGGAACGGGCCATTGAGCAGGTAGCCCGCGCCGCGCAGTACCTTTCGGAAAGGCGGTGGGGAGCCCTTATCGTCTTGGAACGGGAGACCGGCCTGCAGGACTACGCGGAGTCGGGCATCCCCCTGGATGCCGTGTTGAGCACCGAACTCCTTGTGACCATCTTCTACCCCAACACCGCGCTCCACGATGGGGCGGTCATCATCCGCGAGGGGCGTGTGGTGGCCGCCGGCGTGGTCCTGCCCCTGGCGGAGGAGAACGCCACCGAGCAGGTCCTGGGCACCCGCCACCGCGCCGCCCTGGGCCTCAGCCAACAGACGGACGCGGTGGTGGTCGTCGTCTCCGAGGAGACGGGCATCATCTCCGTCACCCACGACGGGAAGATGATCCGCCGCCTGACGGAGAAGCGGCTCCTGCACGTCCTGCGGACCTTCTACCGCCGCACCCGTCCAAGCGCCAACCTGCCCTCGTGGCTGGAACGCGCCGTGGACCTGTTCCGCGGCCCCCAACCCTAGGGCACCGAGCGAGGTACAGATGCAGCGGCTGTTGGAAAACCTCGGCTCCCTCATCCTGGCCCTGGCCCTGGCCCTCGCGGTCTGGGTGGCAGCCGCGCGGGAGGAAAACCCCATCCAGACCGGGCGCTTCCAGGAGCCGATCCCCATTGAGGTCAGCGCCCCGCCCACGGGCACCAAATTGTGGACCCCCGTGCGCGAGTCCGTCTTGGTGACCCTCCGCGCCCCCAAGAGCAGTTGGGAGCGCCTGCGCTTGGGGAGTTTCCAGGCCCGCGTTGACATCTCGGCCCTGGAGCCAGGTTTGCACGAGGTCCCGGTGAGCGTGGTCTGCTCCGACCCCCAGGTGGAGATCCTCAGCATCGCTCCCGAGCGCCTCAGCATCCGGCTGGAGCGGCTGGCGGAGAAACTCGTCCCCGTGCGGGTGGAGGTGGTGGACGCGCCCCCCTTCGGCTATTACCAGCCTGGGCCGGCCGTGGCAGAGCCGGCCGTTGTGCGCGTCTCGGGCTTTGCCAGTTACGTGGAACAGGTGGCCGAGGCCGCGGTGGAAGTCTCCGTGGCCGCGGCCAAGAAGCCCCTGGAACTGCGCCGGGTGCCCCAACTGCGGGATGCCCAGCACCTGCCGGTGGACACGGGCACCGACCCCTACCGCCGCCTGGAGATCGTGCCGGGGAGTGTTCTGGTGAAGGTCCCCATTGAGCAGAGGCGCGGCTTCCGCGATGTCTCGGTGCGCGTGGTGCGCGAGGGGCAGCCGGCCCCCGGCTACCGCATCAGCAACGTCTCTGTAGAGCCGGCCATCATCACGGTGGTGGGCAGCCCGTCCGTCATTGAGGGGCTGCCCGGCTACGTGGATACCGACCCGGTCAACGTGGAAGGCGCGACGTCCGACGTGGTGACCAAGGTGGGATTGCAACTGCCGGAGATGGTCTCCGTGCTGGACGTGCAGGGGGTGCTGGTGCGCATTTCCATCACCCCCATTGAGAGCAGCCTCACCATCCAGCGCCCCGTGCGGCTCCAGGGGCTTCCCCTGGGCTTCAGCGCCACGGCTTCCCCGGCCACGGTGGACATCATCCTCTCTGGCCCCCTGCCCATCCTGGACAACCTGAAGCCGGAGGCAGTGCACGTCTTCGTGGACCTCTTCGGGCTCCCTGCAGGGGTCCATCAGGTGCGTCCCCAGACCATCGTGCCGGAGAACCTGCGCGTGGAGAGCATCGTGCCGGAGGTGGTGGAGGTGAACATCGTGCAACTGCCCACGCCCACCCCCTTTGCCCCCCTCCCGGTAACGGCCACCCCGACGGTCACCGCCACGGCCACCGTCTCGGGCACGGTGCCGTTGGCTCCTGCCACCCCCGAGGGCGCCCTTTCGCCGACGCCGCCCCCTGGCACGCCCACCCCGACCCCGGTGCCGACGCCGCCGGCCGAGGAGCGCGATCGCCCCTACCCGCCCAGATGGAGGGAGTGAGCGAGGATGGTCCAGAAGCGCAAGCCCATCGTGGCCCTGGTGGGGCGGCCCAATGTGGGCAAGTCCACCCTCTTCAACCGCCTGCAGGGCGCGCGGCGGGCCATCGTGGAAGACACGCCCGGCACGACCCGCGACCGCCTGTACGGAGAGAGCGAGTGGGCCGGCGTCCCCTTCCTGGTGGTGGATACCGGCGGCCTGGAACTGCGGGAAGGCCGGGAGACCCGCCAGGGGACGCCCCTGGCCCTGGACTCCGCTGACTACATAGAGGCCATCCGCAACCAGGCCCAGGTCGCCATGGACGAGGCGGACGTCATCGTCTTCCTGGTGGACGCCCAGGAGGGGCTGACAGCCGCCGACCGCGACGTGGCGGACCTCCTCCGGCGCACCCAGAAGCCGGTGGTCCTGGCGGCCAACAAGTGCGACAACGAGGCGCTCCGCCAGCAGGCCCTGGAGTTCTACGCCCTGGGCATGGGGAGGGTCTTCCCCATCTCCGCCCTGCACGGCACCGGCACCGGCGACCTGCTGGACGAGGTCGTCTCCCACCTGCCCCCGGCCCCTCCAGAGCCGGAGGAGGACAAGGTCAAGCCCGTGGGCATCGCCATCGTGGGCCGGCCCAACGTGGGCAAGTCGTCGCTCCTCAACCGGCTGCTGGGCCAGGAGCGCTCCATCGTCAGCCCCATCCCGGGCACCACCCGCGACGCCATTGATACCTACATGGAATGGGACGGGCAGCCCATCCTCCTCATTGACACGGCAGGCATCCGGCGCCGCGGCAAGGTGCAGCCCGGCGTGGAGAAGTACAGCGTCCTCCGGGCCCTCATGGCCATCCGCCGGGCCGACGTGGTCCTCCTGCTCCTGGACGCCACCGAGGGCGTGACCGCCCAGGATGCCCACGTGGCCGGTTACATCCTGGATGAGGCCAAGAGCGTCATCGTCCTGGTGAACAAGTGGGACCTCGTCCCCAAGGACGCCCACACCATAGAGGCGTACACCCAGCACGTCCGCAGCGAACTGCACTTCCTGGACTACGTGCCGGTCCTCTTTATCTCCGCGCTCACGGGGAAGCGGGTGGACCAGGTCCTGCCCCTCGCCCTGCAGGTCTACCAGGAGCGGCAGGTGCGCATCCCCACCGCGGACCTGAACCGCATCGTGCGGGAGGCGGTGGCGCGGCACGCGCCCCCCTCCAAAGCGGGCAAGCGGCTGCGCATCTACTACGCCACCCAGGCTGGCGTGGACCCCCCGACCTTCGTCTTCTTCGTCAACGATGCGGACCTGGTGCACTTCTCCTACGAGCGGTACCTGGAGAACCAGGTCCGCGCGGCCTATCCGTTTGTGGGGACGCCGCTGCGCTTCCTCTTCCGGGAAAGGGAGCGCCGCGAGGGGGAGAAGGGGAGGAAGTAGGCCTTGCCGCTATCCCGGTGGCCCGTCCGCTGGTTCCTGGGGGGCTTCCTGCTCCTTGTGGCGGTGGCTGCCCTCTGGTCCCCCCCTCCGGAGGGAGGAGAGGCCGCGCCCCTGCCGTCCCACGGACCTGGCCCGTGCCCAGAGGCCCTGCCCGTCCTGCGCCTGGAGGGGACGCCGTACGCGCGGGGCTTCCAGCACGGCCAGGCCCTGCGCGAGGCCATCCGCGGGCGCGGGGAAAGGGCGCTTCAGATGTGGGCCTCTGCCGGCGCCCAGCGCCCTGGCCCCCCCCTCCTCCCCGTGGCCCGGGCGTCCCTGCCGCCAGAGGTGTGGGAGGAAATCCAGGGCATCGCCGACGGCGCCGGGGTCTCCAGGGAGACCGTCCTCCTCCTCAACCTGTGGCGGCCAGACGGCTCTGCGGCGGGGGGGTTCCTCCTGGCCTTCGCTGAGGCGGAGTCGGGGGCTCCATACCTGGGCTGGACGGGGGAAAGTCCGTGCCAGGATGCCGTGCTCCTGGTGCACCAGACGGCGGAGGGCGACGCCTACGCGGTGCTGGGACGGGCTGGGCAGGTGGGCGGCACGGTGGGGGTGAACCGCGCGGGGCTGGCCGGCGCGGCCCGGGAGGCCCCGACACTGGACCGCCGCACCTGGGGGGTGCCCCCCGAGGTGCTCCTGGCGCTGGGTCTGGCCCGCGCCTCCACGCCTGACGAGGCCGCAGGCCAGGTGGCCCAGGCCCGCCGTGCTGGCGGGGGGGCCATCCTGTGGGCCGAGGGCGCGGGGGGCAGGCTCTCCCTGGTGGAGTTCACGGCCCACCGCTACGCCCTGCACGCCCCTCCGGAGGCCCTCCTCTGGCAGGGCTTCCAGGACCCGTGGCTCCTGGAACTCGCCCCTCCTTTGCCTGCGGAGAAGGAGGCCGAGGACCTAGCCCGCTGGCTGGAGGCCAACCGGGCGTGGATGGGCCAGGGGAAGGCCTGGACCTGGCTCACGGAGAAGGCGCAGGGTCCGGGGAGGCTCGCCGCTCTGCTGGACGTGGCTTCGGCCCGCCTCTGGGTCGCCCTGGGCCGGGCGGAAGGAGGACCTTTGGGCCTCGGGCCCGTCTCGCTGGAAGAGTGGCTGGCAGAGGCAAAGTGAACTCCGCGAGGGCCGGGGCCTGGTTGCCCCTGGCCTGGATGGGGTGCAGGGGCGCAGCGGTACTGCGCTCACCAGGAGGAGAGCCGTCAGCAAGCGGTGAACAGGCTGCGAAGGACGCGGTGGAGATGTGGAGGGAGCAACCATGAAACTCGGGAGCCCAGAATACCTGGAAGAGGTCAAGAAGCGCACCAACGCCGACGCCCAGTACCGAGAACTGGCCAAGGGCGAGAACGAGTCCTACACCCTGGTCCTGGAAGCCGAGCCTCACAAGGGGGTCCACGAGACGCTGGTGGTGGGCTTCACCACCCAGGACGGCGAGATCGTGGACATCTGGCAGGGGGAGCGGCCCACCCTCTTCACCCTCTCCGCCCCCTACGGGGTGTGGGTGGACATCCTCAAGGGCAAACTGGGCCCCACCAAGGCCATCACCATGCGCAAACTGAAGACCCAGGGGCCGTTCCTGCAACTCCTCAAGGGGGCGGACCGCACCATCCGCTGGGTGGAGATCCTGCGCACCATCCCTACGGAGTTTGAGGGCGACTACGCTGAGTAGGGCTCGCTCCCTACTTCAGGTCCACCCATACCGTGGCCAGGCCGAGCACCTGGAGCCGGTCGTCGTCAAAGATGCCGGTGCGGCCCTCCAACTGGAGCCAGACCCCGTCCCGCAGGCGGCCTTCCCAGAGGATGGAGTCGGCCGTCTTGCGGTAGGGGTATCCCTCCACGCCGCCCAGGAGCGCGCCCTGGTCCGTCTTGCCCTGGTAGGTGATGGTGGTCCCGGGGATGGCCCTGCCCCGTTCCACCCAGTACAGGATGGGCACAGTGTAGTGCAGGCGGCTCTCCTTGGCGGCGGGCATGGCCTGGGGCTGGGGGTTCCGCACGGCCAGTTCCACCGTGCCCACGGCGTGGAGCCTCTCCGCATCGTACCAGGCCACCCGCAGGGCCAGGCTCAGGCGCACGTCCCGGGCCGGCTCGCCCTTGTACTCCAGGGAGTCGCCCACCTTGCGGATGGCCTTCTGGTCGCCGATGAGCATCTGCGCGCCCTGCTCGGTCCGCCCGAGGTAGCGCAGGTCCGTCCCAGGGATGGAATCCCCGGCGTCCACGCTGACCTCCACCGGGCCACTGTAGACCAGCCAGTCCCCCTGGGGTCCGGCCTGGCACGAGAGGGCGACCCCCAACACCGCCAGCAGCACAAGTCCAGCCGCAAGGCGCTGCCCCGTGTGCTTCATGTCCTCACGCCTCCGTCAGGCAGGTCCATCGCCTACCCCTTCAGCCAGCGGGCCAGGAAGAGGGCCAGCACGCACCCCAGGATCCCCTCCACAGGGTGCACCTGGCCGATCATGAGGAAGGTCCAGCCCAGGCTCGCCGCCAGGACCTGCGCGGCGAAGAAGCCCAGGAGCCCTGCCACCTCGTAGAGGAGCAGGTCCACCGTGGAGCGCCCTTTCCATATCTGGAAGAGCGCGGCGGGGATGCCAACCAAAATGAGGGAGAGGAGCAACGCCGGTCCCTGGTACATGGTCCCTCCTCCTTATGCTTTGAGGACCTGGGCGATGGTCCCCCCGCCCAGGACCTCCTCGCCCTGATAGAAGACCACCGCCTGGCCGGGGGTGATATCCCGCAGGGGCTCGTCAAAGGTCAGGCGGGCCGTGCGCCCCTCCCCGGGCTCCAGGAGCGCCGGGGCGTCGGCGGCCTGGTAGCGGATCTTGGCCGTGACGCGGACGGGGCCGGACGGCGGCTCCCCTTGCACGTAGTGCACCTCCTCCGCGAGGAGCCCCCGCGCCCCCAGTTCCTCGGCCGGGCCCACCACCAGGCGGTTGCGGGCCGGGTCCACCTCCAGCACGTAGAGGGGCTCCGACCAGGCGATGCCCAGCCCCTTCCGCTGGCCGACGGTGTACCCGGGCAGCCCCTGGTGCTGTCCCAGGACGCGCCCCTGGCGGTCCACGATGGGGCCAGGGCGGAAGGCCTGGGGGGCCCAGTCCCGCAGGAAGCGGCGGTAATCGCCGTCGGCCACGAAGCAGATCTCCTGGCTCTCCGGCTTTTCGGCCACCGGCAGGCCCCACTCCCGGGCCTTCTGGCGAACCTCCGCCTTGGTCCACGTCCCCAGGGGCAGCAAGATGTGGGCCAGTTGCTCCTGCCCCAGCGTGTAGAGTTGGTACGACTGGTCCTTGGCCCGGTCCACCCCCCGCAGGAGGCGGTAGCGGCCCCCCTCGTGGACCACTCGGGCGTAGTGGCCGGTGGCCAGGTAGTCGGCATCCAGGGCCAGGGCCCGTTGGAGGAGCCACTGGAAGCGGATGTGGCGGTTGCAGGCGATGCACGGGTTGGGGGTGCGCCCTGCGCAGTACTCACGGATGAAAGGCTCCACCACCCACTGGCGGAAGGGCTCCTCCACGTTCACCAGGTAGAAGGGGATGTCCAGCCGGTCGGCGACCCGCCGGGCGTCGTCCACCGCCTCCAGGGTGCAGCAGCGGTTGGTCCGCTCCTCTCCGGGGCCGCCCTCGGACCAGAGGCGCAGCATGATGCCCACCACCTCGTACCCCTGTTCCTTGAGCAGCGCCGCGGCGACGGAACTATCCACTCCGCCGCTCATGGCGACGACCACCCGTGGCCGCCGAGGGCCGGCCGAGGGTTCCCTTGCATCCACTGGGCTCAGCCTTCTCCCTCCGCGGGTTCCTGGCCGTGGTCGTCGTGGGCGTCGCGCTTGCGGCGCGGCGTCCAGCCCGGCGGGCGGGCCTCCGGGTGCTTGGCGAAGTAATCCTCAATGGCCGCGTGGAGGGCATCGGCCGCCAGGTTGGAGCAGTGCATCTTGTGGGGCGGAAGGCCCCCCAGGGCCTGGGCCACCGCGTCCCGGCTGAGGGCCAGGGCCTCCTCCAGCGTCTTCCCCTTCACCATCTCCGTGGTGATGGAACTGGTGGCGATGGCCGCGCCGCAGCCGAAGGTGCGGAACTTGATGTCGGCGATGCGGCCGTCCTCCACCTTGATGAAGATCTCCATCAGGTCGCCGCAGATGGGGTTCCCCTCCCGGCCCACGCCGTCGGCGTCCTCTATCACCCCTACATTGCGGGGGTTGCGGAAGTGCTCAATCACCAGGTCGGTGTATTCCATCGTTCTCCTCTGCACCGTTCGTCCCGTCCGTGCGGTCCGTGACCCACTGGAACGGCCGCAGCCCGAAGGTGCGGATGCCCGCGGCGATGGCCCCCGGGTGCCAGTCGTAGGCCAGCGACAGTTCCACGTGGGCGGCAAAGCCGCACTTGCGGCAGTCGGCCGGCCCTCGGCCCTTCAGGTAGCAGCCCCAGTTGATCTGCCCCGTGGGCTCCACGTTGGCGATGAGCCAGTCGTGGCAGCGCCAAGAGTTGTCCTTCAGCGCCTCCAGTGTAGCATAGGAATCCAGGATCGGAAAGCCCTCCCGCTTCAGGCGGATGAGGCCGTCCAGCACCGGCCCCCGCTCCTCCAGGGGCAGGTACAGGTCCTCCGATTCCGGGTAGGGGTAGTGGAACTGAAAGGTGATCCCCCGGACCTTGCCGGCCAGGAAGCGGACCAGGTCCGGGATCTCGTCCCGGTTGCGCCGGTTGATGGTCAACTGGGCGAAGAGGCGCTGGTGCGACGACCGCTCCAGGTTCTCCATGATCCGGCGGAAGACGGGCCCCCGGTTGTAATCGTGGCTCTCCTCCAGGCCGTCCAGGCTCACCCACAGGGTGTCGGCCTCGCTCTCCAGGGGGAGCGTGCCGTTGGTGGCGATCCCCACGCGGTAGAAGCGGGCCTTGGCGGCCCGCACCAGGTCCTCCAAGGTCCTCCGGCCGTCCCGCCAGAGGAAGGGCTCGCCCCCCTCCAGGATGAGCAGCCGCGCGCCGGCCCGGTGGAGGGCGTCCATGGCCCGGAGGGCCGCTTCATAGGGGATATCGTCCGCCGGCCGCCGCCAGAAGGGACAGGCCCGGCACCGCAGGTTGCAGCGGTGCGTCACCTTGAACCCCGCCAGGAACGGCCGCCGCCTCCCCAGGAGGCGCGCCTCCAGGCCGCGAGCCACGAAGTCAAGGTAGGGCGAGGCCAGGCCCATGCGACCTCCCGCTGCTCAGGCCCTCGGCGCGTAGAGGGGGCTCATGGCGCGCAACTTCTGCACGATCCCCGGCAGGACCTCCAGCACCCGGTCCACCTGCTCCTCGGTGTTGCTCCGGCCCAGGGTCAGGCGCAGGGAGCCGTGGGCCACCTCGTGGGGCAGGCCCAGCGCCAGAAGGACGTGGGAAGGCTCCAGCGAGGCCGAGGTACAGGCCGACCCGCTGGAGGCACAGATGCCTTCCATGTCCAGGTTGAGGAGGATGGACTCGCCCTCAATTCCTCGGAAGACGAAACTGGCGCTGTTGGGCAGGCGGTTCGTCGGGTGGCCGGTCAGGTGGCTGTCGGGGATGCTCTCCAGGATGCCCTGGATGAGCCGGTCCCGCAGGCGGACGAGGCGCGCGTTGTGCTCCTCCAGTTCCTCGTAGGCCAGGCGGAGGGCTGTGGCCAGGCCCACGATGTAGGGGACGTTCTCCGTGCCGGCCCGGCGGTTCCGCTCCTGGCCGCCCCCCGTCTGCATGGGCCAGAAGGTGACGCCCCGCCGTGCGTAGAGAACCCCCACGCCCTTGGGCCCGTAGAATTTGTGGGCCGAGAGGGAGAGGAGGTCCACGTTGAGCGCGTTCACGTCCAGGCTCAGCGCGCCGCCGGCCTGGACCGCGTCGGTGTGGAAGGGGATGCCGTGCTCCCGGGCGATGGCCCCGATCTCGGCGATGGGCTCAATGGTGCCGATCTCGTTGTTGGCGTACATGATGCTGATGAGCACCGTATCCCTGCGGATGGCTTTGCGCACCTCGTCCGGGTCCACCACACCGTATCGGTCCACCGGCAGGAAGGTGGCCTCAAAGCCGAAGTGCTTGACCAGTTGCTCCACCGTGTGGCCCACGGCGTGGTGCTCAATGCTGGAGGTGATGATGTGGTTCCCCTTGCCCGCGGCGCGGCGGGCGAAGGCCACCCCGCGGATGGCCAGGTTGTCGCTCTCGGTGCCGCAACTGGTGAAGATGACCTCCCGCGGCTCGCAGTGGAGGATGCCAGCCACCGTCTCCCGCGCCGCCTCCATGGCGCGGGCCGCGGCCCGGCCCAGGCTGTAGATGCTGGATGGGTTGCCGTACTGCTCCGTCCAGTAGGGCAACATGGCTTCCACCACACGCGGGTCCACCGGTGTGGTCGCCGCATGGTCCAGGTAGATGATCTCTTGCGCCATTGCTCTGCCGTTGACCTCCCTACAATTGGATCCTGAGCCCAGGGTTCAACTCAGTTCCGTCCTATGGGGCGATCAGTCGCCGAAGAGGCCTGTGCTCAGGTACCGCTCGCCCGTGTCGGGGAGGACCACCACCACGGTCTTCCCCTCCCCGAGGCGCGCCGCCACCTGGAGCGCGGCCCAGGCCGCCGCGCCAGAGGAGATGCCCACCAGGATGCCCTCCTCCCGGGCCAGGCGCCGCGCCGTCTCGCGGGCCGCTTCGTACGTCACCGGGATGACCTCGTCCAAAAGGTCCACCCGCAGGACGTCGGGGATGAAGCCCGCGCCGATGCCCTGGATCTTGTGGGGGCCGGGCTTGCCCCCGGAGAGGACCGGCGAGTCGGCCGGCTCCACGGCGACGATGCGCACGTCGGGCCAGCGGGCCTTGAGGACCTCGCCCACGCCGGTGATGGTGCCTCCCGTGCCCACGCCGGCCACGAAAGCGTCCACCTTGCCAGGGACCTGCGCCAGGATCTCCCGGGCCGTCGTCTCCCGGTGGACCTGGGGGTTGGCCGGGTTCTTGAACTGCTGGGGCATGAAGTAGGCCGGGTTTTCCCGGACCAGGGCCTCGGCCCGAGCCACGGCACCGGCCATCCCCTCCGCCCCTGGGGTGAGGACCAACTCCGCGCCGTAGGCTTTCAGCAGGGCCCGCCGCTCCACGCTCATGGTCTCGGGCATGGTGAGGATGAGGCGGTACCCCCGTGCCGCGGCCACCATGGCCAGGCCGATGCCGGTGTTGCCGCTGGTGGGCTCCACAATGGTCCCTCCGGGCTGGAGGCGGCCGTCCCGCTCCGCCGCCTCCACCATGGAAAGGGCGATGCGGTCCTTGACGCTGCCGCCGGGGTTGAACCCTTCCAGTTTGGCCCAGACCGTGGCGCTCCCGGGCTGCGGGAGCCTCCGCAGGCGCACCACCGGCGTATTGCCGATCAACTGCAGGATGTCCTCTGCCATGGATGTTCCCTCCTCAGGCCGGTTCTCGGGAAGCGCGCTCCAGGCGCTCTGCCAGGCTCTGGAGCTGGGCCTCCAGCGCGGCGATCCGCTCTTCCAGGCGCTGCACGGTCTGCTCCAGGGGGTCAGGGAGACGCTCGTGGTGGAGGTCTGGCTCCTGCCAACACCGGGTCCCGTTGATCTTCACCACCCGGCCGGGCACGCCCACCACCGTGGCCCCGGGCGGCACTGGCTTGACCACCACCGCCCCGGATTTTTTGCGCGAGCCGGCGCCCACCGAGATGGGGCCGAGGACCACGGCATTGCTCCCCAGGACCACGGCGCGGCCGATGGTGGGGTGGCGCTTGGTCCGCTCCATGGAGACGCCCCCCAGCACCACCCCCTTGTAG
>Ga0123519_10014652_pt1 | contig 11116 bp, 11 predicted proteins | sample YelNatPaOPRAMG02_FD_87396 | JGI IMG/M metagenome (GOLD analysis project Ga0123519, IMG submission 87396) | Hot spring microbial communities from Yellowstone National Park - Yellowstone National Park OP-RAMG-02 (version 2) | ecosystem: Environmental > Aquatic > Thermal springs > Hot (42-90C) ... | reverse complement strand
GACTCCTACTAGTGATTCCTGTATTTATAGGTGTTTCATTAATAGCTTTTTTGATAATGAAACTTACACCTGGAGATCCTGTTTTGAATGTACTAGGCATGCAGCCAACTAGTGACCCTAGTTTTATCGCAAGCATGAGAGCTGAGTTAGGGCTGGATGACCCAATCTATATCCAATACGGTAAGTTTCTTTGGAGGGTGTTACACGGTGATCTGGGTAGAAGCATAGGTTCCAATAAGCCTGTTATTCTGCTTGTTTCCGAGGCTTTACCGAGAACTCTTTTACTTGTAGTCAGCTCGATGATCGTAGCCATAGCTATCGGCATACCTATTGGGATGGTTTCTTCCATAAAGCAGCATTCAGTAGTAGATCATGCAACAAGAGTGGGGTCGATCTTTGCGGCTTCACTTCCAGACTTCTGGTTAGGGCTTATGCTTATGATGATCTTTTCCTACTACCTCGGTTTAACCCCGATATCAGGCTACGGTAGACCAGAGCACATTATACTTCCAGCCGTAACATTAGGCGTGGGTCTAGCAGGCCTCATAACTAGGCTTACTAGATCTAGCATGCTCGAAGTGATTAGACAAGACTACATAAGAGCAGCGAAGGCAAAAGGAATGAGCGAGAGAGGAGTAATCTTCAAACACGCACTCAGAAACGCCTTGATCCCCATAGTTACAGTTTTAGGATTACAGTTCGGCTTCCTTCTTGCAGGAGCATTCTTCGTAGAGTGGGTCTTCGCTTGGCCCGGAATAGGTAGGCTGGCGGTGCAAGCCATACAGCAAAGAGATTACCCTGTGGTGCTAGGCGCTCTTCTCGTCACCTCAATAGCGTATGTCGTTATAAATATAGTCGTTGATATCATTTACTCCTACATCGATCCGAGGGTGCAGTATGAGTAGAGGTGAGTTAAGATGTCGCGTCTAAAAGATGTTAAACGACTATTCTTTGGTGAAGCAAGTGAGTTCTCTATTATAGTAGATCACCTCAAAAGTGACAAGCCAGCCCTATTCGGGTTAGGAGTGATTTTGCTGCTAGTGGTAATGGCTGTCTTTGCTGATGTAATCTCGCCCTATGACCCTAATGCTCAAGATCTGAGTAGAAGGCTTGAACCACCTAGCTGGGAACACCCTTTTGGAAGAGATGAATTTGGAAGAGATATATTATCAAGGATAATACACGGCTCAAGAATTTCGTTAACAGTAGGTGTGGTTGTTATATCGATTTCCCTACTAATAGGAACCGCTCTCGGTGCGCTTTCAGGTTACATAGGTGGATGGGTGGATATGGTTATTATGAGGATTGCAGACATTTTCCTAGCCTTCCCAGGTTTACTGCTTGCAATAGGTTTGACCGCGGTGTTGGGTCAGAGCATAATTAATGTGATGGCTGCTTTAGCTATAGTCAATTGGCCAGGGTATGCTAGGGTGATAAGAAGCCAAGTTCTGTATATAAAGGGGTTAGATTATGTTGAGGCCTCTAGAGTTATGGGTGCGTCCAACGCGAGAATATTGGTGAGCCACGTGTTACCGAATTCTTTTGCGCCGATAATCGTGTTAGCAACGATTGGGATGGGGTGGGCTATACTTGCAGAAGCTGGTCTAAGTTTCTTGGGGTTAGGTGTGCAGCCTCCTACGCCGAGTTGGGGATCCATAATCGCCACAGGGAGAGACTTCATATTCAGGGCTCCGCATATAACAACCATACCTGGAATAGTCTTGGCTCTGTCGATACTAGCATTCAACTTATTTGGCGATGGGCTTAGAGACGCTCTTGACCCAAGACTTAGAATATAGGGAGAGAAGGGCTTTGGAAAACAATCACCTACTTGATGTATCAGATCTAAAGACCTACTTCTTTACTAAACGTGGCTTGGTAAGAGCGGTAGACGGCGTTTCATTTAAGATAAATAAGGGGAATGTATTTGGGCTGGTAGGAGAATCTGGGTGTGGGAAATCGGTTACAGCGCTCTCGATACTGAAGCTTGTCCCAGACCCGCCTGGCAAGATCGTTGGTGGACGAGTCCTCTTCGAAGGAGAAGATCTTTTGCAGAAGAACGAGAAGGAGATGGAAGATATTAGAGGAGGTAAGATTTCTATGATCTTTCAAGATCCACTTACTTCGCTAGACCCGATAGTAAGAGTGGGTGATCAAATAGTTGAGGCGATAAGGGCGCATACTGATTTGAATTCAGATAGGGCTTGGGAGAAGGCTGTCAAGATCCTTGGTGAAGTAGGTATACCAGATGCGGAGGTTCGTGCGAAACAGTATCCTTTTCAGCTCAGCGGAGGGATGAGGCAGAGGGTGATGATAGCTATAGCTTTGGTGACAGAGCCGCATCTGCTTATAGCTGATGAACCTACAACTAATCTTGATGTAACTATCCAAGCACAGATCCTAACGCTTCTAAAAGATATTCAATCTAAAACCAACACTTCGGTCCTATTTATAACACATAACTTGGGTATAGTAGCTTGGATATGTAACGAGCTTGCTGTTATGTATGCGGGTAGAATCGTAGAATACGGCTCAACCAGAAGCGTGTTTAACAACCCCCTACACCCGTACACTACACTTCTTCTGAAGGCTGTGCCAAGGCTCGATATAAGCAAGAGCGTACTTGAGTCGATAGAGGGGGATGTTCCAGACCTCGTAAACCCGCCTTCAGGCTGCAGATTCCACCCAAGATGCCCATACGCCAAAAAGATCTGTAGCAGCATAGAGCCGCCTATGATTGAGACGGAAGAAGCACATTACGCTGCTTGCCTAATTTATGATAAGGAGAAGTGGGGAAGCAGTTGAACGCTCTCCTTGAGGTTAAAGATCTAAAGAAGTACTTTCCGATTACAAAAGGCGTTGTCTTAAAGAAGACGTTAGGGTACGTTAAGGCGGTTGATGGAGTAAGTCTGAATATTGGGAGAGGAGAAACTTTTGGCTTAGTTGGAGAGAGTGGCTCAGGGAAAAGCACCCTCGGTAGGATGATAGTTGGTCTGCTACAACCTACATCAGGAGGCATATTCTTTGATGGGTTAGATTTGGTCAGGCTTGGCAGGATGGAGTTTCAGAAGGTCAGGAAGAGGATGAGCATGGTCTTCCAAGATCCCTTTACTTCTCTTGATCCACGTAAGAACGTTCTTCAGATCATAACTGAACCATTAATCATACATACTGACTTAGATGAGAGGGAGAGGAGAGAGAAGGCGTTTAAACTCCTAGAACAAGTAGGTTTGATTCCGGAAGATGCGTATAAGTATCCTCATCAATTCAGCGGTGGGCAGAGGCAGAGGATAGCGATAGCAAGGGCTCTGGCTTTATCACCAGACCTCGTTATAGCGGATGAGCCAGTTTCAGCGTTAGATGTTTCGGTTCAAGCGAAGATAATCAACATTCTTTTAAATCTGCAGAAAGATCTTAATCTAGCGTATCTGTTTATAGCACACGACTTAAGCGTAGTGTGCCACATCTCACATAAAGTAGGTGTTATGTATCTAGGTAAGCTCGTTGAGTTAGGCAGCAAGTCAGCCGTCTTCCAAGATCCGCTGCACCCCTACACCCAAGCTCTGCTTGCGGCTGTCCCGGTGCCAGACCCTAATATTATGGCATCAAGAGGGTTGATGGTGTTGAGGGGAGAGATTCCTTCTCCTATAAACCCGCCTTCAGGCTGCAGATTCCACCCAAGATGCCCCTATGCAACAGATAGATGTGTTCAAGAGGAGCCGCTTTTAGTTGATAAAGGAGGGGCGCATCTAGCAGCCTGCCATTATACGGATGAGATTAAATCTAGGCGTGGGGTTATAGAGGCACCTCTGAAATATTCAGCTTAGGATCATTTAAAAGGTATTTGAGCAAGTTCTCCTCTGCTCTGCTTAAATCCGAGCCCTTATCATCTAAAAGCGTCTTACCTTTGTAAGCTGTAGCTATAAACGTCACCACCTTAGAGATGAGTGTGGTAAGTAGGTCTATTTTACCTGCTTGCAGATAGATGGTAAGATCATCTATGAAGAGTACGTCAGGAGGTGTAGAGGTAAGGCTTACTAATAGAGGCTCTATGGTGGAGGCGTTTTTTAATGCCAAGTCTAAAACCTCTTCCCTATTTCGCCCTTGAACCCGAGGTGCTAAGATAACGCGAGGTCTAAGATAGTTTACTTGATTTAGATGCCTACAATAAGTCTTAACTGAAGCGCCTACAGTAATATTGGGACTGATTTGCACATCAGGGGCAAGATCTAAGACAGCCACTTTCAAATCATCCTCTAAAGCAGCTTCATCAACTAGCTCAGCTAGCAACCTAGTCTTACCAACCCCAGCCTCTCCTGTTATAACAACCTTTTTTCCAAGAAGGTCTTTAAACCGTAATCTTGACAAGTACACCCCGCTTCTGTAAAGCAGCGACGACAATAAAACCTAGAACCGCACCAGGCACACTACTTGCCCAAAAAGCGGCTAAAAAGAGCTGCCACTGAGCGGTTAAGCCCAACCAAGCCCAAGCCGCTGCTGGTATGGGTGGCGCACGTATAAGAGGTGCAACGATGAACGCGCTTATCAAGGCACCTATCCCAGTCCCTAAAGGTTCGGTTAAAGAGATCCATCTGCTCCTGTACACATACTTATACAGTAGACCGACGACTAGTGCACCAGGTATGCCTCCTGGGAGGGCGAAGATGGTTCCTGTGCCTATTGAGATTCTCAGCAACCCTGTGGCTAATGCTGCTACTGCAGCGTACCACGGTCCTAAAACTACACCTAGGATGCCGTTTATCATATGTTGGAAGGGGAAGACCTTCGTTGGACCTACGGGTACGCTTCCTGGGTAGATTGAGAGTGCTACGCCTAAGGCTATGAAGATAGCAAGCAAAGCTATCTTCTTTGCCCTCATCTCTCTTTTAATAGTTTCTTGATTGATGGAATCTTGGTTCTTTAGTGTCACATGTTGTTTCGGCTGGTCTTCTTCTTATAAGCTTGTATATAAGTGAATTATATTTTCTCCACCTCGCCTCCGCAGAACCTTACGACATAAGTTGCTGCTAGATCAGCTGCTTGAATCAGCTTATCTCTGCCTATGCCTGGTACGCCGCAGGCGACTAAGGCTGCGTTTTTTGTTGATTCGGTTATCTTTGATCTTTCAGCGTCTCTATAGGGGTAGACTGCTATAAGGCCGCCTGAATCTTCTAGCACGACTTCTCCGCCTTCAAGATTCATAGATTCATTCATTCCTATTCCGAGGAAGGCTTCTCCTCTTTTGGCTAGTCGCATAATAACTTCTCTACTTCGCATCTTATCTTCGTCGAAGGCAGCTAGAGCCACTTCACTAACAACGGAGGCGAGGTTGTATGCGTCAACTAGGGTGTTAATAGTGGGTAGATTCTTACCAGCAAGGATTCGGCGTATAAGTGCTTCTGACGCAGGTCTATTTTTCGTTGGGTCTACGCCTATTCTCCAAAAGAAGTCTCTGTAGGCTCTGAATGTAGCAGCGTTCTTAACCCCATCAAGCGTATACCTACTTCTAACCTGAGAGCAGACCTCTACCTTGAACTTCTCGAGCTCTTCATCATAAGGTTTCACGGAGACACCTCGGACACACTTAACCAATACATCAACCTCAGGAAACTTATCAGATACTGATCGGTCGATGATTATCTTCAAAGCATACTCAACCACGGTGGTCTGCATCGATAACCCTTAAAACCTTAACCCAATGAACCATAGTCAGTGCCCCAGTAGCTCAGCCTGGTTAGAGCGTCGCTCTGGTAAGGCGGAGGTCCCGGGTTCAAAGCCCGGCTGGGGCTTAGCACTGCTTGCAGAGCCAGTGTTTGCCGATCTGTAGATGCGGTTGGAGCGTGTTTGGTGTCGGATTTAGTGCTGGGATTTTTTGCGGAAAATTTTTTTCGGATGGAAATCCAACACTAAATCCGACACTGAATCAGAGACTGATTCATTGAAGAGGGATTTCTTCTCTTCAGCGTAGGCTTGAGAAGTAGAATCTGGACTAAGGGGATCTATCTTACCTATGCTAAGTTTCTGTTGCTATCGTAAGGTTTAATGCCGCTGACGTCTTATTGGTATTGAGATAGGTGTAGAATGGGGCTGATACTCAAGGATAGGGAGAAGCTTACACCAAGGTATATCCCTCCCACTCTCCCTCATCGTGAACAGCAGATCGAGCAGCTCCTAGGCTTCTTCAAAGACTCTTTGGCACATCCTAGTGATGCTCACCTTAAGACGGTTCAGATTGTTGGTGGTGTGGGTTCAGGCAAGACAGCGGTTACGAGGCTCTGTGGGGATAGGCTTGAGGCGGAAGCTAAAGCTCAGAAGGTTGATTTAAGGCACATCTATGTCAACCTTAAACTTCACGGTAGAAGCAGGGTAATACTCTACAGGTACCTTGTTCAGCAGGCCTCACCTGAGGTCTATTCAACTAGCTTAAGTGCTGAAGAGCTCCTGTATCAGCTTGTCACGTATCTGAAGGATAGACGACGCTATATTCTCGTGACGATGGACGAGATAGACTACTTTATTAAGCACAGCAAGGAGCCTGATGTAATATACGATTTAACGAGGCTGGAGGAGGTTCTGGAGCCGGGTAAACCCTGTAACATATTTGGCGTGGTCTTTACAGCAAGAAGCAGAGAGTTTCATAAGGATCTTGATCAAGCAGCCCTAAGCACCTTAGGAAGGATACCCATAGAGTTCAAGCCGTATACAGCTAGCCAGATAATAGATATACTGGATATGAGGGTTCAAGAAGCCTTTCAACCAAGAGCTGTCTCAAATGAAGTGGTCGAATATGTTGCAGATATAACCGCCGCTAAGCCCATCAATGGTGATCTAAGGTATGCTCTAGATCTACTCCTTTATTCAGGTAATCTGGCTGAGAATGAAGGAGCTGAGCAGGTTACAGCGGAGCACATCAGAAGGGTTCTCAACATCACACACCCCTCTGTGACTGATGAGGATGTGGTTAGCCTACCAGACCGAGAGAAGATTGTTTTGCTAGGCGTCGCCAGAGCTCTGAAGGCAAGCAGAGCACCCTATACACCTCTTAAAGATGTGAGGGCATCTACCGCTATGGTGTGTGAAGAACATAAGCTCAAACCCCTCGGGGTTGATGAAATCGATGACTCAGTTGAAGACCTTTGTGTAAGAGGCATAGTGGACATCAAATCACTAAGCGCAATCGGGATAAGCGGCATCCCAGCTGAGGCGTTAAGTAGGTTCCTAGATACACTCGTTCAGCGCTTAGAGAGTGGATTGAATGAAGGATAGAAGAGCTGTTAAGGAGGAACTACTTGAAGCGTTAGGAAGCGAGAGTAAACTTAGGATACTATTAGCCCTTTCAGAGCACCCCTACACCCTATTCACAACCTACTCTATAATGAAGGCGACTGGGTTAAGGAGGCAAGACGCTAACAAGATGATCAAAAGGCTCTGTGAACTTGGCTGGGTTAAGCAGCAGACATATGGCATCAGAAAGTATCAGCTCAACGTTGAAAAGGAGGAGGTGAAGCATCTACTCACCTTCCTAAAGTCTACTGAAGCCATCTGAACACCCCCTCCCTCCCCAACACGCCTCCAGCCAATAAATAGCTCAATAACCTCTCATCCAAATGATAAATATGGTGCAGACCATACTCGACCTAACCCTAACCGAGCTAGAAGGGGTAGGACCAGCGCTAGAGAAGAGGCTGCGTGAAGCCGGTATAACCTCACTCCTTGAACTCGCAGCAGCCCTACCCTCAGAGGTCGCTGAGGTTATAGGAGGCTCAGAGAAGGCAGCAGGTGAGCTCGTAGTGATGGCGCAAGATAAGCTGAGGAGCTGTGGGCTACTTGAGAAAGAGTTCATTCAAGCATCCGAGGCGTATGAGCGGAGGAAGAGGTTGATGAAGTGCACAACAGGCTCAAGCAGCCTAGATGAACTGCTAAAGGGTGGCGTCGAAACCCAAGCTATAACAGAACTCTACGGCGAATACGGCAGCGGGAAGACACAGCTATGCCACACACTCTGCATAACCTGTCAGCTACCTCCTGAGAAAGGTGGGTTAGGTGAAGGGGCTCTCTACATAGACACAGAATCTACCTTCAGACCAGAGAGGCTCTATCAGATCGCCGAAGCTAGGGGGCTAGATCCAATGCAGACGCTAAGTAAAATCATCTTCACAAAAGTCTACAACAGCAGCCACCTTGAGCTCGTGATAAAGAGTCTTGGAGAAATCGTTGAAAAACACAGCATCAGACTCGTAGTGGTCGATAGCATCATCAGCCTACATAGAGCAGAGTTCTCTGGTAGAGGAACTTTAGCTGAGAGGCAGCAGAGGCTCAACAGCATAATACATAGACTGCTTAGGGTTGCTGAAGTGTATAACATCGCCGCTGTAGTCACAAACCAGGTTCAGGCGCAGCCAGATACATTCTTCGGCGACCCAACCAAGCCAGCAGGTGGGCATATCATAGCTCACGCCTGCACATACAGAATCTACCTTAAGAAGGCTGGTCAGGATAGGAAGGCGATTATAGTGGACAGCCCCTGCCACCCATACTCCGAAGCTGTATTCACAGTCAACGAAAAGGGTGTTGCTGACGTTGAGGGTAGGAAGAAGGCTGGGGCTACAGCCTATACCTAAGTTTGATGTGGTGAGCTGTCTTGAGCCTCCTGCTTGAGGGGGGAGAGAAGCCTCCTGATCCTGATGCAATACCACAACCAGAGCCTAGAGGTTGTAGACCTCTACTTACTTTAGCTGAGATTACACCAGGCAGATATGTGGATACTGTTGCTAGAGTCAGCAGCCTAAGCGCGGTTGAGAGGTGTGACCGCTTAGGGGTAAAGATAGTTTACTGTGGGCAGCTAGAAGATAGAACATTCAGAGTGCCGTTCATCTGCCACAACACTACACACCCTTTAGAAAGGAACTGCGTATACAAGATCGTATCAGCCTATGTCCACGAGTTCAGGGATAGAAGGCTGATTTTAATCCTCACAGAGTATAGTAGAATCTGCCCTAAGCAAGTAGATGGTGTAATGGAGTATGTGTGGATGCCGAGGATAGGAAGCATCCCTAGACCTGTTTCAGATGTGACGTTAGAGGGCATCATCTCAAAGATATACAGTGCATCAGGTTTGGTCAAGAGGTGTAATTTATGCAAAATGGTCATACGTGACATCTGCCCTAAAGGGTGTGGAAGTGGCTGGAGCTGGGATTTTAGGATCTCATCAAACCTATATGATGGCTCAGGCGCTATCAGAACAGTCTTCTCACGCCAGATTGCGGCTGCTCTTGTAGGTAGAAGCTTGACCGAAATACTTTTCTTAGCGAACACCGCACCACATAAACCTCCTGCTGCTGGATCTGAGCTGATAACCTATTCTCTCAAGCTGCCTAGAGAGTTCGATGTAGTGGAATGTGTCGCTGGTGATGTATCGACCATACGTAGTAGAGAGCTGCCTCTGGTTACTGAAGGCTTAACAGTCGCCTACCTTCCTTGCGGGAGCGAGGTGCCCAAAGGCCTTTTAGAAGCATGCCCGAAGAAGATCGACCCAAGAGAGCCAAATGGAGTGAAGATCGTTAGGAGACTCATAGAGAAGACCCTTGAATACAAGATCAAGGGGGTAACTGGTAAACCCCTGACCCAAGGAATCTATCTACTTGATGACCCAATACCCCTCTACGGCTGCGAGCAAGCTAAGCTGTATGTCGGTTTCTCAGCCAGAGTGATTCTACATGAAGGTGAAGCTAGGGTTGAAGCTCAGCCTAAAGTGGTTATCAGAGAAAGTGTTTGGGATTATGTGAAGTGGAGAAGAAGTAGGGGTGCGTCAGCGGAAGCTGTAGAGAAGACACTTAAGCACTATAGGAGCATCATCACATTATCTCCCTATGGGCAGCTGGGACATATAGAGACTCTCTTATTCAAGAAAGCGGGTGAGCAAGCAACATCAGACAGGGATCCCAGAAGCCTAGTAGAGTTCTGGAGAAGTGTATACGGCGTATATGTTGAGCCTAATGAGACACCTCTTCTAAAGGTTAGATTAATGGGCTGCGAAGCGCTCTTCACATACCCACCGTCAACAGCATATTTCGACGAAAGCGTCATCTACGTGAACTCTGCGGCGAAGAGGCTTGCTGAAGCGAAGAGCCGCTCGCTAAGTAGCCGCGTTAAAGCCGTCTTGAACAAAGCACTACACAGCTTCGCGGTAGGTTCCTGTGCGCTTCACCCAACCAGCTTAGAGCAGGTGGGTCTTGATGCCCAGACTCTGCTGCTGAGTGACATCAACCATAGGCTGCTTGGGAGGTTTATCAGGGCTAGAGGAAGGATCGTTCAGCTCAGAGACCAGCTCTGCTTCTTCCCGCAGCGTGTAATGGAGGTGAAGTGAGTGTCATGGGAAGAGTGGGTAAGCGGGTATCTGAGCTTGACCTAAACCAACTGCTGGAAGAGGTGTATGAAGCTGTAGAGCGCTTAGCGAAGCTGAGTGTGGAGATAGAGGGCTTATGCTGAAAGGCGGAGAGAATGTTGTTGTGAAAAGCGCTGCTGAAGCTTTAGATGAGGAGAAGGATAGGCTAAGAATGACAACAGGTATCGGCGACCTAGATGGATTGATCGACAGCATAGCTGAAGGCTTCTTCTACCTCTTCTACGGAGAGCAAAAGATCTTAGACGCAATAGTCTACAGACTTATTGTAAACTGCACACTCCCCATTGAAAGAGGGGGCTTCCAAGCTAAAGGTATCTACTTTAACAACACAGACTACTACACAGGTAAGACAATCTTAGATCCATCTGAGATAGGTTGTGTAGCGAAGCAAGTAGGAGCAGACCCACAAAACGTATTTTCAAACACATATGTAGCGGCAGCATACAATGAGCAGAGGCAGCTCATAGTAGCAAAGCGGATATCTGAACTTATCAGCGAAGACCATGGGATAAGGCTTATTGTAGCCCACAACCTAACAAGATTCCTCACATCTTCAAAGAAGCTACAGGAATCAAGCAAGATACTTAAGCAGGTTGTGAATCTAATTTGGGAAGCAGCATCAAAAGCGAATATTGCGCTAGTAGCAACAGGAGATGCTCTGAGCAGCGGAAGAGGCTTCATACCGAGACCAGCTGGAGGAAATTTCATACG
>Ga0123519_10014648_pt1 | contig 11118 bp, 9 predicted proteins | sample YelNatPaOPRAMG02_FD_87396 | JGI IMG/M metagenome (GOLD analysis project Ga0123519, IMG submission 87396) | Hot spring microbial communities from Yellowstone National Park - Yellowstone National Park OP-RAMG-02 (version 2) | ecosystem: Environmental > Aquatic > Thermal springs > Hot (42-90C) ... | reverse complement strand
GTGTGGATATTCTCCCACACACAGCCCCAGGCGTCGACGTGCTCGCCCTCCACATACGTCCCGCCGACGGCGTCATAATCGCGCTCCGGCGGCGGCTCGCCAAACAGGCCGGGGTGCCGGGCCACGATCTCATCCAGCGCCTCGCGGTACTTCATCCACGTCGCCGGCAGCATGTAACAGTTCACCGGGATGCGCTCGGGATGCTCGAGTAACATGGCTTTGTAGCGGTCATCGCGATCAGACATCCAATTCCTCCAAGAGTAGTGGGTCCCAGACTGGTTTTGGTGAGTACCCGCTGCCTACAAGGAAGCAACCTCGACCCATCAAAACCAGTACGGGAAGCAGTAGGGTTGCCTCGCCTATACCGAATCCAGAATAGGAGCCTATATGCGCATCTCAGTGGAACTCACGGGGTCCATGCTGGATTCGGTTTAGCGCTCAATTTCGTAATAGACCCACAAAGGAGCCGACCTGAACTGCACCAATGTCAGCACCAGAATGATAAGAAACAAGATCCAAGCCATCGCCGAAGCATAGCCCATACGGAAGAAGACAAAGGCATTGCGGTAGAGATAGAGCAGATACACCAACGTTGAATTTACCGGTCCCCCCATCCCATCGGTCAGAACAAACACGACCGAGAAGACCTGGAACGTGCTGATGATGTTCATAACCAGGCTGAAAAAGATCGTGGGTGTCATCAAAGGCACAGTAATATAACGCAGTCGCTCCCAGGTATTGGCTCCATCAATGGTGGCCGCCTCACGCAAATCGTGAGGAATGTCCTGCAGTCCCGCAAGGTATACGATCATTGTCGTACCGCTGTTCCAGAGCATCAGCAGTACGAGCGCTGGCTTCGACCAGACCTCGGAAGCCAACCAGCCAGGGCAGGGCAGACCTAGAGATATCAACCAGCCGTTGACCAAACCCCATTGCGGCTGGAGAAGGTAAAGCCACAGCATTCCAGAAGCCACCATAGGCACCATGGAAGGCAGGAAAAACGCTGTGCGGTAGATACCAATAGCCCGCGCCCCCTGGTTCAAGAGAAGCGCCGTAGCAAAGGCGAGCATCATGGTCAGAGGGACCACATAGAACACCAGATAGTTGGTGTTGAACAGTGCCACGTAGAAGAGAGGATCCTGGAAGAGTTCGCCATCGTTGGCGAGCCCCACATACCGGGGCGAGAAGACGATATCATAGTCTGTCAGGCTGAGAAAGAGGGAACTGAGGAGCGGTAGGGCCACGAAGGCCAGGAACCCCAGTGCCCAGGGCGCAATGAACAGGTAGAAATCCAGAGCTTCCCGCTCCCGTTGACCGATATGCCGTCGCCTCACAGCCGAGTTCCTGTACAATGCCAACTCCTCAATACCTGCCCCATCCCGACCAGCCATCCGACAGGTATCCCACAGGCATTATCACTCTTACGGAGACTCTATGCAAACACGAGAATCTTCCCCGACCAAGAGCTCGGTGCAATTCCGGCTTTGACGAACCACCACTCTATAGCACTGCTCCCTCGTCAGGCTCGCAGCACTCAGCCCTTCAGCCCAGTCATCGTGATGCCCTGGACAAAGTTCTTCTGCGCAAAGAAGAAGATCAGGATGACGGGTGCGACCATCATCGTCGAAGCTGCCATCATCAGACCCCACTCTGTGCCATGCTCACGGGTGAACACCTGCAAACCGAGTGACATGGTGTACTGAAGCTTGTTACTTAGATAAATCAGGGGGCCCATATAATCGTTCCAGGCACCCATGAAGGCAAACACGGTCACTGTAGCCAGTACCGGCTTTGCCAGCGGCAGAATGATACTGAACCAGGTTCGGAAGCGGCTGCAACCATCAATCAGGGCAGCATCTTCCAACTCCATAGGTATGGTCATGAAGAATTGACGCAACAGGAAAATATAGAATGCACTGCCAGCAAGCGCAGGAATGACCAGCGGACGAAACGTCCCCACCCAGTTGATCTTGGCGAAGAGGATGTAGGTGGGGATCAAGGTCACCACCCCAGGCAGCATCATCGTGGAAAGCAAGACCATGAATACCAGGTTCTTGCCTGGCGCGCGCAGGCGGGCAAAGGCATAGGCCGCCAATGATGAAGTAACCACAGCGCCCACAACCGAGGGTATCACCAGGATCATGGTGTTCAGGAAGTACTTGTGCATAGGCGCATAGATAAAGACGTCGGGGTAATTCTGCCAGATCCAGGGATTGGGGATCAACTCCGGTGGAAACTTGGCGATCTGGCGTGTCGCCTTGAGAGACGTCGAGACCATAAAGACTAGGGGGATAATAAAGAGCACACTGCCCCCCAACAGAACCAAGGTTGTCGCTGCACCACGCAAGGCTTTGCGCATCCGATACGAGGTCTGCCTCTGCGTAGAAATGTGTGCTTGCGGTCTTTTGTCAATCACGGCACCCATCTATCGCTCCGACCTTTCCGCTTCGTAATAGACCCACAGAGAAGCCGTCCTGAACTGCAACCAAGTGAGCGCTAAGATGATCACGAACAGCACCCAGGCCATCGCCGAAGCGTAGCCCATGCGAAAGAACGCGAAAGCATTGCGGTATAGGTAGATCAAATAGACCAGGGTTGAATTGACGGGCCCACCCATGCCGTCAGTCAGCACGAAAATCACAGAGAAGACCTGAAACGTGCCAATGATCCCCATGACCAATGTGAAGAAGATGGTAGGAGTCATCAACGGCAGAGTCACGTGAAGGAACTTGCTCCAACTGCCTGCACCATCGATCTCAGCTGCTTCATAGAGCGATTCTGGAATGTCCTGCAAGCCGGCTAGATAGATGATCATGGTACCGCCCGACGCCCAGACCATGAGCATGATAATCGCTGGCTTGGACCACGCCTCCGAGGCGAGCCATCCAGGTGTCGGCATCCCAAGTCTTTGCAGGAAACCATTGACCAAGCCCCACTGCGGCTGCAGGAGATACAGCCAGAGCGCCGCCGAGGCCACTGATGGAACGATCGAGGGCACATAGTAGGCTGTCCGATAGGCCGCCATGCCCCAGACCTTCCGATTGAGGAGCAGGGCAATAAGGAAAGAGGAGATCATGCCCAGCGGCACGGCCAGAGCCACGATATACATCGTGTTGGCAAGGCTCTTGTAGAACAATGGATCTCGGAATAGCTCAGCGAACTGCGCCACGCCTACCCACCTCGGCGGTAGCGCCATATCGTACTCAGTGAAGCTTAGGATGAACGAGGCCACAATTGGGCCTAGTGTGAAGGCAAGGAAGCCCAGTGTCCAGGGCAAGATGAACAAATAGAATGATAGGCCATCTCTCCCTCTTTGTGTCCGATACCATGGCCTGGCTAGGGAATCTGTTCTCACCGTCGCTCTCCCTCAGTATCGGCTGAGATTCAGGGTCGGGCAAAGCCCACCTCTGAATCTCAGCCAGCACGATCAGGATTCACAGGCTCCGCAATGTGGGAAGGATGTGGGCGTCAGCGTCGGCCCAGCCTTGGGAGCCCCAGCTATTTTTTTGCGTCAACCGCCTCCCAAGCCCGGTCAGTCGCTTCTTGCACCTTCTTCTTACAGTCGTCCATGGCCTGCTTGGGCGTCTTCTTATGAGCAAGGGCATCGCGTGCAGCGTTATCCATCTCCACCCAATACTCCAATGCCGCCAAGCCCATCTCTGTGCCACAGCCATGCGTCCAGTTTTCCAGAGCATCCATAGCGAGCGCCCAGGCCTTCTTCTCCACATCACCCAGTTGAGAAACGTACTGCTCCTCCAGCATCTTGAGCGCTGGCAGATAGCAAGCATCAGTGGGCCAGAACTTGGGGTCGCCTGTGATCTGCTCCCTTGCCCAAACACGGGCCGTGTCAGCCTTTGATGCTTCGGCATAGGCTTGCCAGCCCTCGACACCCGTCCACCATTTCAGCAATTCCCACCCGGCATCAGGATACTTGGCCGAGGGAGGAATCACCAACGACCAACCGCATGACCAGGTGCTTTTCTCACCACTCGGCGAGATCGGCGCAGGTGCACAATCCCACTCAACCCCAGGGCTTCGCAGCAGGTCGCCAACGAACCAATCGCCGTGCGCCGTCATCGACACCTTTTCTGCGACGAACGGATCACCGAGGCCAGAAGCCGTAACGCCCTCGCTGAAAGCATTGGCCAGTTCAAAGCTACCCACGTGTTTGTCGTAAAAGTCCACCAGCCACTGCAGCGTCTCCACCCACTTGGGATCATCGCAGAGAATCGTCCTCTTGTCTTGGCTGATGGCCGGTGCCTTGTTGATAAAGCCCCACAACCACATCCATGAATTGCCAAACAGATAGGGCACAAAACCGTAACGCTCAACGTTCCCTTTGCTATCCTTCTTAGTCAGCTTGTCGGTAAAGGCCTCGAGCTCAGCCCAAGTTGCAGGTGGCTTGGTAGGATCCAGACCTGCCTCCTCAAAATGCTTCTTGTTCCAGAACAAGTAGCGAGTGTCCGTTGCAATGGGTAATCCATAGGGCTTGCCCTGCCACGAAGTCTCTTCGAACTGCACGGGCAGATAATCGCTGGCTTTCAGTCCCGATTTCTCAAAATAGGGCGATACATCCAGGTAAAGGCCTTTGGCGGCAAACTGCATAAAGGTGTGGCGGTTCTGGACCGCGACCGTCGGTCCTTTGCCCGCAGCGACAGCGGTCGTGAACTTCTGGTCGCCGAACACAGCCTCACCGAGCTCCGAGGGGTTGACAGTGATGTAAGGGAATTGCTCCTGGAACTTTTTCAGCGTTTCTTCGTTCACCAGTCCCGTCAGGCCCCAGGCTTCGATGGTAACCGGCTCCTTGACGGTTTTCTCGACAACCACCGTCTCCTTGACCTGCACCGTCTCCTTGACCTCTACGGTCTGCTGGACCACCTTCTCCACAACCTGGGGCTGGCAGGCAGCAAGCGCGGTGCCGCCGAGGGCAGCTACAGCCAAACCCAGGAAACGCCTCCGGTTCACCTTGTTCATCGTGTGCTCTCCTGTTCACAGATGTTCAGCATGAAATGTCATGGATCAAGCAATCCCCACCACGGCTGGATACTTGTGCCGTCTTGCGACCTCCTTTCCAGAACAGACCTTGGCATTCAATCCATGAATACAGCCGCCCCAGCCGGAGCGAGACAGATCCAGTATATCAGGAACTGAAGCTGGTTGTGGCTCAATAGTGCCGCAACAGTGCCGGAAATGCGCCAGGTTTTCCACATCGTTTCTGGCCGTGCTATAATGCTGCGCGGAGAAGCTGCCATCGTCCCTTCAGGTACAGCCCCGCCGGAGGTTTACCCATGTCCACACAGGATGAGTTCGCCCAGCAGGTTCGCGAGGCCTTGAACCACCTCTACGATTTTGCCCGCCTCGATCACCACCCGCTAGCCCTGCTCTACTGGCCCGAAGCCAGAAGCAATGGCCCCAGTCGGGCGCAACGCTTGCACCGCCTGCTTTTGGAAGCGATCGGCAGCCTCTTACCTCTAGATGGCAGCAGAGGAGATTCCCGCCATTCGCGCTACCACGCGCTGCTGGTCGCCCGTTATGTAGAAGAATGGCCCCTGGATCGCATCCTGGGCGAGTTTGGCTGCAGCCGCCGCCAGTTCTTCCGGGAGCAGCAAGAAGCGGTTGCCATGCTGGCCGCCCTGCTCAGGGAGCGCTTCCCCCCTCCCCCTGCTGATGACCCCGCGGACCCCTTTACTGCCGAGGCGCAACGGGTGCTGACGCAACGGGAGACCCTGGACATTGCCGAGGTCGCCCGCGGCGTGCTGCCTGTGGCTAACACACTGGCCCAGCAGCGGGGAGTCGTGTTGCAGTTTGATCTGGCCCCGCAATTGCCGACTGTTGCCGCCAACCGCACCCTGTTACGACAGGTGCTGCTGCGGGCACTGAGTGACCTCGTGACCCAGCCCGGTACGCGGCGGGTCGCCCTGCGCCTGCGTACCAGCAATGGGGAGGTCGCCGCTGAGCTGACCAACGAGATGGGGCCAGGGGAGGCCCTCAGGCAGAATCTGACTGGGCTGGATGCAGCCCGCCGCCTGGTCGAACTGATGGGCGGCCATTGGCAACAAACGGAGATCACTGCTGAGGGTTGCACCTACTGTTTCACGCTGCCAGGCGGAGAACCGGAACAGCGCGTGCTGCTGGTCATCGAGGACAACGAGGGCGTCATCCGCGCTTTCCAGCGCTACCTCGGTGGCTATGGCTACCGGGTCATCGGCGCCGCCAGCGGGCAGGAAGCCTTGCGCCTGGCTCGCGAGTTGCGCCCAACGGCCATCACACTGGATGTGATGATGCCCGGCCAGGATGGCTGGGAGATCCTGCAGGCCTTGAAAAACGACCCCATCACCAGGCACATTCCGGTCCTCATCTGCTCCGTACTCGTCGACCCCCAGCTTGCGCACGCTCTGGGCGCCGCCGCCTATGTGCAGAAACCCGTCACGCAGGACGCACTGTTATCCGCTCTCGCCGGCCTCACTCGGCCGCCTGCGTAACGCCACTGTGCTCATTGCATCCAGAAGCGCTCGCAGGTAGATCAGTGCTTCCTCATTGGTCAGGCCCACCCCCTGGCTCACCGTCAGCGTCCCGCTGCTCAGGCGCCTTTCCTCAACCGGCGTCCTTTCCTGCGCCGTGACGATCACGACCGGAATATCGTGCAGAGCAGGATCCTGGCGCATGGCAGCCAGTACCGCATAGCCATCGAGGCCGGGCATCACCAGGTCCAGGAGCACCAGATCAGGTTGGTCACGGCGCATACGACGCAGGCCATCCTCACCATCATAGGCCGAGAGGACCCGATAGTGATGGCCCACACCTCGGATCATACGCGCCAGCACGCGCGCCATGCGCGTGTCATCATCAATGACCAGGATACACCGCACCCCTTTGCCCAGCCGAGCCAGCAACTGCGAGATGGCGGCCCGGGATATCGGCTTGATCAAATAGTCCTCCACGCCCAACTCCTGCGCCATCCGTCGGTCGTTCACCAGGGGCAAGAGCACGATGGGCACGTCGGGCCCCGCCCGCTGCCGCAGATCGTGCACCTCCTGCCAGGTCTCGTGGCCCAACGTCGCATTTATAACCAGAGCATGAGGGTGGCACTGCTCCACCAGGACCGGCAGTGCCGCAACATCGGCGACGGGAAGAAGGTGATAGTGCTCCAGGCCCTGTTCCAGCAGGTGCACCGTGCTCTCGTCGCAGCCCAGAGCCAGCAGCGTGCGGCCTCTGCCAGCAGGCTCTTTCAGCGCCAGCGGGGTACGCTGCAGCCCCTGAGGCTCCGCAGCGACGACACGGGCCAGCGGCAGTGTGAACGTGAAGCGACTTCCCAGACCTGGCACCCCTTCACTTTCCACCCAGATGCGCCCTCCGTGCATCTCCACGAAACGTTTGCTGATCGCGAGGCCCAGGCCAGTACCGTCGGCCCGGCGAGTGGTCGAGCCATCAATCTGGCGGAACTCCTCAAAGACCTTTTCATGGTCCGCCGGCGCGATGCCGATTCCGGTATCCATCACGATGATCCGCAGTTGTCCCTCCTCGATCCGGGCGCTGACGGTAATCGCACCGTGGTCCGTAAAACGGCGGGCATTGTTGAGCAAGTTCAGTAGCACTTGGCGGATGCGCGCCCGATCCATGTACACCGATGGTAGATCGTCGGGCGCATCCGCCTGCAGGGCCACAGGTTTGCCCCGCACCAGAGGTTTCATGATGTCCACCGCTTCAGCAATGACATCGGCGGGCCTGACCGGTTCCAGGCGCAGCTTGATATGCTGGCTTTCCAATTGGGAGAGATCGAGCACGTCATCAATCAGCCGCAGAAGGTGTTGGCTCGAAAGATAGATCTCCTGCACATCACCGCGGTACTCAGGAGGGAGGGGCACGCCACCATAGCTTTCTGGCGAGAGATGCATCATCTCGCTGAAAGCCACGATGACGTTGAGCGGGGTTCGCAGTTCGTGACTGACATTGTTGGTAAACTGCTGCTTGAGGAGGCGGGCTTCCTCCGCCGCCTCACGGGCCTGAGCCAGCTCGTAGTTCATTAGCTCCAGCCGCTGACAGGCTTCATCGAGGGCACGAGCCGTGCGCGCTAGCTCCGCGCGCCGCTCGCGCAGTTCCTCCTGGTCTCGCCGGGCCGCGGAAGCGCTCTCCCAGGCCCAATACAGCGCGGTATAGAGGTTGCGCACAGAGAGCGCCGAGGTAATGCCTACACAGGCGATCACCATCACCGGCGCCAGGGTCTCGGGGGTGAGAAGTGGATGGCCATGCAGCACACCCGCGGCCAGTACAAGCACTGAGCACAGGGCAGTCAAGTAGAGCACCCAACGCATGCTGAAGAGCAAGCCAGCCATGCCTAGCACGGCAGCCAGCATGTAAGGAGCTACCCGCAGCCCTCCCAGCCAACTCGCCAGAAGCAGTGCCGACACCAGGCAGGCGACCAAAACCCCAGCCGCCTCGGCCGGGCGCTTGCGGCGAGTGACGAAGGCCGCCGCCAGCCCTACCAGCCCCACTGTCGGAGCCAGGAAGCCGGGGCCATAGCCGTCACTGCCAGGAAAGATCACGGCATACCAGGCATAGATGCCGATAGCACTGAAGAGTAGGGCCGTGCGCAAGCCCTCACCGCGCAAATAGACAAGATCGCCCCCCCTTGCCTCAGCGTTTGTGCTCACACGCCTCACTCCTGAACTATGCGCGCCCTGCGCGCCTGCGCTTCCAAGACCGGCGTGCTGAGGAGCCCCGCGCGGTACGCCGGCCACTCGGCTAACTGCAGCCACAGCTCCATCCACCCAAGAACAAGGCGCCGGGGTCGAGCGGATGCTCTGCTCCCCCGGCTGGGCCGGATATTGCCTGGCCGCAGCAAGGGATTATCGGCGAAGCGCTGGGCCAACTGTGCCACATTCATCTCTTTCAGGGCGAGCAGGAAAAGGTTCGAGGCCCTGCACTGCATTCCGGCGGGGCAGGGCAACTTGCAGGGTGGAGGCAAGCGCCAGATTCATTCTACACACCCTGCATCGAGGCGTCAAAAAGCTGGACGATGCGCGGCTCTGCAACTGTGCCGCATTTGGCGCCTGACCAGGGGCAAGAAGAAACCCCTTGCCCGCCAGGTCGCCATGGCAGGCAAGGGGGCGCATGGGGCGCCTATCGCTATTCGCGGCGCCATACCTCCGCCGGCCGTACATACAGCGAGGCAAGCAGGGCGCCATAGCCGCTATGCGAGCGCACCTGCTCATCATCGGCCACCTGGACGTCCAGCTGCGCGCACAATGCCTGGGCGTGTGGGCACACCAGGCCTTTCCGCTCCTCTCTCAGGGCCAGGCCAAGCATAGCGATCAGGGCATCCAGTGCCGCAGTCCGGCGGCGGGCCCAGACAATGAGATTGATGGCTGGAGAGTTTACCGTCTCCTCTTCGCCGGTCGCCCGCTCCGGATCATAGACATAGACGGCCCGCACGGCATCGTCCGCGGCGCCCAGGCAGGCAGCTACTCTCTGCGCCAGCCCGGAGCGCACATATTCGCAGACCGCACATTGCCCCTCCTGCAGCGCCTGTCGGACCCGGGCCTCATCCTGCAGGCCCGTCTTTTGCGCCGCAAACTCGAGCGCACCGGCCACCACTTCGGCCACATCCACATCATTGTAGCGGACAGCAGTCATCGCATTGCCTCCTTTGCTCCTATCCGGATGACAACTGCAAAATAGCACAGGAGGCGCAAAAAACGCATAGAAATGGGGGCAGGGGCCATGAAAAAGTCATGAAAACTGTGCCCAGGGGTCGGCGAAGGTCATTTGGCCCGCAACAAGGGCGAAAGGTCCTACTGAGGCTCCTCGGGGCAGGCGAGAAGGTAGCCCACCCCTGGCTCATTGAAGATGTAGCGGGGATTGCTCGGGTCGGCCTCAATCTTACGCCGCAGGTGCCGCACATAGGCCCGCAGGTAATCCAGGTCATCCCGGTACTCGGGGCCCCAGACAGCGGTCAGCAGATCCTGATGCAGCATGACCTTGTTGGGATTGAGCGCCAGCTGGCGCAGCAGAGCGTACTCGGTGCGCGTAAGCGCCACCCTTTGTCCGCGCACCCGCACCACATGGCGCGCAAAATCCACTTCCAGGTCACCGCAGGCGAGGGTGCTGGTCGTCACTTCCTCCGGCCGCTGTGCCCGCCTGAGCACGGCCCGCACCCGCACCAGCAGCTCTTTGGCGCTAAAGGGCTTGGTGATATAGTCATCGGCCCCCACATCAAAGCCGCGCAGCAGGTCCGCCTCCAGAGCTTTGGCCGTCAGCATGATCACGGGCACATCGGAGAATTCGCGCATGCGCCGGCAGACTTCATAGCCATCGATGCCGCCCTCGGCGGAGAGCACGATGTCCAACAGGACCAGCGCCGGCTGCTCAGTCGCGACCAGCTCTAGCGCCCGCTCGCCGCTGGCCGCGGATAACACCGAGTAACCCACGGCCTTGAGCACCTCACTCACCAGGCGCACCAGGCGTGGCTCATCATCGACCACCAGAATGCAGTCGCTCACTCCGCCTCTCCCTGTTCCTCTGCATGCAACGGAAGCGTAAAGTAAAAGACGCTGCCCTGCCCCGGCTGGCTTTCCGCCCAGATACGCCCGCCATGGCTTTCGATAATCGTGCGCGAGATGGGCAACCCCAGCCCTGAGCCCACCACATGGCGCGCCAGGCCACTCCGGATGCGGAAGAACTTTTCAAACAGGTGATTGAGATGCTCAGGCGCAATCCCGACCCCCTGGTCTGCCACGCTCACGATGACCTCGTCCCGCCCCAGCTCGCCGCGCACCACGACGAGCCCCCCTTCGGGCGAGTACTTGACAGCATTGTCCAACAGATTGCGCAGCACCTGCGCCACCCGGTCGGGATCGGCCTCCACAATGGGCAGATTGTTGGCGAAACCGGTGATGAAGCGGTGCTTCTGCGTACGGTGAGCGATCTCATCGATCACACCCTTGGCCAGCCGGGGCAGCATCACCGGCTGCATCTCCAGCTCCAACAGGCCGGCATCGATGATGGAGGACTCGAGCAGGTCGCGAATCAGGTCCTGCAAAAGGTCGCACTCTTCATCGATGATATGCAGGAATTCGCGTTGTGTCTCGGGGTCAAAGCTGGCCTCTTCCAACAAGAGGG
>Ga0123519_10014647_pt1 | contig 11118 bp, 13 predicted proteins | sample YelNatPaOPRAMG02_FD_87396 | JGI IMG/M metagenome (GOLD analysis project Ga0123519, IMG submission 87396) | Hot spring microbial communities from Yellowstone National Park - Yellowstone National Park OP-RAMG-02 (version 2) | ecosystem: Environmental > Aquatic > Thermal springs > Hot (42-90C) ... | reverse complement strand
CGAAGCAGATCCGCGACTGGACTAGGATGGTCAAGGGCATCACCATGAAGCCAAGAGCGGCGGAGATGCCCAGGAAGGAGGACGCCATGGCAATGGCAGGCATGGAATTTGATGTGTCGGCGGAAAACGTGAAGGGGACGACATTCGACGGGCCCGCTTCGCCCGAGGCCGACCGGGCCCCTGTCCCCGAGGTCGACCGCTGGGAGCCGCGCTATGGCATCACCCAGCGGGAGTGGCTGGAGCGGCACATGACGGTGGACCGGTACCGCCAGGCCAAAGAGGCCGGCGAGAGCGACCGCGCGATCATGGAGCGGATTCGGATATCGTCGGCCATTTTCGCCGTATGGAAGGATCGGCACCGGGCGCTCCTCGATGCGGAGGTTCCCGGAAACGGGTCGGTGACCGCTCCGACCAGCCCGGGCGCACCCTGCGCCACGTCGATATCCGGACCCTCTCCCGACGGGGCGCCAGAATTAAGCCAGGGGCGCCGGCTGGATGCTGTGAGCGGCGAACTGCGCGCCGAAATACGCCGGCTGGTCGAGGAAGAGGTTTCGCGCGCCGTCCTGGATCTCCGCGCCGAGCTTTCCGAGTTGCGGGCCCTCCTCAAGGGTCACCGTCACAAGGTGCTGATGCAGTACATGTCGGACGAGCCGATTATGAGCCCCGTTAACGAGTTGAACAATCGGCGCACCGGGAGCGGAGAAAAATGACCCGGCTATCGGATGCCGAGGCCAGACGCTTGGGGCTTCTGTCTCCTGGAAAACCGGTTCGGTGCCGGGAGGGGCGGGCGAAGGGGCCATCCGAGGCCGATATCCTGCGGGCGGCGAGGGACTACCTGCGGGCCACCGGCTGGTACGTGGTGCGAATTCAGCAGGGGCTCGGGTGCCACAAGGGCATCGCCGACCTGTACGCGATACGCAACGGCGTGCAGGTTTGGATCGAGACCAAGACCGCTCACGGCAGGCTGTCGGAGCACCAGGAGCGATTTCGCGACGAGATCGAGGTCCACGGCGGGCGGTACATGGTGGTTAGGGGCGTGGAGGACGTGCTGAATCTTGATGGCAGGTGATGGCCGGTATGTCGAAACCTCTGGGTTTGCGCGCTCCCACGGTTATGATCCCCTCTCATGCCTGGGAGCGTTTGCAGGAACGCTGGACAGGCCCGGGTGCCGCGCCCAGGCGCACCCAGGTCAAAGCGCGGATTCGACGTAAATTGCAGGCGCAACTCATGAGCACCAAGACCGTTTATTCGGAAAACGGCTATCTGAAAACAGAGATCATGGTGTACGGCCTGCGGGCCGTGCTGGCCCTGGGAGCGACTGGCGCGTGGATCGTAACGACGTTTTTGAAGGAGTGGGGAGATTGACCAAACAGGAAGCTCGTCGCGTGCATGCGTGGCTGCATTCGATCCGCAGGACCGAGCGGGCCCTGGAGAACCTTCGTGTGGCGCTCGACGATCTCGAAACGCGGTACGCCTCGCCGCCCACGTGGATGCGGAGCCTGAAGGAGGTTACCGTGACCGAATCCGCGGTGGACACCTCCAAGCAAGAGGCGTGGGCGGCCTTTCTGGAGGAGTACCCGGCGCGGAAGTCGTTTCTCCAGGACGTTATCCGTCAGCACGAGCGGAAGTTGGAGGCTTGGCGCGACACTCTGGAGGATCTGCGCCGGGAAGACCCTCTGGCGGCGGCGGTCGTCAAGGACGTTTTCTATTTCCGAATTCGACCATATGAGGCAGTTTGGAGGCGTGAAGCCGTGTCGAACACAACCTTCTACCGCGCGCTCAATTTTGGCATGAAATTTTTCTTCGAGACGTTGCCGCACTTGTTCGCGTGGGAAAATCGTGAAAAAATCGTGAAAAAATCTTGATAGTGATTTCCGGCCTTTCCTGTGGTATCATGGAAAATGGGAATTCAGGTAGACGGGCCGTCGCCAAAATGGTGGCGGCCATTGTGTTTCCCGGGAAGATGTGTAGCGAACGGGAAGGTGGTGACCGTGGGCAGGCCGGCGAAGCACGACTGGGCGCATCTGCATCGAGAGTATCTTGAGCGCCGGGACGCCGGTCGTTACGGTTCACTTGCGGCGTTTGCCCAGGAGAAGGGATTGCATCCCATGGCCGTGAGCCGGGAGTTCAGACGGCTGGCCAACGGCGAACCGCCGAGGGGGCAAAAGCCACCGAAGCCGCCGAAGGTGAAGGACAAAACAAGCAAAACAAAACATAAGCCAATCGAATTGGCGAAAAAAGATAACGAAACAAAACCCGGGGGATCAAAGCAGAAACGGTCGTCCCAGGTGGAACCGTTTCTTGACAAGTCGGGCCGCAAGCTATGCGGCGCCCGGACACGGGCAACCGGAGGCTCGCCGTGCCGTCGGCCGGCCGGATGGGGGACGGACCATCCGGGAAGCGGGCGGTGCAAGCTCCACGGCGGCTGCGCCGGACCGCCCGGAAATCAGCACACATTGAAACACGGCCTCTACGCCCAGGTGATCCGGGAGCGGCTGACTCCGCAGGAACAGGCGGTGTACGACGCCATCCCGTTCGACCAGGACCTGTGGGAGGAACTGCGCATCATCCGGTTTAAGATTTTGCGCTTGCTTGAACCGGTCGAGCGCGAGGCGGCTTTCGGCACGGACGCCGGCGTCGAGATCGTCACGCTCAAAGTGGACGAGGTGACCAAGGCCGACGTGATTCGCAAGCTTGTTGCCGAAGCCCGGGCAATAATCAAGGATCTGAAGGACACCGGCCAAGACGACGGCAGCCTGGACGACCTTTTGAAGGCCCTCGCGGCCAGCCGGAAAGCGGTGGAATCCCGTGGTTAAGTGGGGCCTGTTCTCCCGTAAAGGGCTTGAATCGCTGGCCGGAAGCACCGCGCGCCTGAACATCTGGGAAGGCAGCGTCCGGTCCGGCAAGACCGTCTGCTCGATAGTCCGTTGGCTTGAGTATGTGAGGAGGGGTCCTCCGGGAGACCTTCTCATGAGCGGCAAAACGGAACGCACATTGAAACGAAATATTTTGGATCCCATTGCCGAAATCGTGGGGCACCGGCGATTCGCCTACAACCGCGGTCTCGGGGAGTTAATGTTGTGCGGTCGTCGAGCGTACGTGACGGGTGCCAACGACGAGCGGTCGGAGGGAAAGATACGCGGGCTCACGCTGGCCGGTGCGTATGGCGACGAATTGTCGCTGTGGCCCGAGTCGTATTTCAAGATGCTCCTCTCCCGGCTGTCGGTGGCGGGGGCCCGGTTCTTCGGTACCACCAACCCCGACTTCCCCACCCACTGGCTGAAAGTCGAGTACCTGGACAACCCGGGCCTGGACCTGTCGGTATGGCACTTCACCCTGGACGACAATCCCAACCTCGATCCGGCGTACGTCGCCGCCCTCAAGAGCGAATACACCGGAGTCTGGTATCAGCGATACATTCAGGGCCTCTGGGTCGCCGCTGAAGGTGCCATCTATAAGGACGCCTGGAGCGACGAGGAAAACCTGTTCGACGACGACACTCCCGGCCTGGACCAGGACATGCGCATCCGCGCCGCAAACCGTCGGTATATCGCCGTGGACTACGGCACCGCCAACCCGATGGTGTACTTGGATATCATCGACGACGGGCGTGCGCTGTGGGTGGTCAACGAGTATTACTACGACAGCCGGAAAACAGGCGTCGAGAAGACGGACGGCCAATACGCCGACGATCTGCAAGCGTTCATCGCCGAGGCCGGCCAGCACGGCATTGCGCCCGCGGCCATCATCGTGGACCCCTCCGCGGCCAGCTTCAAGGCCGAATTGTCCAGACGGCGGCTGTTCACCAGGGATCTGGGCGAAACGGTCAATGCCGACAACGAAGTGCTGGACGGCATTCGGATGGTGAGCACCATGCTTCATCGGCGGCTGATCCGCGTGCATAAAACCCGCTGTCCGATGCTCCACAAGGAACTGACCAGTTATGTCTGGGACGATAAGTGGATTCAAAAGGGCGGCAAGGAACGGCCTGTAAAGATCAACGATCATACATGTGACGCCCTCAGATACCTCGTGCGTACCGTAATTCATCCGAGGAGGTTGACCGCATGACGCAGACAGCAGCGCAGGCAACGACAACCTCCCGTGGCAAGGTTTCCACCACCGACGCCTTTCAGAACGCCCTGGCCCGACTGGGGTGGGGCATGCCGTCTTTCCTGGAGAGCACGGCTTATCCGCTGACGCGGCTGACGAAGAACTACCAGCTGATGAACGCGCTGTACCGGGACAACTGGATCGTCGGACGCATAATCGACGTGATTCCGGAGGACATGTGCAAGAACTGGTATCAGATCAGCAGCCAGCTGAGGCCCGACCTGATAGAGCGGTTGACCAAAGTCGAACGCCGCGCTCAGGTGAAGGCTCGCGTGCTCCAAGGACTGAAATGGGGCCGACTTTACGGTGGCGCGGCCGGTCTCCTGATGATCGACGGCCACGAGCATATCGTGGATGAGCCGCTGGACCTGGACACGGTGATGCCCGGCGCGTTCAAGGGCATCATGGTGATGGACCGGTGGAGCGGCGTGTATCCCGAGAGCGAACTGGTCAGCGACATCGGCGATCCGGATTTCAACACGCCGGCGTACTACCAGGTGCGTAACAACGCGACGTCCGAAGTGTACCGGGTGCATCACAGCCGCATTCTGCGGTTTACCGGCTACGAGCTCCCTTACTGGGAGGCCCAGGCCGAGGTGTATTGGGGCGGCTCGATCATTGAGCGCGTCTATGAGGAACTGCGCAAGCGCGACAACACCAGCTACAACATCGCCAACCTGGTATTCCGGGCCAACCTGCTGGTGCGCGGGATAAAGGACCTCGACCAGATGCTGGCAACAGCGCCGACCCAGGCGCAACAGGAAGTGTATAACACCGTCCAGGCCGCGAACTGGGCGATGAACAACTTCTCGATGTACGTGATCGACACGCAGGATACGTTTGACGTCAAGCAGACGACCTTCGCCGGTCTGGCCGAGGTGTACGAAAATTTCATGATGGACTTATCTGGGGCGGCCGAGATCCCGGTCACGAAGCTGTTCGGCCGCAGCCCGGCCGGTCTGAACGCTACGGGCGAAAGCGACCTGCAGAACTACTACGACATGATAGAGAGCCGGCAGGAATCTCACCTACGGCCTGTCTTGGACAAGGTAATCCCGGTCCTGTTTGTGAGCGAATTGGGGGCGATCCCCGACGACTGGGGCTACGACTTCCTGCCGGTGCGGCGTCCATCAAATCAGGAGCGGTCGGACCTGGCCGCCAAGGTCGTGGAGTCGGTGGTGCAGGTGTTCAACGCCGGCCTGATCAGCCAACAAACGGCACTGAAGGAACTGCGCCAGCAGGAGCCAGTCACCGGTATGTGGAGCAACATCACCGATGACGACATTGCGCGGGCCGACGATCGGACGCAGCCAGCCGGGGAAATAGCATCGGATCTGAGCGCGCTGGGTGCTCTTGGCGCGCTGTCACCGTCGCAGAATCGAAGCGACGAGGCTGGCACGGAGGCGGGTGAATCATTAAGTGGCGGCGATACGAAAGAGTCTCTGGCAGCCGCGTCCGGCCGTTGAGTGGGGATATTTCCGGGCCCTGGTCTACCTCGTGGATCAGATAGAGGGAATGGTTCACCCGGGCAGCGACCCGGGCGCCGTGGTGAAACTGCTAAGGCAAGTGTTCGACGCGCCGTGGCTCCGGAGGTACGCGGAGGAGACGGCGCGACGGATGATCACCCACCTCCTGACGGACACAGGGCGAACATGGCGCGAGGCGGCCCGTCATTCAAGCCAGGGACGCGCGATCTACGTCCTGCTTCAACGGGAGATGCACGGGCCGGTTGGCGCGGCGGTGGCGGCCATGGTCGAGGAGAACGCTCGACTCATTCGCACGCTGCCGCTGGACATTGCGCAGACGGTGACGGACTACGTGGCCCGTGAGCAGCAGAAGGGACGCCGCGCAGCGGACATTGCGGCTGACCTGCGGCGCATCTTCCCGGAGCGTAGCCGGGCCAGCGCGCAACTCATAGCCAGGACCGAGGTGTCGAAGGCCACCACGGCGCTTACCCGCGCACGGTCGGAGGAGTTGGGCATCGGATGGTACGAGTGGATTACCAGCGAGGATGCCCGGGTCCGTGACTCGCACCGGCTGATGGACCGCGTGCTCGTTGCATGGGACGATCCTCCGAGGCCCGAGGCACTGCTGCCCCCCGCGCAAAGGCCGAAGGTAATCCCGGGGCCCTACCACGCCGGGAACATATACAACTGCCGCTGTTTTCCGGCCCCGCTGATCGACGCGACCCGGCTGAAATGGCCGCACAAGGTCTACACGGGCGGCAGGATTGTCACCCTCACCCTGTCGGAATTTCGGCGGCTCGCCGCTTAGAAGGGAGTGATACTCATTCATGCCTCTGGACCTGAATTTCCATAATAAGGAAGCCTACCAGAAGTGGTTGGCCTACGGCCACATGCACGGCGTTATGCACGGCGGCCACCAGCCGGTCAAAATCGCCGGCCAGGCCCATCACGTGAAGCACAAAGACGATGCGGCGCCGGCGCATTGCGGGACGGACTCGATCCTGGAGCATCCCGCATCCGGCAGCCGCGGGCGCTGAGAAATTCCTGCTGAAAGAGGTGGTGGTGTAAGACGAGAGCGTATTACGGGTCCCGCATCAGCCCCCACATGACCAAGACCCCGGAGGGTTACCTGATCGCCCATGACGTGCCCATCGCCCGCACCGGCTGGCAGGAATACCTGCGCCGGGAATTGGGACTGACCGACGATCCCGAGGGGCGAGCAATGGTCTACCGGGCTCCGGAGGAAGTGTTCCATCCGGCGGCCATGGCCAGTTTCGAGGGAAAGTCGGTCACGGACGAACATCCCAGTGAGTCCGTGGGCCCCCACAACTATGCCGCATACGAGAGAGGCATCGTGACGAACGTGCGGCGCGGGTCCGACGACGAGTCGGACCTTTTGCTTGCCGACCTGATCATCAAAGATCCACGGCTAATAAGCGACATCGAGCACGATAACAAGCGCGAGGTGTCCTGCGGATACGACTGCCAGTACGAGCCCCTGGAGGATGGCCGGTACGCGCAGAAAAACATCCGCGGCAATCACGTGGCGGTGGTTTCCGCCGGGCGGGCCGGGGACCGCGTGGCGATCAAGGACGAAAAACCAGTCGAGGCGGCCGGAAGGCCGCCGGAAAGGAGAAAGCCAGTGAAGATTGACCGTACGACCCTGATTGGCAAGATCCTGGCGACTTTCGCCAAGGACGCCGAGCCGGAAGAGGTAGCCGAGGCTTCTAAGCTCCTGCACAGCGAGGCCGACCGGCGTAGCCGCGACGCCGAGGAAGAGCGGCGCCGCGAGGAGGAGGACCGCAAGACGCGGGACGAGGAACGCCGCCGCGAGGAGGACGCCAGGAAAGCCAAGGACGAGGAGCGGCGCCGCGAGGAGGAGGACCGCAAGGCCAAGGACCGTGGCACCAAGGACGCGGATGGCGAACCCACGCTGGCCGACGTTCTCAAGGCCATCACGGAACTCGCGGCCCGGATCAAGGGGCAGGAGGAGCCCGAGGACGAGTTCGACGCCCTGGAGAAGGCCCTGGAGAAGGGCGACGAGACGGGCGAGGAATCGCGCACCATCGAGCCGGAGAAGATCGGCGACGAGGCCAACCTGGAGCCCGACAAGAGGCCGATCACCCCTCCCGGGGCCGACAGCAAGGCGGCTGTGCTGGCCGGCATCCGTGCGGTGAAGCCGATTATTGCAATGCTGCCGGAGTCGCAGCGTAAAGCGGCCAAGGACGCCGCGCTCAAGGCGTTCAAGGAGCAGCTGGGTACGCCGCCCGACGGCCAGAACGCTTACGCCGGTATCCTGCGTGCCGTCCAGAACAACACGCGCACCCAGGACAGCAAGCTGACCCCGGAGGAAGAGGACCCGCGCGAGATCGGCCGCCGCTGGGCCAGGGAATTCAACCCGCGCAAGCGGAAGGAGGGAGCCAGGTAAATGCCCGGACAGGTTATTGGCACTCAGCTTAATCTGGGATATCCCGGGAATTACGCCCGGGAGTCCAACAAACTCATCCATGCGCGCATTGTTCGGCCCACCGACACCACGAACGTCAATTTCGGTGATCCCGTGGTACTCAACGCCGACAACACGGTGAGCCGGTTTTCTTCGGTGCAGACCACCCTGGCTGCGGCGCTGACCTCCGGCACGGCTTACACGGCCCTTTCGGTGGCGGCCCTCCCGGCCCCCATCGCCGCTGGCCAGCAGATAGTCATCGGCTCCGGCAGCACCACGCAGGCGGTAGTCGCCAGCGCGGCAGCTGCGGCCGGTGCCACGAGCATCAGCGTCGTCTCGTTCGTAGCCAATGCTGGTTATGCCATTGGTGTGGCGGTCGTCGCCTCCACGGTGCTGCAGTTTCTCGGCATCGCGGTGCGGGAGGTCAAGCAGGCGTCGCAGTATCCCGCCCAGGGGTATCCGTACCTGCCCGGACAGCCGTGCGATGTCCTGGAAGAAGGCGACGTAACGGTGGTCTGTAACGAGGGGACGCCCACGGCGGGCGGTCTGGTCTACGTGGTCACCGTGGCCGGCACCAACTCCGGTGTGGGGGCCATCGTGGCCACTCCGACGCCGGCCGGTTTGGGGGCGGCGGCGGTTCCCCTGCCGAACGCCAACTGGTCGACCGGTCAACTGGACGCCAACAACGTTGCGGAAATCGCCATCCGCTACCGTAACCTGTAAGTCGGCGGGAAAGGAGATAGGGAATTGACTAACCTGCAAATGTTCCCCGTGTTGAACGAGCGCGGCCAGATGGTCGGCTCGAAGTCGTTCCCCATGGTGCGAGACTTCGATTCCGCCGTGCGCATGGGCGGCGGCGGCGCGGTCCTGGTCATGGACGCCGCCATCGCCGGCGGCCTCGCGTTCCTCAACGGCGAATTGGAGAAACGCGACCCGAAAGTCCGCGAACCCCTTGCGGCCATTTGGTGGCCGCGCGATATTACGGCCAAGACCGGCGGCGGCTGGGTTGACTGGACCAGCACGCTGAACGTGAGTTACGCGACGGCCGGCGGCAACCAGAACGGCATCATCGGTGGCGAGTCCAACGCCATTCCGGTGATGCAGGCCGACATCGGCAAGGACGTCTACCCGGTGTTCACCTGGTGCAATCTGCTGTCCATCAGCTACGTTGACCAGGCTAAGCTGCAGAACATCGGGCGGTCGCTGGACGATATTCTGGACAAGGGCATCCGCCTGAATTACCAGAAGACCGTCGACCAGAACGTGTACACCGGCTTCTCCTCCGCCGGCCAGACGGGGCTCGTGAACAACCCCAACGTGGCGGCGGCCAGCGCACCAGTGGGCGCGTCTGGCTACACGCAGTGGTCCAAGAAGACGCCCCAGGAAATCCTGAACGACGTAAACACGGCCCTCACGGACGCCTGGACGGCATCCGGATACGACGTTACCGGAATGCCCGATACCGTGCTGATACCTCCGGCGCAGTACCAATACCTGGTGACCACCGTCGTTTCTACCGCTGGCAACCAGAGCATCCTTAAGTTCCTGCTAGAAAACAACGTCGCACTGGAAATGGGCGTCGAGCTGCACATCGGGCCGCGGCCATTCCTGAAAGCGGCCGGCACCGGTGGTACCGACCGCATGATGGTCTACCGGAACGACGAGGACCGTGTGTACTTCGACATGCCGGTGCCGCTGTCGCGGATTCTGACGCAGCCGGACGTTAAGGAAATGGCCTACCTGTCGGCTTACGCCGCGCAGATAGGCGTGGTGAAGTTCCTCTACTTGGAGCCAGTCCAGTACATGGACGGAATCTAAAGCCATCAAAAACCCCACTCCTGCGGCGAACCAAAGGGGCCGGTGTTCTTCCCCGGCCCCTTTGGTATGCGCCATTCGGAAAAAGAAAGGTGGAGAATATGCGCGTATTCTGCCGCAAGGCGTTCAAGTTCCGTAACTACGTCTGGTCCGACGACTCGATAACGATGGCGACGAACGAGGCTGGCCAGCGCATCGAGCATGTGACCCGCGCCCTGGAAATCCAAGACATCCCGGATTGGGTGGTCAACGACCCCATTTTCCAATGGGCCCGCAATGACGGAGACATTGAGGTTCTCTCCTCGCGGGAGGACGAGTTGCAGGCCGAACTCAACGCCGGCAAGGCCAAGACCGAGAAAAAGGCGAAAACCGAGAAGCTGCTGAGCCAGACGAGCACCGACGCGGAGCCGGTCCAGTAGCCGGGAGGTGGTGACGGGTGCCGTTCCCCAACGGTATCATGCCCCCCGGCTACCCGTCGGACGACGGCTCCGGGGTCAATAACATCGTGCCGTCCATCACGGCCAATGCGGCCAATCTGTACGTGAACAACAATCCTCCCTACACGATTGGCGGGTTCCTGGCGCGCTGGCCGCAGTTCGGAGGAGCAGCAGTGACGACGACCGGGACGGTGACCGCTGGCAGCAACCAGATCACCGGCATCGCCGGCATGACCGGCATAGGGCCCGGGCAAATGGCGGCTGACGCTGCTGGGTCGATTCCGGACGGGACGACGGTCACTGCGGTCAACACCGGCGCCTCGTCGGCCACGATATCGGCACCCGCAACAGCCACGACCGTAGCGGATTCCCTGACCTTCTATCCGCTGGCTGTGCCGCTGGCGATTCTCCAGATGTACGCGGCCCTCGCGAACGCGAGCGTACTGCAGGGGCGGTACCAGGATGCCTGGCAGCTATGTATGGACCTCTTCCTGGCGCATTTCGCCACGCTGTACCTCATGAGCATGGTCCCAGGAGGATCGCCGGCTAAGCAGGTATTGGCCGCCGGGGAGGCCCGGGGCCTCAAGACATCCCTCGGGGCGGCGGATGTCAGCAAAGGGGTTGACTTCGGGACAGTGGCCGCCGGAATAGATTCATGGGCGGCATGGCACCTGACCCTCTACGGCCAGCAATTCGCCACCCTGGCCAGATTCGTCGGTAAGGGCGGAATGCTCGCTTGGTAGGTGAGAGCGGTGATTAAGCCTGACGTGAGGATAACAGTCGGCCGGGACCGCCTTCCGGGCGTACGCGACATCCTCAAACGGATCAACACCACCCCGAT
>Ga0123519_10014643_pt1 | contig 11118 bp, 10 predicted proteins | sample YelNatPaOPRAMG02_FD_87396 | JGI IMG/M metagenome (GOLD analysis project Ga0123519, IMG submission 87396) | Hot spring microbial communities from Yellowstone National Park - Yellowstone National Park OP-RAMG-02 (version 2) | ecosystem: Environmental > Aquatic > Thermal springs > Hot (42-90C) ... | reverse complement strand
GCGCACCTTTACGGGTTCATCTGAAAACCGTATGGATTTTAGTGAGTTCACAAGACCTTCCGTACTGAAGCTGAAACATTATCATATAGTTTATTGACAGAAGTTGATGATTCTTCACTTAATCCATATTATGCATTAGACTGACATTCGCTTCAACGGGGTTAACGCGGGTGTCAGCACTTAACACCAACCCTCTATATTAATTCGTTTGCATTTCTAATGCCTAATCCGGTATAAATTCATTAATTGGTGAGTAATTGAAGTTTATGTTTGATTCAATTGCATTATGAACAATTTACAAGAAAAGCCTTTTTTGTAAACCCGGCATGTTGGTTAGAACATAAAGTGCCTTATTTCAAAGTTAGGGTTTAAGTTGTTTATAAGTTAAATCGTAATGATAAAAACTTTCTTATTGACTCATGGTTTACCGCCAGGATTCATTGAAACATTTCCAACGGTTGTTACTATATTGTTAATTGTGAATGTTTTGTAAGCAGTTCCTCCTGAATATTCTCCGTTTTTGTATAGTCCATCTATCGATGTATCTGTAGAAGAACCTCCTGTATAAACGGTATATGTGTTTTCCTTAATCAAATTAGGTGAAGAGAATATAATCGACTGATATTTCCGGATTGGGGCAAAGGTAAGTATATTGTTGCCACTGGCGTCCTCAATATGAACAATTGTACCTGCCGGTAGTGAAGAGGTAAATACTATAAAAACGCTATACTGGGAAGATGATGAAGCAGGTATATCTGACATGTTGGAATAAATACCTGAAACTATCACATTGCCGCCATTGATTTTAAATGTACCATTGCAATCAACTCCTACTTCAGGTTGTGAAGGTGGACCGTGAACGATCACCGTACCTCCGCTGATAGTAATATTTCCGTTGCTGTCGAGTCCGTCGCCTTTTGTTGCGTTTACATATACTTATCCGCTTTTGATATTGAGATTGCTGTTGTCATTCATTTCAGTGGCGGCACCATGTGTGGCATTAAAACAGTCATCTGTTGCTGAAATACGGACGATACTGTTTTCAATAGTAATGGTTTCACTTTCAATACCTTCATATGATTTATTTAAAGTAACTTCTGCGTTTTTTATTTCTACCGAGGTATTGGCATGTATGCCGTCATCAGCGGAATAAGCTATAATTGTTCCTTCGGTAAGCTGAATACTGTTATCAGAATGAAGTGCATCGTCAGCTGAATTAATTAAGAAAGAGCCACCTTCAATAATTGTATGTACGAGTCCTTTAATCCCTTTGGCGGAGGTTCCGTCTGTAATGGTTCGTGAACTTCCACCACCGGATGACAGGGTGAAAGAACCGTTACGAATTTTTATTTCATTTACTGCCGAAATACCATCTTTCCCTGATGTAATATCTATTTTTCCGTTTTCAATATACACATAGCCTGCATTTGAATATCCTTCAAGATCAGATTTCAGACCATCGCCACCGCAATTTATTTTAATCATGGCATCCCGAATAACAAGGTAGTCCTTCCCTCTGATGCCATCATCGGCAGAGGTAATATTTATTATTCCGCTTTTTATAATCAGTCCGTCTTTGCAAGAAATTCCATCCTTATAGTTTCCACTTATATTCAGAGTTCCGGTTCCAAAGATTGAAAGATTGCATTTGCTGAAAAGCGCTGCCTTTGGTTCGTCTTCTCCCGATAAAAAGGAATAAGCAGAACCATCCTACAAAAAATTCTCCGAATTATCTGCAAGATTAATAATTACTTTCTGGGCTTTGACAATAAACAACGGAGCGCTGTTTGAACAGGTAATATTTACCTGATTGAGAATCAGTTTGATGGTAGCTTCATCCTGGGTATTTACCAGGATGCGTCCATTGTTTAAAGTCCCCTTAATTTCATATGTTCCGGATGAAGTAATGGTTATTTCTGACCCATTTATAGTTACACCTGGTCCGTCAACTGATGCCGTAGTATTTTGTAAAAGAATGTGAACGGAATTAGCACTATCTGCAATATAGTCGTCTATGCTTTCATGGCTTGATGTATCAGCAACCTGATCATTACCTGAAGATCCGGTATACTGATCTTTCTCACAGGAAAATAATGCAAGAAAAAAGCTAAAAATCAGGACTTCAGAAAAACTTTTCTTATTCATTATTTGTAGATATATGACAAACCTGTAATAAAACGTGTAACTATAAGCCAATAATGCTTGAATCGCATTTTTATCAGTTCCTGAACTGTATTCGAACACTAATTGAACTTTCTTTTCTGGAACCAAATATCATGCAACGAAAGATCGAGGTGAAGCAGAAAGTAATTTTCGTGGATCAGGCTCTTTTTTTTGGTTCCCATAGTTCCTGTCTCCAGTGAAAAATTAATATAGCTCAGGTTGTTTTTTACTGGTATTCCGGCACCAAAAGTTATTCCTTTGCACGAGATGGGAATATCGTCAATTTCCATATAGGAATTTTGATAAAAACCTCCAAACCTGTAAAGTGTTTTTCTTTCCGATTGACCAGGGGAATATTTTCCTGATCGAAATTCAGCTCCCACTGAAATTATTTTTTCATCTGAAATCGTGAGAAGAGGGTTATTGCTAATCATTCCATTAAAACGTGAAACTTCAAAGTCGGCAGCTATTTTAAAGCTATTAATTTTTCCGAATGAAAATCCTAAACCATAATGCGTTGGCAGACTGATTGATAAAGGCGATGAACTAAATTTTAATGTATCATACCCTGCTGCAAAATATGAGGATGCAGAGGTATTTAACTGTTTTCTGTTTCCTGCGGTTATTCCAAAGGAAAATTCATATTTCCCCGCATCCATGGCATACTGCATGCCAAAATCGGTGTAAAAGCTCCTTATATAATAATTCTGTTGCACACAATAACTCTGGGCAAACAATTCCGAACTGCTTGTTTCACTTTTATTAATTGAACCAAAGAAATAGGAAAGATTAATTCCTGCAGAAAGATTTTTAATTAGACGTATGGAACTACTTACATAAAACTGGTTTATTGCCCCATCTCCCTTATATTTTTTTTCTACTGAGACAATTTCTCCTTCTGCTTTTTCAGTTTCTTTCATGGAATAGTTTACCGTACTATATGGTCTCAGACCGACACTCAGGCCGATTTGCCTTGATAGTTTGAATCCAATCGCTATATTGTTGATCATACCGTCAAAATGATTACCGTTGGTAAGATATGAATTATAGATGGATTGTTTTAAAGAAAAACCTAAATCAAAAATAAAGTGAAGACTGTCAATTCTGCTATATGAGGCGGGATTCATGGAATTTAATGTGAGATCGGAGGGAAGGGCTATACCTGTTCCACCCATTCCGGAACTCACACCCGTACCTGCCCTGTGAATTTGTCCTATCCCAAAAAAGCTATAGGGAGAGAGAATCGATTGACCATAGGTGAACCAGACGGGCATAATCATGTTTGCAAAAATAAAAATGAATGTTTTATTTCTGTAACAAACTTTCTGGATCGCTCCCGGTTTGCATTTTCTCTTCTCTGATTTCATTTGTCCTTTATTTCAATTATTTCCTTTCATAGCTAATTCAGGTATTTGGCGAAGTACATTCTGATGGTTGGTTTAGGAGACCTTGTTTCAAATACAACCCTGTCAATGGTTTTCTTTTCTTTTTCTTCAGGTAACCTGACAAAGAGACATTTATCAACATTATAAGATCCACCGGAAAGAACACTTTGGAGATATTCTGAAATATCAAAATAGTAATAGGTATTTTCGCCAAATTCTTCATCATGATGCAGGTATCCGGAAAAATAAGAGTTGTCGCTTCGTAGTATGATTGATTGATCGTTATATTTGTTAACTTCTCCCAGAAGAAGTGTGTCAGGCAGTTTTTCTTGATTATATAAACGGTTAGCTGGTGGGAGATACAGTTCTGCTTTAAGAAGTATTGTGTTTTCCAGCAGAAAATATTGATCCATGGAAGGGAAACGTATTTTGGTGTACATTCCGGTTCCACCCGTTAGCAGGGTTTTATTACCAGTTGCTTTTGAAGGAACTGCATAAAGTTTTTTTGTAAGGTCACGGAACAAGCTGTTTTCTCTTGAAACTGAGATGTGATTAAATTGTCTTGAAGAATTAGTCAGTTTAAATTCATAGTATTTGGTTTCTTCTAAATCATTTTTATTGTGCGTATAAACTCTGAACCAAAGGTTGTCACTATTTGCCTTAAAACCAACAACACAGTTGTTATTTCCTGAAGGAATAAGAGCGAGTCCCTTAAACCAGTCAATAAATCCCTCAGAGGAAGTTTTTACCTCATCTTTTTCTTTCAGAATGTCAAATAGTTCCTGGCCAATATTGTCATTAAACCGAATTATAATAGTATCTGAACCAGTAGGACGAGGGAAAAAACTGAGTACTCCAAGCGGCTCAGCTTCATAAGCCAAAGACCTGGTATTATACAGATAGTTGTTATTTTCTCCAGGTTCTATGTCTTCAGTAAGCCTGTGAACATTTATCTGCAGATATTGGCTTGTATCACCAAAATAATACCCATTCAATCTGAGTTGCATTACTGTGGAATCATATATTTCCTGGTCTGATACCAGAAAATTACCGGGAAGACTTATTTGAAAAAAACTGGAACAGAAAATTAGGCCGCAAATAGAATCAGAAAAAGTGCCACAAAGGACTGTTTCTGCCCCCGATGTTTTAATGGAGTCCTCAAGTATGGTTGATAATTCTACAGTAAAGGTATCGCATACTATTAACTTTGATGACGGTTCAACAAAGTTTAGGCCAAGTTCGTATGTTTCATCAGTTGAACAGGAAAAAGCTGAAAATAGAATCAATATAACAGAAATTAACCCTACCGTCGTTTTTAGTGTTTTTATAATTTGTTGCATGTTGAATGTTACTGATTTGCCTGGACAAAGAAACATCAGACTAAATTGCGCCGCATACAAACTATACCGGAAGCGAAAATCTTTCCATAAGAAAGTATAAAGTAACGACCAGCAGCAGGTTCTTCCTTTTGGCTGTGTTTGTCATAAGCAAATTGCTGTTGGGAGATTAAAAAGGCTGATTTATCTATAATTACCCCGGCAGTAAATACAATAACTGTACATTTGCTGGCACAAAAAATCAAAAAAATCAACAAAATGAGGCGTAACGATTATAAAATAAGTGGAATAATTCTTCTTATGTCTGTATTTCTGGTTTTCTCATTCATAACCTTGGACTGTTCAGACGATGAGGAAGAAGAACTTGTGGGGAATTGGGTTCGACTTTCCGATTTTGACGGTGTTGCACGTAGTAATGCTGTTGGCTTTGCTATCGGCGACAAAGGATATGTCGGTACCGGTTATACCGGTGAAGAACGGCTGAATGATTTCTGGGAATACGATCCTGTAAAAAATACATGGATGCAAAAAGCCAGTCTTCCGGGACCGGCAAGAAATGATGCGGTTGGTTTTGGTACAGAAACCAAGGGATATATTGGTACTGGGTATGACGGAATTAGCCGGCTAAATGATTTTTATGAATATGATCCGTTAAACAATACCTGGACAAGAAAAGCAGATTTTGCTGGCTCACCAAGAGTAAGCGCTGTTGCCTTCAGTATTGGTACCAAGGGATATATTGCTACGGGTTACGATGGAAATTATCTGAAGGATTTCTGGGAATATGATACGCAGTCAGATACCTGGACACAAAAGGTTAGTTATGGTGGATACAAGAGGAGAGATGCTGTTGCATTTGTTATTAACGGGAAAGCCTATATCTGCACAGGTATCAATAACGGCTCATATGTTAATGACCTTTGGGAATATGACCCATCAACAGATTCGTGGACTCAGAAGAGGTCGATATCAAATGTTTCAGACGAAAGCTATGACAATAAATATACTTCCATAATTGGGACAGGGAAGGTGGCGTTTGCAGTAATGGGCAAAGGATACGTGGTAGCCGGCGGACAAGGGGCCGTCGGGTCAAATACCTGGGAATATAATCCGGCAAATGACTTGTGGACTGAAAGAACTTCTCTTGAGGGTTCAGCCCGCTTTAAAGCAGTTGGATTTGGAATCGGCAGCAGAGGATATGTAACCACTGGCAAGAGTAGTTCTTATTATTTCGACGATATATGGGGTTTTGACCCGGAAGCGGAATACAATGAAGATGACTGATTTTAGTTAGTAAAATGAAACGGAAATTTTTTATAGTATTATGCCTGTTTCTGGTTATTATGACGGGTATGTTGGTTTTACCCAAAAATAAACTAAAAGGAAAATACTTTCCTCAGGAATTTGTAATGTATGTTGCCAGGCAGGACGGGAATTGGATGTATACCATCAATGTGGGCGGGAATCCATATATTGTACAAAATATTATTCCTGCCCTGCAAGGGAATTTGCCTTTTTCTGACAGTGTCTCTGCTGCAAAAGTTGGAAGTCTCGTACTGCAAAAACTCAAAAGCGGAAGGATTCCGGCCGTATCAGAAACCGAATTGAAGATGCTGGGTATAACGTATTGATATGCTCCCTTTCATTTATTCCGGGATGATGCCCTTCTGTTTCAAACCATTGAAAAAGTCATCACGGTAATTTTCACTTACGGGAATCCATTTTGAACCGATGAGTATCCTGTTTTTGGTTAAGGTACGTAAGAACAGAATTGAAATAATAAAAGAACGATGCACTCTGAAAAATATTTCTCCCGGAAGTTTTTCCGAAAGCGTTTTCAAAGAAATCAATGTAATGAAGGGTTTTGGATTGGAAGTGTAGATTTTTACATAATCTTTTAGTCCTTCAATATATTGAATTTCATCGAGTCTTATTTTCACAAGCTGATAATCACAACGTATAAAAAGAAACTCTTTTTGCAAAACGAATTCCTTTTGATCAGATAAAGTTAATGTATTAGTCTTTTTCCTGATGCTGTAAAGATCCCGGGCCTTCATCACGGCTTTTAGAAAACGGTCGAACGGAATGGGCTTAAGGAGGTAATCGACTGCATTCAGATTGAATCCCTCGAGGGCATGTTCAGAATAGGCAGTGGTAAAAATGAACAATGGCTTATGTGTGAGACTCTGCAGAAATTCTATTCCACTGGCATTTGGCATATGAATATCGAGGAAAATCAGATCAATCTGATTTTTCTCCATAATTTCAATAGCTTCAAATGCGGAGGAGCAACGGGCTATGAGATTAAGAAAAGGTACCTTGCTGACAAATTCTTCCATTATGTCCTGGGCAGGAGATTCGTCGTCCACTATTAGGCAATTCATATTTTTCCGGATTATGAAGGAGTTGTATTATGCATTTTTATCATCAGATCGAGCAGATATTTTCCATTTTCCGGCCTGATTTCCAGGTGATGACATCCGGGGTAAAGCATCTGAAGCCTCTTTATGGTATTTGACAATCCGATTCCTGTTTTTTTTTCAGGTTCGTTCCTCACTGATTTCAAGATCAGTGGATTTTCAATGTGCATTGATAACTGGTCAGAAGCAATTTCCAGAGAAATGCTGATCCGGCAAGGTCGGGAATAATCTATACCATGCTTGAATGCATTTTCAATAAATGGTAACAGCAACATAGGCTCAATTACCTGATCGGCCAGTGTCCCTGATATGTTTAACTGAATATCTACATTTTTCTTAAACCTTAATCTCTGCAGATCGAGGTAGTTTTTTATGTATTCTATTTCATCTTTCAGATAAACAAATTGTTTTTCAGAATGATATATAACATAACGCATTAAACCGGAAAGTTTCAGAATCGCCTCAGTTGTGAGATCTGATTTTTTACTGGCAAGTGAATAGATGGTGTTGAGGGTATTGAAAAAAAAGTGAGGATTGATCTGCGAGCGAAGAAGCGCTAATTCTGCGGTAAGTTTTTGGTTCTGGATTTCTTTGAATTTTTTTTCATCATGATACCATTGTTCGGTTATTTTAAGGCTTGTGCTTACTGCTAATACAAGAGAAATAAAGATTATACCCCTAAAACCCTCACGTACTTTAAATCCTTCCGGTGGGATATGAAAAGGTAATGGTTCACCGGCACGGGGAAGATTCCTTGGAGGTAAAAGCTGCATCTGGTTCCTGGTGATGAATCTCTTTCCATATCTATTCTCAAGATAAATATTCAGAAAGAATCCGGAAATAAGTGATGCCAGGACAAAAAAGAAAAAAAGCAAAATTTTCTTTTTTGCAAGAAAATGAGGAACCAGAATGAAGTAGTTGGTATAGAAAACAATAATCATAGAAATCCATAACACCCATTCTTTTTCTGTATGTATCATTTCAACCGGCCTTGGTATAAATATACGGGGTATAAATATTAGAACAATCCACATAAGAATATGGATTGCAGGAATTACATATTTTCTGAATTGTAACAATTTAATTCTTGATGCCTTCATGAAACAACAAAGGTTTGAAATCAGATTAACATATTTCTTAAAGAACCGATAAACCCCCATTTTTTATAGATGAAGAAGTTGATTAACCGGATATTCCAAAATTTGTGCAAGCCCGCTATCCTTAAACATGTCTATGCTTTTATCCTGTTTTACTCATCAAAAACATCTTTTTTGATATGCACTAATGAATTAACCCACATTCCTGCATCAGAATTTTTCTAATACAATTGGGTTTCCTATATAAATGCATCTACTTAATTCGTCAGGTTGGATTTTAAATCCATAATCATCGGGGTTAACCATCGTAACATGCCAAAATGCGGTGCAGCGATCAGATAAAGCCGGAGGCTTTAAACCCGAATTAAGCATTAGGAGTGCAAACGAACTAATGCTTAGTGGGTTGGTATTTTGCGGTGGCATCCGGTTTACCCCCGCTGAAACGAAGTGAAAGCATCCCTTGGGGCACATTGCGCACTTTCTAACACAGTAATGTGGGTTAAGGATATTAAGAAAGCATCGCATGCCCTTATATGCAGGGGAAAATCTTTATTTCCGAATTTTCCCGGATGGCAGGCAGGATACATATCAACACCTCCGCCGTTCCACAAGTGTGCGCTCCATCTACCATGGATATTGGAATTCGAAATCTCTGGTTTTGCTCCGGTTACTTTAAAGCGGGTTCATCTAAAATTATATCTATTTTTATTCGTCCGGTTGCATTTTAAAGCAATAGGTAAATCATTCCACTCATTGAATAATCATAACTCAATTTAAGAACATTAATAACAGCAATTTATTTTTTTGTAATGCGCAAGGCCGTGAACGGTTTTTGTGGCAGCTGTATCAAACTTCTTCCGCTAAACTCGCCATTGACTGGCGTAATTGTCATATACCAGGCATTGATAATTTCCACCCTATATTTTGCGTTTTCAGGCAAGTACACAATTTGGCTGCGGGGTTGATCCATATTATAGTACACCAGATAATATTCATCTTTATATGCAACTGCCGAATATGGCATCCACCATTCAAAAATAACAGCAGGTTTAAGGTAACATGGTGCAGCTCCTATGATTTTTTTCAAAAAAGCTATCCTTTCGGGACTTTGTCCCCTGAGAATACCTCCCTTTGACCACCAAAGAATATCGGAAGATTTTTCAGGAAATTTTAATGGAGCCTCTGTGACATAAGTTTCTCCATGTCCTACATAACCACCATTAATGCATCCTCTCCAGAATTTATTAACTATCTCTTCTGCAGTCAGATTTCCCCATGACCAGGGGATATTTCCCTCATACCGGCATTCGTCAAAAATAATTGGTTTTAAATACCTGCTTCTTAATTCTTTAGCCTTTTAAGTGTCTTCGTTCTGAATTGAAGCATGCGTGAGATACGGATTTGTATGATCAAACCATTTGGAGCCATTATGTATTCCTCGCAGGTAATTATAGGGATCTTTTTTTGCAAAAAACTTTATATAATGTTCCCAGTCATCTATATTCTTTGCTTTCATAAAGTCATATTCGTTGGCCATGCTCAACCAGACATTTTTATAAGCTGAAAATCGCGCTATTATATAACGGATATAAAAATCATCTGTTTCCCTTGTCATGTTTTGGTACCCCCATCTGTCGTATGGATGGAAGACAATAAGATCTGCTTCAATGCCCAGTGAATCAAGTTGCCTGATTCTATTCTCAATGTTGCGAAAAAAAGCAAGATTAAAACGTGTATAATCCCAGTCATTTAATGGTTTCCCTTCAAACGGGTATAGAAGCGGCTCGTTTTAGTTTCAATCATAATCTTTCGGAAATATACACATGCGCAGTTTGTTGAAATATCCTCTGGATAATGTTTTGAGCGTTAGTTCAGCCAGCGAGTCTCCTTGATGTACCCAGACATAGCAAGTGGTACCGAAAGGGTGATAAGGAGTGCCGTCAGCATAAGCCAGGTAAAAAGTGTCTTTTACAACTATAGGTCCATGATTGCTCTTCGTGGGAGAAGTGCAGTTAAAAGTCCCCTTTTTTGCATTCAATTGTTTTTTATTGCTGATGGTAATATAGCTCCAATTACCTTCTGAGGCCGGCATGTATCGTATTTTGTATATGCCTGCTCCATCATAGAAACCATCTATAGTATCTGTCTTTTGGCCATTTGTGAAAACTGCAGAAAGGGTTACCTCCTTAAATGGATTACCTGCAGTTGGCCCTTTAAGCGGAATTTCAAATACTTTCCATTTTTCACAGTTTTGTGAAAACGATATAAAAGGTATAAGAAGGATTAAAAGAACAAATAATTTTCATATCATATTGTTGATTTTAAGTTCTCATTGGTCAAAAATAATATTTTGATGACATAAAGGGATATGACTGATCAGCTGATCAATGGAATAATGATTCTTTCAATAAAAATACGCAAAAGAGTTGTCCGTCATTTTGGCGTTTTTTGCGCCAAAATGTCTGGACTGTCTGATTGGTTTTGTTTTTGAATAGTTGTATAACATCAAAAGATCGGAATATGGAACAACAGGAAAAAGGAGAGAAAAGGGAAACCAACATAGTGCTTGTTTCGGAGATCTATCCCGACAATCTTGTGGTTCTTCCCATCCAGAACCGTCCTTTGTTTCCAGGGATAGCTGTCCCTCTGAATTATGCAGGCCGGGAATTGGTTCAGGCAATTAAATCGGTACTTGACAGGAACGACCGCTTTCTGG
>Ga0123519_10014637_pt1 | contig 11122 bp, 9 predicted proteins | sample YelNatPaOPRAMG02_FD_87396 | JGI IMG/M metagenome (GOLD analysis project Ga0123519, IMG submission 87396) | Hot spring microbial communities from Yellowstone National Park - Yellowstone National Park OP-RAMG-02 (version 2) | ecosystem: Environmental > Aquatic > Thermal springs > Hot (42-90C) ... | reverse complement strand
TGACGTGGTGGAGTTCCATTCGTTGAGCGACTGGAGTGAGATAACCGGTATGGCACGTTTCCTTCGCCAGACAATGCGCCAGTATGGTTACGAAAAACCTGTCTGGGTCGGTGATGTCAACTATACCGCGCACCCGCTCATGTTTTGGGGGATACCTGTGCCTCCCTACACGCAGAAACAGAAGCCGGCCATCGAGGATACGTTGAAATCGCTTGCCAATCCGCGCCACCCACGTCACGCCACCGCGCTGGCGTGGCTCCGCGCGGAACAGGCTCGGGGGCTCGTCAAGAAGGTGGTGCTTGCTATGGCAGAGGGGCTGGCAGGCATCAATATCGGCAACACAGCCGATTGGGGACTGTTCAGTGTCCTCCCCCAAATCACCGGCACGGCGGCATTTCAGGGACTTATCGATACCACAGATTTTCCCCCCAAGCCGGGTCAGCCGCGTCCTGCCTACCATGCTTTAGCCCTTGTGGCAAAGAAACTGCTGGGGTTCTCGGCGGTAACGCCGCCCGACATCGGTGAGGGAGTTTACGCCTATCAGTTCACCGTTCGCAGGCAGCCGGTCTACGTGCTATGGTATGACGATGGACATCGCTATCTGCCGAACGATCCGGAGCCGACGACACAAGTGACCCTCTCTCTGCCACAACGTCAGTATACGCTGATAGAAACGCCTATTGTGGGAGACGCTTTGCAAATGCGGACCGTCGCGCCCTCTCAGGGTGTTTTGACGCTGCGGATAGGCACGACGCCGTTGTTTTTGGAACCTGCGGATACAGGAGCGCAAACGCCATGAGCCTTCCATTCCTGCATCCCAAAACCGGCAATCCACCCGCCACACAGCGAGAGGAACGGATAACCCTGCCACTGGACAGACGAGGTTTTTTGACCGGTACCACCCCAAACGTGGACCGTAGCCAGAACCCCGCGGCCGCCTTCGCGCTGAGCAAAGAGGTGGGGAAAGTAGTCATGTTCTGGGTAACCCCAAACGGCACAGGCCTTTACGCGAAGCTTTCGCAGGTGAACCCTGTTGCTGGCATTACCAATTACGAGGTCGTTCGGCGGATGGGACTGGTCCCCATTGTCACGCTGAACCCCTGGACCGTGCTTCCGAGCAAGGGAGTGGTACGGAACGACGGTTCCGCCAGCGACGACTTCTCTGATGCTCACTTCGTTAGCCAGCTGTGTAATGAGGCACGACAGATTGCAACACGCTTTCACCCGGAGTACCTTTCCATCGGCAACGAAGTGAACACGGTTTACGAAGCAAAGGGTGAACGTGTGTTTAAGGATCTGGCATCCCTGGAGAAGAGCCTGTATCGGGCAGTGAAGGAAGCCTCTCCAACCACTAAAGTCGTGGTGGTGCTTTCTTACTCGCAGCTGCGGGACCTGCCCGGTGCGCCGAGGTTTCACCTAATCAGTGCTCTGGAGGACAGCTATGATGTGCTGGGCATCACCACCTATCCATGGAAAGAATACGCTACCGCGGAAGAACTGCCCGCTGATTATTATGCCCGGCTCGCGAGCTATACGCGTAAACCCATAGGCTTTACTGAAATTGCCTGGAGCAGTGACCCGACGCAGGGAGGCAGCGAGCAGAAGCAAGTGGATTACCTGCTGCGTTTCCTCGAACTGACAAAAGGGTTAAAAATGGAGTTCGTTAACTGGGCGTTTTTGCATGATTTGCCGCCTTCCAGCGTCACCGGCTACGTTGTGCAGCGATATCATCTTGGGCTCGGGCTGCGCAAATACGACGGAACGCCCAAGAAGGTATGGCACCATTTTCGCGCGCTTGCGCAGCTGCCAGGACCTTAATGCAGTGGCGGCAGCACCTCCTTCTGCAGTTCCAGCATCTCGTCCACCATCTGCACGGCGTTGCGGTAAGAGTCTACCGTCGGCTCCAGCAGCACCGCCTGCAGCAACTTCTCTTTCGATCGCTCCGCAAACGCCTCCACCAGCAGCTGGTGGATGCTCGCCTGCAGGCGTAGCATCGCAGCAATGGCTTCGGGCAGGGGCTCCATCTGCAGGGGATGAATGCCCTCTGCGTCGCCGATAGCAGGAACTTCCACCACCGTCTCGTCGGGCAGGTTGGGAATGGCACCGCGATTGGGCACGTTCACGGCGGGCAGACTGTGCCGAACACCACAGGCAATAGACTCCATAATGGGTGCAGCGAGCTCGCCCGATGGCTTCACAGGAGCATCTTCCGGCCGCCAGGGTTGAGGTGGCCCCGGTTTCCATGGACGGCGGGTGGGGTCGCCTGTGAGTGAGTACACAAACTCGGGAATGCGCCCGGTTTGCCAGGGATGACCGTCGGCGGGGTCGTAGAAGAACTGCAGTTCGCTGCACACGAACTCATCCGCCCAGCGGATGTACTCGCCGTAGTGATTGGGAGCAGGCGAGGGCCACAGTCCGAACCGTCGGAACAGAATGCGCGCCAGACCATACTCATGCCACTCGGCGAGCCAGTCCCCTTCTCGCTCACGCTCTCGCAGCAGGGGATACAGGTCCTCTCCGGTGCGCTTGTGGCGGATGGTCTGGAACCACGTGAAGTGATTGATGCCGCAGGCAGTCGCCTCTATCTCCTCTGTCGGAATGCCCAGAATATGAGCGATTTGCGCCAGCCCCATGAAATAACCGTGACACAAGCCCACCACGTGAATGCTGGTCAGGCGCGATACCGCCTCACACAGCTTGTGCTCGGGGTTGGAGAAGTTGATGAGCCAGGCATCGGGGCAGAGCCGCTCCATGGTGCGGGCAATCTCCACCGTAGGTGCCATGTTGCGCAGGGCATGGAACAGCCCTCCCGGACCGCCGTTCTCGCCGAACACCTGCCGAAAGCCGTACTTGCGCGGAATATGGAAATCCTGAGACCAGTACAGGAAACGGTTCACGTCAATGGCGCACACGGCGAAACGCGCTCCATCCAGTGCGCGCTGCAGGTCAGTGGTGGCTTCGATGGTTACCTTCACGCCCAGTTTCTCTGCCGCATAGCGTGCGTACCGCTCCACATCCACCAGATGTTCTGCGACCTTATCCATGAGCACGAGGTGAACTCCTGCCTCGACGAGTGGCTTGCTCAGCAACACATCGCGTATCGTAGAAGGTCCGAACGACCGACTCCCTGCGCCGATCAGGGCTATCTTGACAGGCATGGTGACCTCCGGTTTGCAAAAGATTCCATCTGATGTTTCGGAGTGAGAGGTGTGCGGTTCCTGCTGTGTATTCTCAACCCCCCCTCCCGATTGACTTCTGCCCGTGTATGTGCTAAACTATCATGGTGCGTCAGCGGAGCATCGCCTTCTGCCGTTGTGCCGTTGTCCCTCCGGGGACAACCGTAGAACGGCACGGAGACGGTGAAAGCGAGGCGACGCACCACTAATCCCAACCACGGAAAGGGGGAAAAGCACGGAGAATGCCGCTGACCAAAGAGCAGAAAGCCGAGATTATCCAGAAGTACCAGCGCAAAGAGGGCGATACCGGTTCGCCCGAAGTGCAGGTTGCTTTGTTAACGGCGCGCATCCAGCTGCTCACCGAGCACCTGCGCCAGCACAAGCATGATTACCATACCCGGCGCGGGCTGATGATGCTGGTGGGTGAGCGCAAGCGTTTGCTCGACTATCTGGCTCGACAGGACATTCAGCGCTACCGCGCGCTGGTCAGCTCACTGGGCATCCGCAGCAAGCAGTAGCGGTTACCTGTGTAGCCAGAAGCCAAGAATCAACCAAGAGGAGTCCCATCTATCCATGATACACACCGTCGAAGTGGAAGTCGCCGGTCAACTTATCCAGATTGAGACCGGCCGTGTCGCCAAGCAAGCAAACGGTGCCGTTCTCGTGCGTTCGGGCGACACCATCGTGCTTTGCACCGCCACCATGAGCAGGGAAGTACGCACCGATATCGATTTCTTTCCGCTGGTGGTGGACTACGAGGAACGCAAGTATTCCGTCGGCAAAATACCGGGTGGGTTCATTAAGCGAGGAGGGCGCCCCAGTGACAAGGCGGTGTTGACCGCGCGCCTGATTGACCGCCCACTGCGTCCGCTGTTCCCCAGCGGGATGCGCAACGAGGTGCAGGTTATCGCCATGCCTCTGTCGGTGGATAACGAGCACCTGCCCGACGTGCTGTCCATCATCGGCGCATCTGCCGCGCTGACCGTATCGAACATCCCGTTCAACGGTCCCGTCGGCGCAGTACGCATCGGCAAGGTAAACGGCGAGTTCGTTATCAACCCCTCATTTGACCAGGTGGAGAACGGCGACCTGGACCTGGTGGTCGCAGGCACCAAAGACTACATCGTGATGGTCGAAGCGGGTGCAAACGAAGTCAGCGAGGCAGAAATCCTCGAAGCGCTGGACCTTGCCCACGAACACATCAAGCCGATTTGCGCCGTTCAGGAAGAGCTCGCCGCAAAGGTGGGCACGACGAAGGCAGACATACCTTTCTACAGTGTGCCCGAAGACATCCTTGCCCGCGTGCGCGAGCAATTTGCCGAGCAGGTGCTGCAAGCCATCCAGCAACCGGACAAGTCGGCGCGAGAGGAAGCCATCGAACTGCTCAAGGATGAGATTGTGCAGGCACTGCTGCCGGAGTATCCGGAACAGGAGACCGACCTGCGCGAAGCTGCCGACAAGGTGGTCAAAGAGCAGGTGCGCCGGCTCATCATTGAGTACAAAGTGCGCCCCGATGGGCGAAAGTACGACGAGATTCGTCCCATCAGCTGCATGGTCGGGCTGCTCCCCAGGGTGCACGGCTCTGCCCTGTTCACCCGTGGGCAGACGCAGGTGTTGACCAGCGTGACGTTGGGACCGATGGAGGAGGCACAGATTATCGACACGCTGGAGGAGGACGGGTTCAAGCGCTACATGCATTTCTACAACTTCCCGCCCTATAGCGTGGGCGAGACACGTCCCCTGCGTGGTCCCGGCAGGCGCGAAATCGGTCACGGTGCGCTGGCGGAACGCGCCTTGCGTCCCATGATTCCGCCCGAAGAGGAGTTCCCCTACGCCATCCTGCTCACCTCCGAAGTGCTGGAGTCCAACGGTTCCACCTCCATGGCGAGCGTATGTGGCTCTACGCTGGCGCTGATGGACGCAGGGGTGCAGATTAAAGCCCCCGTTGCGGGCGTAGCGATGGGCTTGATGACACAGGGCGATGACTGGGTGGTGCTCAGCGACATCCAGGGCATGGAAGATTTTTCCGGCGATATGGACTTTAAGGTCGCAGGCACTGCCAGAGGCATCACCGCCCTGCAGCTGGACACCAAGATTTCGGGTATCCCCCGACCAGTGTTCGAGCGCGCCCTGGAGCAGGCACGACAGGGCAGACTGTACATCCTGGAGAAGATGCTCGAAACCATCGACAAGCCCCGCGACCACATCAGCCCCTACGCACCGCGCATCATCGTTATGGAGATACATCCCGACAAAATCGGCGATGTCATCGGTCCCGGCGGGCGTATCATCAAAAAAATCCTCGCCGATACAGGCACACGCATCCAGATCGAGCAGGATGGGCGCGTTTACATCGCGGCGGACGATGAGGAAAGCGGAGAGCGGGCGCGCAAGATGATCGAGGATTTGACGCGCGATGTGGTAGTGGGAGAAACCTTCCTCGGAAAGGTCACCCGTACCTCCTCGCTGGGGGTGTTTGTGGAGATTCTGCCCGGTAAGGAAGGACTGGTGCCGCTGTCCCAGCTATCCGACCAGCGGGTGCGCCGCGCCGATGAACTGGTGAAGGTAGGCGACGAGATTCTGGTGAAGGTGGTGGAGATAGACAACCTCGGCAGGATCAACTTGAGCGCGCGCGGCCTGCACAACGTGTTCAGCGGTCAGGCAGCGGGCTCACCTCCACCGTCGGGTCCACGCACAGGTGGTGGACACGAGCCATCCGGCTACGGACGGGGTGGGGAAGTGCGCCGTCACCGCGGCGATGACGATACACCCCGAGCGCGATTTCGCCCGAAACGCTAAGACAGGCACTGCCCTGACACACCCCTCTCCCGCCGCAACGGGAGAGGGGCAGAGGGTGAGAGGTTTTTCTGTAACATGCCCATAGAAACCTTCACACTGCCTAATAGACTTCGTATCGTCTGCGAAACAATGCCCTCCGTACGCTCGGTGGCGGTGGGGGTATACATCGGCACCGGCTCGCGAGATGAACGGTCTTCCGAATACGGCGTTTCCCATTTCATCGAGCATATCCTCTTCAAAGGGACCCAGCACCGCGACGCCCTGGACATCGTGCGTGAGATCGAAGGCAGAGGAGGCTACATCAACGCCGAGACTGACAAGGAACACACCGCCTTCTACGCCCGCGTGCTGCCCGAAGATTTGTCGGTCGCGCTGGATGTGCTTTCCGATATGCTGCTGTCGCCTCGCCTGAAGCCAGAGGACATCGATCGCGAGAAGCGCGTCGTGTTAGAAGAGCTGCGCGAGCTGATGGACTACCCCGAGGAGTATGTGTACGACCTGTTCGCGCAAACACTGTGGTCCCGCCATCCGCTGGCGCATCCGGTGATAGGCACCGCGCCAACCATTCTCGCCCTAGACCGCTCCCATCTCCTGTGGGTGATGAGTGAACGCTACACAGCCCCGAACACGGTGGTATCGGCGGCGGGACTGGTCGATGCGGAACAGCTGGTTCCGCTGGTGGAGCGATACTTTGCCAGTATGCCCGCCACTCAGCCCAGCACGAGGCTGTGCCCTGCCCGCGGCGCCGCACGGCAGCGGCTGCTGCGTCATCCGACCCAGCAGGTGCACTTTTGCATGGGCACGGCGGCATACAACCTCTACGATGATCGCAAGTACACGGTGGCAGTGCTGGACACCCTCCTGGGGGGCAATATGAGCAGTCGTCTCTTTCAGGAGGTGCGCGAGAAGCGCGGACTGGTGTACCATATCGGTACCACGGCGATAGCCTATCGCGAAGGAGGATACTTCGCTGTTCATGCGAACTGTAACCCCGACAACTACAGGCAGGTGATAGAGGTCACGCGGGAGCAGCTGCGCAAAGTATGCGAAGGCGGCCTGAGCGAGGAAGAGGTACAGCGTAGCAAACACCAGCTGCGCGGTAGCCTGTTGATGAGTACCGAGAGCGTGAACGGGCGCATGTCTGCCAACGCGCGGAGCCTGCTCTTTCATGGCCGCGTTATCACCGTCGACGAGATTATCGAGAAGGTAGAGGCGGTCGATGTCGGGAACGTGGTGGCTGTCGCCAGAGATCTGTTCGGTAACGGAAAGATGGCGCTGGCTGCCATAGGCAGTTTACCGAAGGGAGGATTTGAAGAGGATGAATCGGTCTGAAACGGAGGACGTCATTCGTGTCGCTGTTGCGGGTGCGTGCGGGCGCATGGGCACGCTGGTGGTGCAGACGGTGCTGAAACAACCCGACATGTTGCTGGTGGGCGCGATAGACAAACAATACGTTGGCGAAGACATCGGCACCATAGCCGCAGAACACCCCATCGGCATCACCGTGACCGACCACCTGAGCGATGCGCTGTCGCAGACCCAGCCGCATGTGCTGGTGGACTTTACCACCCTTGGCGCAGCGGTGAGCCATATTTATACCGCGCTGGAGCATGGCGTGATTCCCATCGTGGGAACTAGCGGCTTTTCCGCCCAAACGCTTTCTGACGTCCGCGAGGCGGTAGAACGCACCGGCACTGCCTGCATCATCGTGCCGAACTTCGCCATCGGCGCGGTGCTGATGATGCAGTTCGCCAGGGAAGCTGCGCCTTACTTCCCCAATGTGGAGATTATCGAAATGCACCATGACGGCAAGATAGACGCTCCCTCGGGCACGGCGATACGCACTGCTGAAGTCATCGCTGCTGCGCGTACCGAACGCCCACGCCAGATTGCTCAGGAGCAGAAGTTCGAAGGGGCGCGCGGCGCGAGCGTTGCCAGCGTGCCTGTGCATAGCGTTCGGTTGCCCGGTCTGGTGGCGCACCAGATGGTCATATTCGGTGGACAGGGTGAAACGCTCACCATCCGCCACGATTCCATAGACAGACAGTCTTTCATGCCCGGTGTGATGCTTGCTATCCGTAAAGCGCGGCAGGTACGGGGACTGGTAGTGGGACTGGAGCATCTGCTGTAAAAAAACGGCAGGAGGTGCGGAGATGAAACTCTTTCTGGATACCGCCAACATCGAGGAGATTAAGACCGCCTGGAGTTGGGGGGCGATTGAGGGTGTAACCACCAACCCCTCGCTGGTGGCGAAGGAGGGACGTCCGTTCAAGGACATCGTGCGGGAAATCTGCGAGATTGTGAATCCGGGTGACATCAGTGCGGAGGTAGTCAGTCTGGATGCAGAGGGTATGATTCGGGAGGCGCGTGAAGTCGCCAGCTGGCACCCCAACATCGTGGTCAAAATCCCCATGACGAAAGAAGGCATGAAGGCGGTGCGGGTGCTTTCACAGGAGGGCATCCGGTGCAACGTGACGCTGGTGTTTAGCCTCTCGCAGGCGTTTCTGGCAGCGAAGGCAGGGGCATACTACATCAGCAACTTTGTGGGGCGCGTGGACGATATCAGCGGCGAGGGCATGAACGCTGTGCGCGACACGGTGAACATGATTAAAGAATACGGTTTCAAAAGCCAAGTGCTGGTCGCCAGCGTGCGTCATCCCATGCACGTGGTGGAAGCACTGCGGGCAGGGGCACATGCCTGCACCGTGCCGTTCAAGGTGCTGGAGCAACTCTATCAACATCCGCTGACGGACATCGGTATCCAGCGGTTTCTCGCAGATTGGGAGAAATCGGGGGCAAGGATTTTCGGATGACCCAAAACATGACGTGGATAACAGGTTCTGTGACTGCGCCGCGCGGTTTTCGGGCGGCGGGAGTGCGCTGTGGCATCAAGTCGCAGGGTAAAGACCTCGCGCTTATCGTTTCGGATACGCCGGCAACGGTCGCCGGAATGTTCACCACCAACCGCGCGGCAGCACCGTGCGTGCGCTACTCGCGTCACGTGGTGGAAGCAGGAACCGCCCGCGCCATCATCGCCAACAGCGGCAACGCGAACGCCGCCACCGGCGAAGAGGGCTTCATGGACAATGTGCGCATGGCGCAGAAAGTGGCGCAGCTGCTGGAATGCCCACCGGCACAGGTGGTGACCGCCAGCACGGGCATCATCGGTCACCGATTGCCCATCGAGAAGGTAGAAAAGGGCATCGAGCAGGCGATGCTGGAACTCTCTCCGGATGGCGGTAACGCAGCTGCTGAAGCCATCATGACCACCGATACCGTGCCCAAGCAGGAAGCCATTCGCCTGCACCTGCCCGCGGGCGCAGTGCATATCGGCGGCATTGCTAAAGGTGCGGGGATGATTGCTCCCAATATGGCAACCATGCTCTGTTTTCTCACCACCGACGCACAGATTGCCGCGCCTGCCCTGCAGCAGGTGCTGAAAGACGCCGTGGAACGTTCCTTCCACTGCCTCACCATCGACTCCGACACCAGCACCAACGACATGGTGGTGATTTTAGCCAACGGGCAGTCGGGGGTGGACGTACATCGCTATCTGAACGATTTCCAGATGGCTCTAGAGAACCTGTGTATTCGTCTGGCTCAGCGCATCGCGCGTGACGGCGAGGGAGCCACCAAGCTGGTGGAGATTGAGGTGCGCGGCGCGCCCACCTTCAAGCAGGCGCGCAAAATGGCGAAGACGGTGGCGGAGTCGCCGCTGGTGAAGACCGCCCTCTTCGGCAACGACCCGAACTGGGGACGTGTTCTGGCGGCGATGGGACGCAGCGGGGTCGATTTTGACCCCGAGCGGGCGCAAATCGCCCTGCAGGGCACACTGGTGTATACCGAGGGCAAACCAACCGCCTTTGATGCACGTGAGCTGCATGAACAGTTGAAGGCGGATACGGTCACCATCGTCATCGACCTGCAGGAAGGCACCGAACACGCCACCGTGTGGACGTGTGACTTCAGCTACGATTACGTGCGCATCAACGCGGAGTACCACACCTAGACCGGAGGTAGACCCAATGGTGTCAGCCGCTGCGGGTTATCATGCCCTCGTGTACAGGGTCACAACCTTCACTCAATCTCTTGCAGCGCTCGCTGGAGTAGGTCATCTACGCCCAGCTGTTCAGCAAAAGAGTGCATGTAATCGGTGTCGAGCGTATTGCCCTGCAGGCGCAATACACCCAGCGCATCCTTCCACTGCTGTGCGGCAACCTCTCTGCCCTGCCGGTACCACCACAGTTTGGCGAGAACAGCCTCTTCGGGAGCCACGACGGACACCAGAGAGGATGCCTCGGGATGCAGGGAGTAACGGCGCGCACGAGAAATCACTGCTCGATCGAGCGGATGGTCTCGAGCCACAAAAACGTCCACTTTGAGCACCGTTTCGCGGTGAATCAGGTTGAAGCTCTCCCGGCGTGCAACAGCATCGGAAATCATAGCGGCATCCACGTAACACTCGGTCTGTAGCATCTTCGCCATGGGGGCAACATGCTCTACTTTCAAGTCGGCGACAATGTCGACGTCCTGAGTGGCGCGTGCCACCCCGTACAGCGCGGTCGCGATGGAACCAGAAATCGCATAATCAACCTTCAGGTTCTCCAGCACAAAAGTCACCTTCAGAGTGACCGCAATGGGTTCAGGCATCATCGGCATATCTCCGTAAACTTTCTGCGCCAGTTTCTCGCCCAGCAACAAGCCAGCCAAACGGCGACGCAGCTCAGCCTCACTGGCGTTCGGGTAGCGGGCTCGCAGACCGCTCCACAGCAGTGACTTCACTGCGGCGTTCAGTTCCGCCACCATCTGCATTTTGCGCCACGTTGGCAGCTGGCGTAACATCTCGACCAGTTGCTGTTCCACACGCGGGTCGGTATCTTCAAACAAGCATCCCATCCAACCGACACTCACGACTCGGAGAAGTATTCCTCCAGATGTTCGCGCAGCAGGGCACGGGCGCGATGCAGGCGTGCCTTCACCGCTGCTACGGTTAAGCCGGTGCGTTCGGCGGTCTCCTGATTGGACAGGTCTTCCATGTCGCGCAGCACCAGCACCTCGCGCAGGTTCGGAGGCAGTTTATCCACCGCCTCGCGCACCTTCTGCCGTATCTCCTCGTCCAGCACCACCTGCTGCGGGTTCTGCGCGCT
>Ga0123519_10014635_pt1 | contig 11124 bp, 15 predicted proteins | sample YelNatPaOPRAMG02_FD_87396 | JGI IMG/M metagenome (GOLD analysis project Ga0123519, IMG submission 87396) | Hot spring microbial communities from Yellowstone National Park - Yellowstone National Park OP-RAMG-02 (version 2) | ecosystem: Environmental > Aquatic > Thermal springs > Hot (42-90C) ... | reverse complement strand
TTCTGTTGTAGTCAAAATGGGATTGCCACACTCACTTCGTTCGTTCGCAATGACACCTTGTAAATTGTGAATAGCAAATAATGGGATTGCCACGCAACTTTCGGTTGCTCGCAATGACACCCTTTTTTGTCATTCCGAATGAAATGAGGAATCTCATTTTCTCCCACGCATTTTTGTTTTGATTTATATTTATCATAGTGGTCAAAAAAGAGATTCCTCACTGCGGTTCGGAAAGAGGAATTTGCTTTCATTTTGCATTTTAATAGGTGTTTTATATATTTAATGTGATAGATAAAACTTTCAAAAAAATATCCCAAAAATATTTTAATCCTGTATATTTTAACCGTGTATTGGAATTAAAAATTAAAAAAAATTTAAGTGTTAAAATAAAAAAACAAATTGTACTGTTGTTGATCCAGATACATTTATAATTGAAACTCCAGATAATGAAAAAAAATTCCCTTTACCTCCTCTCTCATTTAAATACTTTAAAAGAAAAAGACCAGAACAAGTTAAAAGATTATTAAAAAATTGGTCTGTATCTTGTGAAAGAGAATTAGCACAGGAAATAGAATTGAAATATTCTATTGACAAAATTTTTTTAGTAAATGATAAGATATGGTTTACGATAAGATTTTACGCAAGTGAAGGATATGAAGGGATTGGGGGAATAGGATATTTTGATTATAAAAGAAGAAAGATAGGTATTGCAAGTTTCCCTGAAATTGTTGACCATAGTATCTCTGATGCTGTTTTGATTGGGAAAAGATTTTTTATTGCACTTTTTGATGAACATGAATATGGACCAATAGAAGTTAGAAAAATAATAGAATTTAATACATTAGATTGTTCTTACAGGATTTATACTTTTCGTTATAGCCTCTTTACAAATTTTACCATAGAAAATATCTGGAAACTGGATGATAAAATATTAGCATTTTATACTGGTAATGAGATTGTTTTTCTAAATACCGAAAATTATGAATGGAAAAGATTTTCATTATATTGTGAGGTGAAAAATGATAGTGCGCCTCTTTTTTTAGAGTCAAATTCTGATACAGATGCAATCTATATTATAGGTAGTAGGAAAAATTATTATTTTTCAAAAAAGATAATAAAATATTGTAAAAAGGGGGAAAGATTCTTCCCTGTTTATTTTACATGGTATCAAACTATTGAGGTGATAAGCCCTTATGCTATAACAGGAATTGGAGATTTTTCCCCATATTTATATTCCATAATTTCAAAAAGAACAACAATGTGGGATAGTAGGGATGTTGATGAAGCGATTTTTATACAGAATAAAAAATATGGAAATCTAAAATTTTATTATTCCCCAATAATAAGTATGAAGAAAATTAAAAAATCATATTATAAAGTTAAAATAAAGGGGGCATATTTAGATTTAAGTGATGTTGATTTGATCCTAAAAAAGACTGCAGAAAAAATAATCCCTCCTCCTGAATGGAAAACATTCTCAGACTCACCTTTTGAAGATATGGAGAAAGAAGTTGGAATAATGAAAAGCGATTATAAAAAAGACCCATATCCCCAAAAACGAATAATAGATTTTTAATCTTTTCTTAAAATATATCTTATTACTACTCTCATATCATCCTTCAATTCTGAATAAAATGCTACTTCTTTCTTTGTTCTTGGATGAATGATTTTCACCATTATTGCATGTAAAGCCTGTCTATCAATCATTGATAATATATTTTCAAAATCCTCTTTGTATTGAATTCCTATCCTCTGCAAAATGTTTTTATTTCTTCCACCATACTCTGGATCTCCGATTACAGGGAATCCAAGATGTGAAAGATGAACCCTTATCTGATGTGTCCTACCTGTCTTTAATTCAAGTATTAGAATGCTTGCGTATTTTCCTCTATAAATTACCTTGAATTTTGTTATCGCTTCTTTTGAACCAAATGGTGTTACTGCCATCTTCTCCTTAAATATCTGATGCCTTCCTAATGGTGCATCTATAATACCTTCATCAATCGGGAATACACCCCATACAACTGCAAGATACCTTCTGAAAAGTTCCCTTTTTGAAAGTTGTTCTGAAAGTATGTTATGTGCATAATTGTTCTTTGCAAATATTATTAAACCTGTTGTATCCTTATCAAGCCTGTGTATAACACCAGGCCTTTCTCCTGATGTCCCATCAGATAATTTTTGTGTATGATAAAGGACTGCATTCACAAGTGTCCCTGTAAGATGACCCTTTGCAGGATGAACAACCATATTTTTATCCTTATCAACTATCAAAACATCCTCATCTTCATATATTATATCAATAGGTATATTTTCCGGGAATGCCTTTGCAGGTTCAAATGGTTCATAATTAACAACAATCTCATCACCATCTTTAACAACATAACTTGGTTTTACAATCTTACCATTCACAAGAACATTACCACTTTCAATCAACTTTTTTATCCTCGAACGGGATGTCCTCAATCCATTCTTTGCAAGATATGAATCTATTCTTGTATTATTTCCTAATACTTTTTTCTGCCAGATCACAGGGAAAGAGTTATTGATAATGTCTCTCTCTGAATACCTATAAGTTCCTTTATCCCTTTCTTTGCAAGTTCAAGCATTCTTTGAAATTCTTCTTCACTGAAAACCTCTTTTTCAGCAGTCCCCTGTATCTCAACAAATTTTTCATCCTCTGTCATAACTATGTTCATATCAACTGAAGCAATTGAATCTTCGTTAAAGTCAAGGTCAAGAAGATATTCATTTTCTATCTTCCCAACACTCACCGCTGCAAGAAAATTTAATAACGGGATTTCATTTATAATACCTTTTGTCATCATCATCCTTAAAGTATAATAAACACTAACAAATGCACCTGTAATAGATGCAGTCCTTGTTCCTCCATCTGCTTGCAAAACATCACAATCAACATATATTGTCCTTTCGCCTATCTTCTTCAAATCAAAAGCCTGCCTTAATGAACGACCTATGAGCCTCTGTATCTCATAAGTCCTTCCAGAAATCTGCTTCCTTTCTCTCTGTATCCTTGTCTCGGAACTTCTTGGTAGCATTGAGTATTCCGCAGTTATCCATCCAGTATTTGTTCCTTTAAGGAAAGGTGCTACATTCTCTTCAACAGTGGATGTTATTAATACCTTTGTATCACCCTGTTCAATAAGAACAGAACCTGGAACCCTGTTTAAAAAATTGAGATGTATTTTAACAGGTCTTAACTGGTCAAAACTTCTTCCGTAAGACCTTTCCAAATTATCCTTCCTTCTTTGTGAATTTTCTCTCCTTCATCATCACATTACCATCAAGTATAACACCTTCTTCAACGATTAGTTTCTTGCAACTCAATTCCCCTTCAAGTGTTGCTCCTTTCAAAAGTTCTGTGAGTTCCGCTACCTCAAATGTCCCTTCACATTTCCCTGATGAAGTAAAACTCTGACATTTCACTTTACCTTTTATATGTCCTGTGTTACCAACAATCACCTTCTCTGTCGCAACAATTTCTCCATCTATTGTTCCATCTATCCTTACACTTCCATTAAAACTTACTTTACCTTCAATCCTTGAGCCTTCTGTTATTAAACTCATCAAACCTTCTTTCATCAATTTCCTCCTTTCGGTAAATATGTTAATGGGTCAACATTTTTCCCTTGAAAAATTACCTCGTAATGCAAATGTGCAGATGTGCTTTTCCCTGTATTACCAACTAATCCAATCTTATCACCTTTTTTTACTGTGTCATTAACCCGCACAAAATTTTCTTTATTATGGCACAGGACGACTTCAAAACCAAAATCATTACTTATCTTTATCACATTACCAAAGTAAGAATCAAATTTCACCTCTTTCACAACACCATCCATTGGTGAAACTATTGGTGTTCCTTCCTTCGCTGATATATCTATTGCCGGATGATTCTCTTCGAATCTCCTACTTATCCATCCCTTCACTGGATAAATATCAGGAACAAATCTGTTCATATCATCATCTTGATTGGTATTCGTTACTGATGTTGTATCCTTTAATATTTCAGGGTTCCCTTCCTGTTTTTCACCTTTCTCAACCTCAAGTGCAGAATAAAGTTTATTATAAATCTTATCTATGTTTCTTATCCTTTCTTTTATTTCCTCTATCTTCGCAATCTCCTGTTTTAACCTCTTATTCTCATCCTCAAGAATTTTTACCTTTAATGCTGTGATATAAACCCTTCCATATATCCCGATAATGTAAACTATTCCAATTATTATTACTATAAAAAGGGCAAGAATGAATTTTAAAAGTCTGTATGTTAATGATATATTTATAACTTTTCCATTCTCTGGAATTATGTTAATTCTTAATCTTTTCAATCCAGTTTCTCCTGAGCAAAAGCAAGTAATAAATCAATTGTTGCCTGAACATCTGAATAATCCGCAAGTTCTGAAGGTGAATGAACATACCTTGTCGGAACTGAAAGAACCCCACTCGGGACACCTTCTTTGTTTAACTGTATCACTGCTGCATCTGTTGTTCCCATTAAAAGTATCTCTAACTGATATGGTATCTTTTTTCTTTCTGCAATCTCTATGAGTTTTTCCCTCACATATCTTGATGAAATCATACCATAATCCTTCACCTTTATACAGGTTCCCTTCCCGAGTTCCATAGGAATTTTTGGTGATTCTGGGATATCACCTGTTCCTGTAACATCAATAGCAATTGCATAATCTGGATCTATACCGAATGCAGATGTCCTTGCACCCCTCAAACCGAGTTCTTCTTGAACAGTGAAAACAAAGTAAAGGTCGTTTAAAGGATTTTTTATCTTCTTTATCACCTCTGCAAGGACAACACAACCTATCCTGTCATCAAGAGCCTTTGAAATAAATCTATTACCAAGGTCATCAAAACCCCTGTAAAATACACCTACTTCACCTATTCTTATTTTTTTCTCAGCCTCTTTTTTATTTGGCATCCCGATATCAATAAAGAGTTTATCAATAGGTGAAACTTCTCTAAAATCCTTTCTTGGTTCTTCACCTATAACACCTACAAGACCATTTGAAAATATTACCCTTTGATTAACAAGGTTTGTTGGGAAGAGACCGCCTATATTTGTAAATCTTAAAAATCCTTTATCATCTATGTGTGTCACCATAAGACCAATCTCATCCATATGTGCTGCAAACATTATCTTCTTCCCTTTACCTTCTTTTCTTACAATGAGATTACCCAGTTTGTCAACAGAATAATCCGCATAATCTTTAATCTCGTTTATTATTACTTCCCTTATTTTTTCCTCATAGCCTGACGGACCAAATGTTTCTGTAAATCTTTTTATCACATCTTTCATATTACCTCCTCAATTCTTTCAATTCCTTTTTCTATTAGTTTTAATGTGTTATTATAGTCCCTCTTCAACATAATACAACAGGGTGAGTGTATGTATCTCACAGGGACTGCTAAAACCATACTTGGAACACCTGTTTTGGAAATATGAATCCTTCCAGCATCTGTTGCACCTATGTTTGGTCTTTTAAACTGATATGGAATCCTGTTATCTTTCGCAACATTCAAAAGAAAATCAACAAGTTTTTTTTGAACAATAAGGCTCCTGTCAAGTAATGTTATAACAGGTCCTGAACCAAGTGATGGATAACTACCTATATCCCTTTTTGAAGGAAAATCACCTGCACCTGTCCCTTCAACAACAATACATATATCAGGGAATACCCTGTTACCGGCAATCCTTGCCCCTCTCAATCCAACCTCTTCCTGAACTGTGAATGTGAGATATGTATCGTATGGGAAATCCATACCCGCTATATCCATAAGTATTGAACAACCTGCCCTGTCATCAAATCCCTTACCAGTGCATATCCCATTCTCTTCATAATATTCAGTATCAAATGCTATATAATCCCCGAGATTTACCTTTGAACTTGCCTCTTCCTTTGAACTAAAACCTGCATCTATTCTCAAAGATTCAAATTTAGGGACAGATTTCTCTTCTTCAATTGTATTCAGATGAGTAGCCTTTACACCTATCACACCTGATATTTTATTTTTACCTATAATCACTCTCTTTGAAAGGCAGGTTAGTGGTTCTATACCACCAACTGGTCTAAATCTTATATCACCTGATTGCTCTATACCTGTAACCATAAAACCAACTTCATCCATATGTGCTGCAAGCATAATCTTTTTACCACTTTTCTTTCCCTTTTTAAATGCATAGAGATTTCCCATACTATCAATCTCAAATTTATCAACGAGTTTTTTCAACTTATCTATGATAAACTTTCTTACTTCATCTTCATTTCCTGAAACACCATTAATATTTGAAAGTTCATTTATGAACATCTATAACCTCCTCTTTCACACCATCAAATTCTCTTAAGAAAGAGATGATGAGCCTTTCTGTTCTTTTCAGGTCATTCATATGGAGAACTTCAGTTGGAGTATGCATATATCTTATTGGAACGGAAAGTAGTGCTGTCGGAATCCCTTCATCAACAACCTGTATAGCAGATGCATCTGTTCCTGTTTGCCCGGGAATAGGTTCTATAAAATATGGTATCTCGTTCCTCTTTGCAGTCTCTTTCAATTCATTGAATAATCCATTGTGTATGTTAGGACCTATTGCAATCCCAGGTCCTTTATTGAATGGGTATGCCCTGTCTTCACCAACACCAAAAGATGTTGCGTGTGTAACATCAAGAACTATTGCAAAGTCAGGTTTTATCTTGAATGCTGATGTATAAGCACCTAAAGATGTTGATTCCTCCTGAATTGTAAAAACACCATAAACATCCCATTTCAATTCCTCATTTTTTATGTTCATCAATATTGAACATATCACAGCACAGGATGCCCTGTTATCAAGTGCCTTACCTGTAACAATATCCCCGTTCAGCACTTTGAAAGTTGTATCTATATAAATAGGGTCTCCAATCCTCACATATTTTTTCACATCTTTTTCGTTCATACCGATATCTATAAAAAGTTCTTCAAGGGATGGAACCTTCTTTTCCTTATCCCTCAAATAATGGGGTGGTATTGCACCAACAACACCTTTCAGAACTTTCTTACCAAATATAATCACTTTCTGACCAATAAAAATCCTGTTATCCCATCCTCCAAGTGTTTCAAATTTTATGTAAGAACCATCAAATGCTGTAACAATCATACCTATCTCATCAAGATGGGCAGTTAACATTACAGAGCCTTTCCTTTCTCCTTTCGCTTTTTTCAATGCTATAACATTACCAACCTTGTCCTTTTTAATTTCATCAACCTTCTCTTTAAGCATTTCAAATAAAACAGAAGAAACATTCTCTTCAAAACCAGATGGTCCTGCTGCATTTGATAATTTTTCAAGTATTTCCTTCATTTCTCCTCCATAATTTTCTTTATTATTCTTTCAAGGTCTTCAATAGAGTAGAAGAATATCTCTATCTTTCCCTTCTTCTTTGAAAAATGTAAATTCACCTTTGTCCCTAAAAATTCAAACAATTTCTCTTCGTATTCAATTATCTCTGGTGGAATCCTCTTCGTCTTTTTCTCGACATTTCTTACAGGTTCTTTCTTTTTTATGATATTCTCAAGTTCTTTTAATATCTTCTCCTCATTCTTCATTGAGAGAAGTGGTCTTGCATGACCTTCTGTGATTAGATTATTCTTTAATGCATCCTGAACCTTTTGTGGAAGATTTAATAGTCTTAACTTATTTGAAATTGTGCTCCTGTTTTTTCCTACTCTTTCCGCAATCTCCTCATGTGAGAGACCAAACTCTTCTATCAATTTTTTATACGCGATTGCCTCATCAATTGGATTTAAATCCTCTCTCTGAATATTCTCAATTATTGCAATCTCTATCACTTCTCTATCAGAAAGTTCTTTAACAATCGCAGGGATCTCATTAAGCCCTGCCCTCTTTGCTGCTTCAAATCTTCTATGACCGTAAACAAGTTCGTAATTTTCTCCATTCCTTCTAACAAGAACAGGTTGTAAAACACCTTTCTCTTTTATTGATGCTGTCAATTCTTTAAGTGATTCTTCATCAATATTTGACCTTGGTTGTAAAGGACTGTGGATTATTTTATTTAAGGGAATCAGTGTCTCATTCCCTTGGGGTATCAGAGCCTCTAAGCCCCTGCCAAGAACCTTTTTGCCCATTTCTTTCCAGCAATTCTTCTGCAAGTGATTTGTATGCTTCAGCACCTTTTGATGTATTATCATACTCAAATATTGTTAAACCAAAACTTGGTGCCTCTGCAAGTTTTACATTTCTTGGAATAATAGAAGAATAAACCTTTTCACCAAAATACTTCTTCACCTCTTCAACAACCTGCATAGAGAGATTCAACCTTGAATCAAACATTGTTATAAGGACACCTTCAATGGTTAATCTTGGATTGAATGTTGATTGTATCTTCCTGATAGTATTCAATAGTTTTCCAAGCCCTTCAAGTGCATAAAACTCACTCTGGATAGGAATAATAAGTGAATCTGCAGAAACAATAGCATTTAATGTGAGAAGACCAAGTGAAGGTGGAGAATCAACAAAAATATAATCGTATTTCTTTTTTAATGGCATAAGTATCCTTTTTAACCTCGTCTCCCTGTTCTTTTCATCAACAAGTTCAACCTCCGCACCAACAAGTGAAATCTCGCTCGGGAGTATGGATAATTTTTCAAGCCTTGTCTTCCTTATCGCTGCTTCAGGATTTAACCCTTTCACTATCACATCATAAATTGAAGGATATACCCTGCTGAAACCAAATCCACTCGTGAGATTAGCCTGCGGATCCATATCAACAACAAGGGATTCAAATCCCATATAGGATATTGCATAGGAAAGATTACAAACTGTTGTAGTCTTTCCAACTCCACCTTTTTGATTTGCTACTGCTATAATTTTTCCCATTTTTAAAAAATATAAACTTAATTATTTAAATGTCAAATATTTTTTATAAAAATTATTTATTATAAATCAGTAATTTTCTATAAGTTCCTCAAAATATGCCTTAGGATGTGCACAGGCAGGACATCTTTCAGGTGCTTCTTTACCTTTATGTATATACCCACAATTCCTGCATTTCCATTTTATCTCTTTATCCCTCTTAAATACAGTTCCATTCCTCACATTTGAGAGAAAATAGCGGTATCTTTTCTCATGTTGTTTTTCAGCCTCTGCAACTGCGAGGAAAACCTTGCTTATCTCTTCAAATCCTTCTTCCTTTGCTATCTTTGCGAATTCAGGATACATCTTACTCCACTCATAATTTTCACCATTGGCTGCCTCTTCAAGATTAGTCGCAGTATCACCTATAATCCCTGCGGGGAACTTCCCTGTTATCTCAACCTCTCCGCCTTCAAGGAATTTAAAAAATCTTTTTGCATGTTCCTTTTCATTCTCAGCAGTTTCAAGGAATATTGCTGCAATCTGTTCAAAACCTTCTTTTTTTGCAGCAGAGGCAAAATAAGTGTATCTATTCCTTGCCTGTGATTCACCAGCAAAGGCAGTTAATAGATTTTTTTCTGTCTTTGTTCCTTTTAAACTTTTCATATTAACCTCCGTTTTTTGAAAATATAACAATCTTAAAAATTTTGTCAATATAGAATTGTTATAAAATCAGTCTTCCATAGCCTTTAAGATAGTAAAAACAAAATAAATAATATAGATTGAAATCATTAGTAGTATTATTATATGGTAATGAGCAAATATCAAATGTTTTAAAAATTCAGCACAAAGATTTAGCGAAAAATCCGGAATAAGTAAAAATTTTGTTTTATATATTACAAAAAATACGAGAGAAAATATAACAGGTAATACATAATAAAAGATTACATAAGATGAATTATGCCTTTCTCTAAATAACACTTTCCTTTTCCATAAAAATAAAATATCATTTTTAGGCTTTTCAAGAACTGCCTTCTTTAATATTTCTTCAAATTCCATTTTTTCTCCTTTCAATTGCTTTTTTTAACATATCTTTTCCTCTATGAATATAATTCTTCACATCGGAAATGTCAATACCCATAATTTCAGAAATATCATTATAACTCATATCATCAATATAATGAAGTGTGATTGCTACAGAATATTTTTCAGGTATTTTCTGGAGTTCTCTTTTTATAATATTTATCTTCTCTTCATAATCCATTTTTTCAACAGGATTATATTCAACCTTTATATCTTCATTTAAATCACTGAACTCTATCTTTTCGCTCCTTTTGAATTCTAAAGCAGTATTGTATGCAATTCTGTATATCCAGGTTGACAATTTACTTTCCTCTCTAAAGAAGATTATGTTTTCCCATACCTTATTTAGAACAATCATAGTAATATCCTCTGAATAATGATGGTCTTTAATAATCCTGTAAACAACCGAATAAACTCTATTTATATAAATGTTAAACAATTTCTCAAATTCCTTTATATCTCTTTTTTTCAGTTTTTTTAAGTCTATTTCCATCTATAAGTATGACTGATTTTACAGCGATTTGTTTCAATGACTTTTTTTATTTTTTCCATGTTGCTTAAATTCCAAAAGTAGACTTCGTAAAATTCAAAAGTGGACATATCCAGATTTTAATTGTTTCTTTCTTTTCGCATATAAATTTATTAATTAACAATTAAAAAATTTACCATTGAGAAAAATTATTTTTTTATTATATTAAAATTAAGAAGATGAAATATGGATAATGAAGTTTATGAAGTTAAAATAAAAGAGAAGGTTAAAAAGGGGAAAAATATGAGAACTCTTTCAATTATCTTTATAATAATTTTTTTATCCCTTGATGCAATGGATTCACCAATGATAAGAAATAGAAAAAAAGAGCATAGTTTAAAAGATGTAATTCTTTCCCTTTAATGGGGGTCAGTCATAAACTTTAAACTATTCAAAACTCCTTCCTGTTAATTCTTCAATCAATTTCAGTTCTTTTAAATCATTAAGAAATGAAATAAGAGGATTAAAAAAGTCTTTATCTTTCATACTCAAATGCATTTTGACATCCATATTTACTTCTTTCTTATAACATCCACATTAAGAATAAGATATGTCAAATGAAAAAATTAAAAAAACTTATAAAAATCCCAAAATTTTTCATTGTGAGATTAAAGAATACAGATTTAAT
>Ga0123519_10014634_pt1 | contig 11124 bp, 10 predicted proteins | sample YelNatPaOPRAMG02_FD_87396 | JGI IMG/M metagenome (GOLD analysis project Ga0123519, IMG submission 87396) | Hot spring microbial communities from Yellowstone National Park - Yellowstone National Park OP-RAMG-02 (version 2) | ecosystem: Environmental > Aquatic > Thermal springs > Hot (42-90C) ... | reverse complement strand
TGCCGCGAATTGCGGAAGGAGAGCGAGATACCGGTGATCATGCTCACGGCCAGGGACTCCGACGTGGACAAGGTCCTGGGCCTGGAGATGGGGGCCGACGATTACGTCACCAAGCCCTTCAACATGCGGGAGTTGGTGGCCCGGGTCAAGGCCGTCCTGCGGCGTTCCGAGGGGAAGAAGGGCGGGAAGGAGGAGGCCAGGCTGCAAGCGGGAGAGATAGTGCTGGACAGGGAAAGGCACGAGGTGACGGTGAGGGGCCGGGTGGTGGAGATGCCGCTCATGGAATACCGCCTGCTGGAGCTCTTCCTCCGGCACCCGGGGAAGGCACTGCCCAGGGAGTACCTCATAAGCCAGGTCTGGGAAGGCGACTATTACGGGCAGAGCAAGACCCTCGACGTGCACATAAGGCGCCTGCGCGAGAAGATCGAGGAGGATCCCGCCCGCCCCAGCCGCATCGTGACCGTCCGCGGGGTGGGATACCGTTTCGAGGCGGGGGGTGGGGAAACCTGAAGAGCCTCAAGCGCATACTCATAACCCGCTACACCGCCCTGGTGACCCTCACACTGATACTTCTCGCCCTCCTGGTGGTCATCCCCATCCGCACCTTCACCCTCTCCCGGGAGAGGAAGGACCTCGAGGAGCAGGCGCGCCTGTTCGCCGGGGAAGCGGCCCGTTTCTTCACCGGGGAGATGGCCCCCCAGGAGGTGGACCTCTATCTCGAGGAGTTGGCCGGCGACCTCCCCGTGAGGCTCACGGTCATAGACCGGGAGGGCAGGGTGCTCGGTGACTCGGAGTATCCCGCCGAGGAGATGGAGAACCACGCCGGCAGACCCGAGGTAGCGGCCGCCCTGCGCGGCGAGGTCGCCTCGACGCGGCGGGAATCGCGCACCCTGGGCAGGAGGTTCATCTACGCCGCTGCCCCGGTGACGGTGGGAGGGGAGATCGTGGGGGCGGCCCGCGTCTCGGTGGAGGAGGAGGACCTCATGCCCGTCATCCTCCGGGTGTGGTGGATATTCCTGGTAGCCCTGGGAGTGCTTCTCCTGGTCATAGTGGCCACCAGCGTCTGGACGGAGAGGACGGTGGTGGGCGCCCTCGACGATCTGCGGGGTGCGGTTAAGGACGTGGCGGCGGGCGACCTGCGCCGGAAGGTGACCGCCCCGGGCGTGTCGGACTTCTCGGAGCTGGCGCAGAGCTTCAACGCCATGGCCGAGGAAGTGCGGTCGCGCATGGAGGAAGCGGAATCGGAGAGGAAAAAGCTGGAAGCCATTCTGGACAACGTCTCCTCCGGGGTGGTGGTCGCCGACGAAGAGAACCGCATCCTGCTCCTGAACGGCGCGGCGGAACGCATCCTGGGTGTTACAGCGGCGAAGGCGACGGGCCGCAGGCTCATAGAGGTCTTCCCCAGCACGGAACTGGAGGCCGCCGTCGCACGCGCCGCAGGGGGGGAAGGTGTGGAGACGGAACTGGAGCTCTTCTATCCCCGCCGCGTGGCCCTTTTGCTCAAGTCCAACCCCGTGCGAACGGCGGACGGCCGGGTGACGGTCACCGTGAGCACCCTGGAGGACGTGACCGCCATGAAGCGCGTGGACCGCATAAGGCAGGATTTCGTGGCCAACGTCTCCCACGAACTCCGCACGCCGGTGGCCACCATCCGGGCCTTGGTCGAATCCCTGGCGGGAGGAGCCCTGGATGACCGGGACACGGCGGAGCGGTTCCTCCGGGACCTGGAGCGGGAGACGGCCAGGCTGGCCCAGCTGGTGGAGGACCTCCTGACCTTGAGCAGGCTGGAGGCCGGGGATACATCGCTGAAGGCGGATGTCTTCTCCCTGGAGGAACTGGTGGACGAGTGCCTGGAGGGGAAGGCCAGGCTGGCCGCTAGGTACGGGGTGGAGATGGAGAGGGTGGGAGCGGGAGGGGTTCGGGTAACCGCGGACAGGCGGCTGCTGGCGACTCTCCTGGACAATCTACTGGACAACGCGGTGAAGTATAACCGGCCCGGCGGCAGGGTGGCGGTCGGCTTTCAAGCGGCGCCCGGGGGACTGCTCATCGAGGTCAGGGACACCGGTGTGGGCATACCGCGCGAGGAGATTCCCCGCGTGTTCGAGAGGTTCTACCGGGTGGACAAGGCCCGCTCCCGCGACACGGGGGGCACCGGCCTCGGACTCTCCATCGTCAAGCACATAGCCGAGCTGCACGGCGGCACGGTGAGCGTGGAGAGCGAGCCCGGCGAGGGGTCGGTTTTCACGGTTTGGATCCCCCAACCTCTTACCGGGCGGGGAGAAGAAGAGGCGGGGTAAGGCCCCGGACCCATCCTCGCGGGAGACGGCGCGCGTGCCCCTGTGATCGAGGCGCGGTAAGGTAAGGGGCTGGAAGCCAAGCCGCTCTACGCCACGCTCCACGTAGCGCCTCGACCCGCTGTGGCGACTCTCCACGGGGTCGGAACGACCGCGATCCAGCCTGCTCAGGGCGGGCGCCGCCCTCATGCCATCCCTTGTTCCACGCTTCCGGAAAGGCCCACCTCCGAGGCCGTATCCCTTTAACTCCGGGGGTAAGGGGTTTGGATGCTGGTCAGGCTTTTGGGAGGCTTCTCCGCCTCGTTTACCTATGCTTAAACCTCACTTTTCCAAGAATTTACCTTCCGGGAACCCGTATTTAAAGATGCCCGGTTTGAATCTTTGGTGGAGGCATGAGTAGGAGCCGGAGCATCCTGGTTCCACCTGCGTTCCGGGCCAGGTGGGGGAGAATGCCGGAAGCCGGTCGTCTCCCCCGCAGCCCTTGTAAGAGGCAAGAGAAGAAGGAGGTAGTGATGTCGGTAAGGAAGTCAGGCATGGTGATCTTCACCGCCATCCTGGCGCTGCTGATCGCCCTGGCGGCGGTCGGTTGCGGCGGGAGCGAGAAGCAGGCGGAGGAGCCCAAGGAGGAGAAGCCCGAGCTGTCCGGGACCCTCAATCTCTCCGGCTCCACCACCGTGCTGCCCCTGGCGCAGGAGGCGGCCGAGATCTTCATGGACGAGAACCCCGAGGTGACCGTCAACGTGCAGGGCGGAGGATCCAGCGTGGGCATCTCCAACGTAGCCGAGGGCGTGGTGGACATCGGCAATTCCTCCCGCGACCTCAAGGACGAGGAGAAGGACAAGGGTCTGGTGGACCACAAGATAGCCCTCGACGACATCGCCGTCATCGTCCACAAGGAAGTGCCGGTGGACGACCTTTCCAAGGAACAGGTCTTCAACATCTTCACCGGCAAGGTCAAGAACTGGAAAGAAGTGGGAGGACCGGACAAGCCCATAGTGGTGGTCGTGCGCGACGAGGCCTCGGGGACGCGCGAGATGTTCGACGAGAAAGCCCTCAAGAAGGAGAAGCCCGTGGCCGGCGCCATCGAGTGCAACAGCAACGGCATCGTGCGCCAGACGGTCTCCTCCACCCCCTATTCCATCGGTTACATCTCGCTGGGCTACCTCGATTCCTCGGTGAAGGCCGTGAAGTACGACGGGGTGGCGGCCAGCAAGGAGAACGCGGTGGACAAGACCTACCCGCTCTCCCGCTACCTTCACATGTTCACCAAGGGAGAGGCCACCGGGCTGGCCAAGGCTTTCATCGACTTCGTGCTCTCAGAGCGCTTCCAGGAAGAGGTAGTGGCCAAGGAATACATACCCGTGACCCAGATATGAGGAACCCCCCGGCGGGAGACAACACCGATGCCGGATGGAACGGGTAAGAGGTGGCGGGAACAGTGTCGGCCATAGGCAAGGAATGGCTAATCAGGAAGGCCCTTCTGGTCTCGGCCCTGGTGGTAGTGTTCGGACTGGCGCTGGTCATCTTCTTCATGGCCAAGGAGTCCCTTCCCGCCTTCACCGGGGCCGGGCCCGCCAACCTCTTCGGTTCCGTCTGGGACCCCCGCCAGGGCCGTTACGGGATGCTGGTATTCCTCACCGGGACTCTGACCACCACCGCCGGGGGGCTCATCCTGGGCACCCCCCTTGCTCTGGGCTTGGCCCTTTTCCTGACCCAGGTGGCTCCCCGGCGTTCCCGTTCCTTGATATCGCGGGCGGTGGAACTGCTGGCCGGCGTGCCTTCCATAGTCCTGGGCTGGCTGGGCTTCACCATCCTGGTGCCCTGGATAAGGAGGATGAGCGGGAGCTCGGGGAGCGGAATCCTGGCCGCCTCCATCGTGTTGGCCATCATGGTGGTACCTACCATCACCGCCATATCCAGGGATGCCCTTGAGGCGGTGCCCCCCTCTTATACCCAGGCCTCCCTTTCCCTGGGCGCTACCCGCTGGCAGACGGTGCGCGGGGTACTCCTGCCCGCGGCCCGCCCCGGCCTGCTGGCCGCCATCATCCTGGGCGCGGGTAGAGCCATAGGGGAGACCATGGCCGTGGCCATGGTCATCGGTCCCGCCTCCGTGTTCCCCACCTCCCTGACCTCGCCCACCCACACCCTGACCACCAAGATACTCATGGAGATGGGGGAGTCCACGGGCGTTCAGCGTTCGTCCCTGTTCGCCATGGGCCTGGTCCTTCTCGTCCTCACCATGGCCCTGGTGATGCTGGTGCGTCGGGTCTCCGGAGGGGAGAGCCGGTTGATGGTCGCGGAGTGAGATAGCCGAAATGGAGAAATATGGAAAACGCGTCGGTATTGGAGAGTAGGAGCCGCCGCTTCGCCGGTAAGGGCGCCGCGCTCGCCGACCGGCTGGCCACGGTGGCGATCTGGTTCTCGGCCATGCTGGCCCTCGCGCTGGTGATCGGCGTTATCGCCGCCATCCTGTGGCAGGGACTGGGGACCGCACTCAGCCCCTCCTTCATTTTCGGGAAACCGGAGGCCATGCGGGAGGGAGGGGGCATATGGCCTATGGTGGTTTCCTCGTTCTACCTCGCCGTTCTCACCCTCTCCCTGGTGCTGCCCCTGGGAGTGGGAGCGGCCTTGTACCTCTCCGAGTTCGCGCGTGGGGGCCGCATCGTCCGCCTGGTGCGCTTCGGGGCCGATTCGCTGTCCGCGGTGCCCTCGGTGGTATTCGGCGTCTTCGGCATGGTGGTCTTCGTCATTTACCTGGGCCTCGGCTACTCGCTCATGGCGGGCGCCCTTACCCTCACCCTCCTCAACCTACCCACGGTCATGCGTTCCGCCGAGGAGGCCGTGAGGTCGGTGCCGAACTCCTACCGCGAGGCGGCGCTGGCCATGGGGTGCTCCCGCTGGGAGATGGTGAAGAAGGCCGTGCTTCCCGTGGCCATGCCCGGCATCACCACCGGCGCCATACTCTCCGTGGGGAGGATAGTGGGAGAGAGCGCGGCGGTGGTATACACCGTCGGCCTCTTCGTGCGCAAGGTGCCGTGGTCGCCTTTCCGGCCGGCGGCGCCCATGGCCGCCAACATATGGCACATGTACACGGAAGGCGCGCTGGTGCCGGACTGGTTCCGGGTGGCCAGCGGCGAGGCGGCCTTCCTTCTCCTCATCGTCCTGGTGCTCAACCTGCTGGCGCGGACCACGGCCGGCCTGGTGAGGAAGAAGATGGGATACCGCGCGTGAGGGAGGGGGCGATGGTCAGTACGTTTACCGGAAGGGGCGGGCCAGGCGGCGGCCAAGGAGTCGGAGAGAGGGAGAACGCCGTCATGGAGCAGGAGCTTGAGGTGGGCGCCGAACCAGCCGTCCCCGGAATCCGCGTGGAAGGTGGTTACAAGTTCCGGTTGCGGAACCTGAGTCTCTATTACGGCGAGAGGAAGATCCTGGAGGACATCGAACTGGACATCCCGGAGAACAGGATCACGGCGGTCATCGGCCCCTCGGGATGCGGGAAGTCCTCCTTCCTGCGCTGCCTCAACCGCATGAACGACCTGGTGGAAGGGAGCCGCGTGGAGGGGGGTGTCTTCCTGGACGGGGAGGACATATACCGCCGGGACTGCGACGTGACCGCCCTCCGCCGGAGGGTGGGCATGGTCTTCCAGAAACCGAATCCCTTCCCCAAGACCATATACGAGAACGTGGCCTTCGGACCTCGCATCCTGGGGGTGAGGGACCGGGCGACGCTGGACGAGGTGGTGGAAACGAGCCTCCGAAGGGCCGCCCTCTGGGACGAGGTGAAGGACAAGCTCAAGGAGCCGGCGCTGGCCCTCTCGGGAGGACAGCAGCAGCGCCTGTGCATCGCCCGCGTGCTGGCCGTGGAGCCGGAGGTCATCCTCTTCGACGAGCCCTGTTCTGCCCTGGACCCCATAGCTACCCAGCGCATAGAGGACCTCCTCGTGGAGTTGAAGGAAAAATATACCATAGTGATCGTCACCCACAACATGCAGCAGGCGGCGCGGGCGAGCGACTACACGGCCTTCTTCCTCATCGAGAGGCAGGGTGACCCGGGCCGGCTGGTGGAGTTCGGGGAGACCGGGAACCTGTTCACCAACCCCCGGGACGAGAGGACGGAGCGGGACATAACCGGGAGGTTCGGATGAAAGGCCTGAAGGAAGGCGCGATGTCTCCTGCGGCGCGCGTGATGGCGGAGGCCTTCCCCGGGGCGAGGGTGACCGAGGGACGGGAGAAGACGCTTGCCGGTTGCAAGGCGGGAGGAGTACGGCCGGCGGCTGCCCCGGCCGGGACCTCCGCAGGCGGTTGAGGGGAGGAGAGATTGGAACCCAGGAAGGACTTCCACCAGAGGCTGGAAGAGCTTTACCAGGAGACGCTGCGCATGGGGAGCGACCTCCTGGGCGCGGTGGAGAAAGCGCGCTTCTGTTTCCTGGAGCTGGATCACGGCGTGGCGGACGAGATAATAGCCGGCGACGACGCCTTCGATGACTACCGCAACCGGCTCGAGGAGGGAGGGTTGGAGCTCCTGGCCCTGCAGGCGCCGGTGGCCGTGGACCTGCGCCTGATAATCGTCATCATGCGCATCGCCCAGAAGTTCGAGCGCATGGCCGACCTCTGCGAGGACATCGCGGTGGCGGTGAAGAACATCCCCACCCATCACATCCATGCCTGGATGCGCGAGGCCATCGACGAGATGGCCCGCAGGGCGCTGCGGCTGGTGGAGCGGGCCATCGAGTGCTTCAAGGAGCGCAACGCGGGGATGGCCAGGGAGCTGGATGCTATGGACGACGCCGTGGACCGGCTCTACCGGGGCTTCTTCAAGGAGTTCGACCGCGGACGCGAGGAGGAGCTGGAGGTCGCGGTGCGCGTGGTCATGATCGCCCGCTTCTTCGAGCGCATCGCCGACCACGCCGTGGACATCGGGGAGCACGTCAGGTTCATGGTGGAGGGGACTTGACGAATGTGCCCCGGTGAGGCGCGGACTGGGGGCGGAAGGGCCACCCCAAGCGTGTGGTAGAATCTCCTCATGGAGGATGAGAACGGCCTTTTGGAACCCCCCCGGCCTGTAAGGGTTCGGTTCGCTCCCTCCCCCACCGGGCACCTGCACCTGGGATCGGCGCGGACGGCGCTCTTCAACTGGCTGTTCGCCCGCGGGCAGAAGGGAAAGGTCATCCTGCGCATCGAGGACACGGATCCCCTGAGGTCGCGGCCGGAGATGGAGGCCGACATCCTCGAGGACCTGCGCTGGCTGGGGCTGAACTGGGACGAGGGCCCCGACCTGGGCGGCCCCCACGCTCCGTACCGGCAGAGCGAGAGGGGCGAGATATACAGGGAGCATGCGCGCCTCCTGGTGGAGAAAGGGGTGGCCTATCCCTGCTACTGCACCCCGGAGGAACTCCGGGAAAAGAAGGAAAGAGCACTCGCGGACGGCCGCGCGCCTATCTACGACGGGACCTGCCGGGAGCTCGACCCCCGCCGCAGGGAAGCGCTGCGGGCGGAGGGCAGGAAACCCGCCCTGCGCTTCCGGGTGCCGGATAAGGAAGTGGCCTTCCAGGACCTGCTGCACGGCTTCGTGCGCTTCCCCGCCGGTACGGTGGGGGATTTCATCATCCTGCGCTCCGACGGCAGCGCGGGGTTTCACTTCTCGGTGGTGGTGGACGACGCCCTCATGGGCGTCACCCACGTCATACGCGGCGAGGACCACCTGACCAACACCGCCCGCCACCTCCTTCTCTTCGAGGCCCTGGAGCGCCAGCCCCCCTTTTTCCTCCACCACTCCCTTCTCCTGGGCCCCGACGGAGGTAAGATGAGCAAGAGACACGGGGCCACCTCGGTGCGGGAATACCGCGAGATGGGGTACCTGCCCCAGGCCCTGACCAACTACCTGGTCACCCTGTCCTGGTCACCGCCGGAGGGTAAGGAGGTCCTGGAGCTCGACGAGTTGGTGGAGCTCTTCGACATCGGAGACCTCTCCGCCAGCCCGGCGGTGTTCGACCGCGAGAGGCTGGACTGGCTGAACGGGAAGCACATCCGCCGCCTTTCGCGCGAGGAAGCGGCGAGGGAAGCGGCACGGTTCGCGCCCGCGTGGTCCGGTCACCCACACTTCCCGCTGATGGTGGAATCCGTTCTGGATAATGTTACCATGTTCACCGAGCTCCCCCGTTACCTCGAGCCTTATGGCGAGAGGGCGGTCCCCGACGAACGCGCCGCGGAGTGGCTGCACGGAGAGGTGGCCGAGAAGGTCCTGCGGCACGCCGTGCTGCTCCTGGAAGAGGGCGGGCTGCGGGACCCGGATGACGCCCACCGGCTGGTGAGCGACCTGCGGCACCATTTTTCCGAGAAGGGTCTCAAGGCGAGGGAGATCCTCATGCCCCTGCGGGTGGCCCTCACCGGGAGGGAGAGCGGGCCGGCCCTCCACTACCTGCTCTTCATCCTGGGGAAGGAGGAGTCTCTCCGGCGCCTGCGCCTGTCTCTGAACAACCTTTACTGAGGGGCCCCGGAAAAGGGCCGTGGGAGCCGGGGAAGGCCTTTTTCCTGTATAATTGACGCGTTCGGGAAGAACCACCGATAACGGGGAGGGACGCGCGGTGGCCGAGATGGAGACCTGCGCCGAGTGCGGGGTACCCCTCTACATAAGCGTCCAGCACCAGTGGATGGACAACGGCGTCATCCTGGCCAGCGGGGACGAGAAGCAGCGGCTGGCCTTCTTCGAGTGCGGCAACCTGGACCCCCTTTTCGAGAACATCGCCGACATCATCGGATATCCCATCGAACGGCTGATCATCGACACCGCCCGCCGGTCCACTCGTGAGTACATGCAGCACGTCATCCCCGATGACGTCAAGGAGATGATCCGCCGCAGGGAGATAGACCTGAAGATAGTCTTCGACACCACCTTCCTCATCTGGAAGGTGATGGGCTACGGGGTGGTATCCGTGGAAGACGTGAAGTACGAGGGAGGGGAGGACGATTTCATAAGCGTGCTCATCGAGAGGCCCTACTCCGTTCCCCTGGCGGTGGGCAACTTCGCCGGTTCCATCGAGGCGGTTACCGGGAGGGAACCGGGGATAGAGTACCGCGAGGTGAGACCGGGCGTCTACCGGGTGATCATCTTCGAGGCCGAGAACCCGCCGGAGCTCAAGTCCCGGCTGCGCTGGAAGGGTTACGACCGTCCCTACAAGCCGGGCGATTACCGGCCCGAGAGGTGCTCCTCCTGCGGCGCCCCCCTGCCCTTGCGGGAGTTCCGGTGGGACATCCCCAACGGGTCCATAAGGAGCACGGTGACCGGCCGCAGGATGGTCATGACCGGCCCCTCCATGATCGATCCCGTCTTCGACGAGCTGGAGTCGGAGCTGGGAGGGATGATATCCAACGTGGTGGTGGAGGCGCAGAAACGCTTCGTGAAATCGGGTTTCTTCGGACTGGAGGAGGTGGCCAGCGAGGATAACATGCGCAAGAAGCTGGCCATAAGGGGGCTGGGTTACCTGAGGTCCCTGACCATGGGGCAGAGGGGCGTGCGGGTGCACATGGAGAACGTGGCCTTACCCCTCATGGGGGTGGGCCTGACCCAGGGCCTTTTCGAGCGGGCTTTCAACGTGGAGAGCTGGGTGGAGTGGGAGCTCCACGACGACGGCGACCTCTTCGTGGAGGTCGGGCCACGCTGAGGCCCGACTGACCGGAATAGGGGCACGGCCTCCTCCCCCCGTTTATAATTACCTTGCGTGGATATGGTAGGAAGGAAAGGACTTTTGCGTCCCCCGGTGAGGCTTGGGGGCGCGGGCCGTCGAGCCCCGTGGGTCGCCTCGGGGTGACCGTAAAGGAGGATAGGCGTTGCTGCGGGAGATGCTGGACACGCTTAAGAGGGACATCGAGGCGGTCAGGGACCGGGACCCGGCGGCGCGGAACATATTGGAGATCCTGCTCGCCTATCCGGGCCTGCACGCCCTCTGGATACACCGCCTGGCCCACCGTCTATGGAAACTCGGCGTGCCCGTTGTGCCGCGGCTCATCTCCCACCTCAACCGATGGTTGACGGGCATCGAGATACACCCCGGCGCCAGAATCGGCAAGGGGGTGTTCATTGACCACGGCATGGGTGTGGTCATCGGCGAGACGGCGGAGGTGGGGGACAACGTTACCATCTACCAGGGGGTGACCCTGGGCGGGACGGGGAAGGAGAAGGGCAAGCGCCATCCCACCGTGGGCAAGAACGTGGTCATCGCCGCCGGGGCCAAGGTGCTGGGTCCCATCACCATAGGCGACGATTCCAGGGTGGGGGCCGGGGCGGTGGTCATAAGGGACGTGCCTCCCCGCTGCACCGTGGTGGGGGTGCCGGGCAAGGTGGTGGTCAGGGAGGGGGAGCCGGTCATCGACCTGCACCACGAGCTGCTCCCCGACCCGGTGATGGACAGGATAGAGGCCCTGGACGCCCTGATACGCAGGCTGGAGGAGAGGCTGGAGAAGACCCACCGCGAGCTGGAGACGGCGGAGGAGAAACTGCGCTGCGCCGAGGAGGAGCTGCACCGGGTGGAGGAGAAGATCGGCGCGGCGGGGGAGGACGGCCCTAAACCCGCCGAGAAGGGATTGCCAGGTACTGGAAAAAAGGACACGGACCAGGAGGGACCGCGTTGAGCGAGCTCATGGTCTACAACACCATGACCCGGCGCAAGGAGAGGTTTATCCCCCGCGAGGAGGGCAAGGTGGCCATGTACGTCTGCGGCCCCACCGTGTACAACTACATCCACGTGGGGAACGGGCGTGCCTACCTGGTCTTTGACGTCATCCGCAGGTACCTGCTGCACAAGGGATACCGGGTCCTTTACGTCCAGAACTT
>Ga0123519_10014631_pt1 | contig 11127 bp, 9 predicted proteins | sample YelNatPaOPRAMG02_FD_87396 | JGI IMG/M metagenome (GOLD analysis project Ga0123519, IMG submission 87396) | Hot spring microbial communities from Yellowstone National Park - Yellowstone National Park OP-RAMG-02 (version 2) | ecosystem: Environmental > Aquatic > Thermal springs > Hot (42-90C) ... | reverse complement strand
TGACAGGCTCTGACCGGTTCCACGACAGGGGCGAGGACACAGGCATTATCCGCGCCCTGGAGCGGGCGGGAGTGACCCTTTTCCGGCAGGACGGGTCAGGGATCAGGTCCGGCCTTTCGGCGGTCATCGTCAGCACGGCCATTGAAAACGACAACCCCGACATCAAGCGAGCGAAGGAAATCGGCATCCCGATTGTCCATAGGGCCGACGCCCTGGCAGAGCTTATGTCCAGGGGCGAATCGGTTGCCGTGACCGGCACCTGCGGGAAGAGCACAGTAACGGCAATGATCGGATGGATTCTCGAGCATGCCGGAATGGACCCCACTGTAGTCAACGGCGCGGCGGTGATCGGGTGGGAAAACGACCGGTCGCCCGGCAATGCCAGGCCCGGCCGGGAGGATCTGTGGGTTGTAGAGGCCGATGAGAGCGACCGTTCGCTCCTGAGCATGGAACCGGATTGGGCAGTGATCACCAATGCAGCGGCGGACCATTTCAGCGAACAGGAGGCGCGCGACCTTTTCTCGGCCTTCTCGGCGCGGACGCGCAAGGGTGTGGTCGGTTCGCTCTTCGACAGCGATTTCTTCGAAGGTTTCAATCCGTCTGTCGGCCCGGATGGGTCGGTGTTCACGAAGGACGGGACGGTGTTCAGAATCCCTCTTCCCGGCCGGCACAACGCTGAAAACGCGTGGCACGCAATTGCCATGTGCGGCAGGCTGGGCGTCGCTCCAGGCGTGTGCGCCGAGGCGCTTTGCGCATTCAGCGGCCTGCGCAGGAGGCTCGAGAAAGTCGGAGCGAGCCGGGGCGTGGCGGTCTTCGACGACTATGCCCACAATCCGGCCAAGATACGGGCGGCATGGAATGCCGTTGCCGAGGGGGGCAGACGGGTGATCGGCGTATGGCGTCCTCACGGGTTCAAACCCCTGAGGTTGATGATGGATGATCTGGAGGGTTCCTTTTCGGATCTGTGCCGGAACGGCGGCATTCTTTTCGTCATGCCGGTTTACGATGCGGGCGGCACAGCAGACAGAAACGTCAACTCCGACGTTCTGGTCGAAAGGCTGCTGAGGCGCGGGGCGCCGGCCAGATTCGTGGCAACAATGGATGAAGCAGCCATGTGCGCGTGTGATTCTGCCCGCGACGGAGATGTCATTCTCGTAATGGGCGCGCGCGATCCCCGCCTGCCGGATCTGTGCAGGGAAATTCTCGCCGGGCTGGAGCGGCGGTTCCGCTGAATCCCCCACCGTCATGCGCCATGACGCGGCGCCCACGCAAGCGCCGCAGCCATGAGCAGGCCCGCGAGCAGATGCGAAAGAATCGTAAGCACGATGGCCGGCGCCAGAAGACCCGGGGTTGATTTTCTCTTCTCAGCGATCGCCACCGCCAATACGGCCGGAATCAGCGCAACTAACGCAACAAGGGTCAGTGGAGGACACAATCCAGCCGCAACTGCAGCGGCCAATGCCGGCGCCCAGCACGTCATGAGAATCGCGTAGATCCGCATCGCAACTTTCGACCCGAACCGAACGACCCATGTGCGCCGTCCGGTTGAACCGTCGGCAGCCGCGTCGGGAAACTCGTTGATCAGGATGATGGCGGTCACGAGGGAAGCGACAGGCAGCGCGACGACGACGGCCCGCCAGTCCATGCGTCCAGTCTGAAGATAGCACGACCCCACGACCGGAAGAATACCCACAGCCAGCGCGATGACAGGTTCCCCAAGCCCGCGGGACGCAAATCGCACAGGAGGAGCGGTGTAGAAAAAGCCAAGCCCCATTCCCAGGACGCCAAGCAACAGCACAGGCATACCGCCGCGCAGGGTCAGCCAAAACCCCACCGCTGCGGCCGCCCCCGCGCACGCAAGACTGACCGCAAGAACCTCAGCCGGCGAAAGCAACCCCTCCTGAATGAGGCGGCTGCCGCCTGTAAACGGCCTGACAAATTCACTGTTCCGCTCGTCTGTGTGACTCAGATGGTCGAAATAGTCGTTCGCAGTGTTGGCGGTCAGATTGATGAGGGCGGTTCCCAAAAGAGCCCATCCGAGCATGCCCGCCTCCAGCGAGCCAGTCAGGAACCGGCCGTACGCAGCGCCGAGCATAACAGGGGTGAGGGACGCCGAAAGGAAAGGCAACCTCAACACCCGAACATAAAGCAGGACTCTGGCGCCGGTTTTCATTCCGCATTCCGCTTTCGACAGACATCCGCCATCGGAGCGCACTCTACACGCGCTAGCCAACCATGAGCGCTCCGGACCGATATATGTTTGTCCCCATGTTCGTCAAGATGCAGAACGAACGGCGGGATGCGGCACAACCCGGCGCGAGATCCTCATCAGCCCTGCTTGACCGCCGACGCCTGAACGGAGCATGATGCGCGCTATGACCAGGAAATCAAAATCCGATGCGACCCGGCTCAGGCAGGCAAGAATATGGCGCAAGCTGCTGCGTCTGACCCGGGGGCGCGTCCCGCTGCTGCGCGCCCTCCAGATCATATGCGAGGAGGAATCCGACGCCTCGTTCCAGGCGGTGCTTCAGGATCTGAGGCGAAGCGTGGAGGGAGGCGCCACCTTTGCCGAGGCGGTTGGAAGGCACGCTTCGGTATTTTCTCTTTCCATTCGCGAGCTTGTAAGAACGGCGGAAAAGACGGGGGCATGGGAAGAGGTGCTGGAGGAGATGGCTGCCGGCCTGGAAGAGGGAACCTTTGACTAGCCGCAACAGGCAGGCCCGCCCGGGCTGGCGTCGCCCACGCGCCCGCTGATGAAGCGTTCGGCCTCGGAAATCACGGCGCAAACGTTCCTGTCCGCCGGCAGGCTCCTCCGGACGTAATCCAGAAATCCCCGCTCGGCGTATCTTCTCAGCGTTTCGGCATGATTCATGTCGTATATCCATGAAAGCTGCAGAAGAGTGAAGTCGGCAAGCGACCGCGCATTCCTGTAGGATGCGCTGCGGGTTTCGAGAATCTCCCGTATCAACTCGGCATTGACCGGCCCGTCCAGATCAAGTCTCTCGAAAATCTCCGGGAATTCGCCGAATCGCCTGTTTTGAACCGTGTCACGAACGACATCCAGAATATCCAGCTTGTCCGCATCCCTCACAACGCCAAGAATCCGAGACGACAGTTCCGGCATGCCGGAAGGCGCCTTGAGCTGATTGTGATGCAGAACGGCGTCGAGCAGCGCATCGCGTTCGCCGTCCCCCAGCATGCCGGGAATCTCGGACTTGCTGATTTCCTTCCACCCGAGCTCGCCGTGGTTTGCGGAAAGGGCGTCGTAGAGGGTTCCGTAGCGCCTGAGCTGCGGAAATCTTCCCACATCATGGAGCAGTCCAGCGGCCTCGGCCAGCATGACGTCGCCTTCCACCCATCCGAGATCCCGAGCGAGAGAACGGCATTCGGCGGCGACCCTCCGGCTGTGCTCGATTTTCAAAACGGCAAGAGCCGGCATCTCCGCCGGACAGGGACCGAACCACCTGGATGGAAACTCATCGAACCATGCCGCAATTTTCTCCAGAACCGCCGATTCCATGAAAAAGTCACCCCCTCCGCCCCCGGTTTCACGCAGGGCGCGGTTCGGACGCTACCGGCTCATCCTCCTTCTCCACCGCCCGACCGCCGCCTGATCATCTGGATGACGGAGAAAGAAATCTCATGCATGTCGGCAGCACCCGTGTTCCACACGGCGTCATAGTTCAAAGGGTCTTCAATGTCAGCATGGAAAAAAGTGCGCACCAGCCTCCTGCGATCCGCGTCATCCCTGCGCGCGGTGCGGCGCGCCTCGTCCCTGCTCAACTTCCATCTCTTCGCAATCCACACGACGCGCTGTTCCTCAGGCGCCACAAGTCTGAGATGAATGCCGGTCTGAAGATGTCGGGTCACAAAGTTGGAGGCGCGTCCGACTATGATCACCTTCCCTATCGCCGCGAGCATGGCGATCACGCGGAAGGTCTTTTTGTAGAGCGAATACTGGCTGGAATAGCCGGCCATGAAACTCTCCAGTATGTCCGTGAAATCTGACTTGTACTGTTCCCTGAGCAGCGTCTCCATCGAGTTGGTCAGCTCAGGATCCTCCGCCACCACCTCGCAGAGAAGCTTGTCAAAAACATGCCATCCCCGGAACAGGTCCGACTCTTCCTTGAGAAAATCGGTCAATATCACATGAGACAGCAGATGACCGCCCGCGCCTGATTCCCTTGAGATTGTAACGAACGGAAGCCCGGACTCTGGAATATCCTCAAGCTTGCGGCGTTCCCTGATAAACTGCTGGATTAATTTGAGGTGATTGGTCATTATATGTCTCCAACGGCCCAGAGACTGCGGCTGCTCCTGCCGCAATCAGAAGGCAACATAAGCCAGAAAGTGGGAACATGCAAGACGCAGAGTCAGACGCCAACAGCCGGCAAGGGAAGACGGGCGCGCACGCCTTCCAGCCATCTTCCTCAGACCGTGCAGCTTCCCTCGGAAGGCTTGCCGCGTTCGGCGCCGAACTTGCAATCGTCATGTCCCTGTGCGTGCTGGCCGGATATCGCGCTGACGCACGGCACGGAGGCGGAATGCGCTGGACCCTTGCCGGCGCCGCCGTTGGAACCGCCTTCTGGATTTATGAACTGTGGAATCTGACGCGCGGGTTGAACGGCAGGGAAAAACGCGGGCCCGAGGAAAGATGAACAACATTTGCAAAATACCGGATTTCCGGAACACATGGTTTTCACGCCGGGTTTTGCGTTTGAAAAATGGCGAGATTGCTTGACCTTTCGGAACAACATGATGTCCACGTGTCATGGCAGGACCACAACTTCTGGCCGGCCACGGGGCCGAGCTGCGCGCGCCGCATCTGCCGCGCCAGGGCTGCCTTGCAAAATTCGGTCTGAAACAAGAGCAAACAGAGGAGGCAGGATATGGGCGCATTGTTCTCCCTTCCGCCGCTGTTATTAGCGAGCGCGGCTGCCGGCATTGCGGTTGCCGCAATCGGTCTGATCTGCGAAGCGGAGTGTGTCGCCATGGGTGGCCTGGGCTGGACCTTTGCCAGTCTTAACGCCATGTTGATGCGCGCCATCAACAGGAGAGCGAACCCATCGCATCCGCTTCTCTTCAGGGCAGCAGCCAACGGAATCCGCTTCCTCGTCATTCTTGCGTTGCTGGTTGCGGCGGGACTGGCCCTGCACGAGAAACACTTCCTGTCCCTGGCTTTGCCGTTTATCGCCGGCTTTTTCACACTCCTGTATTTCGAGATAGCCGACCTCCTGGCCTGACCCGGAGGCCTGTCAAGAAATCGGGAATTGTTCCGTGCCATGCGGGCGCAGCGCCGGTAAAAGAGCACATTCAGGGACTGAGCCCGTGTAACGGAAAGACGAGTTCGCGCACCCGCCTCACAACTGCGCGGATTTCCCTGTCCACGTTTTCTCTTCGGCCGGCATCGGAAATCAGAGTCCTGTCCCTCAATCCACCCGCCCAATCGGTATTCTCCAGCATCACTCCGCCCATGCCGGCGCTGATGTCGTGGCTGTATCTGCCGCAGAGAACGCTCCAGCACAGGGCCCATCCGCGAACTGTGTTTTCCACGTTGTAGCCGCCTCCCCCCGTGGCAAGCACCGGCTTTTGCATCGAGAGAACATCCTCTATTATATCCACGAAGACGTTATTGGTCAGGTTAAGATGAGCCAATGGATCGCCGGCAAGCGCGTCCATGCCCAATTCCAGAATGATGACATCAGGAGAGTATGCCCTCAGCACGGGCGCCACAGCCTCTTTGTAGGCGAAGAAATAGGCGGCGTCATAAGCGCCCACTGGCAGGGGAATATTGACCGTGCATCCGCGCCCCTCCGCTTCGCCCGCCTCCTGCTCAAAGCCTGTTCCCGGAAAAAGCGTGCGGCCGCTTTCATGCATGGAAACAACAAGCACATCGCCACGGCGGTAAAAGGCATCCTGGACAGCGTCGCAGTGATGGACATCAACATCGAGAACCGCGATACGCAAACCCCTTCGCAAAAGCTCCAGGGCTGCGATAACGATATCGTTGACGTAACAGAAACCTGACGCCCTGGCCCTGAAAGCGTGGTGGTATCCGCCCGACGGATTGAAGACTACCCAAGCCTTCCTGTCCGCGATGAGCCTGGCGCCAGTCAACGTCGCTCCGCATGCCCATGCGGCGTACTCATACATCCCCGGAAACACAGGGCAGTCAGGAGTGCCAAGTCCCATCAGGAAAGCGTCAGCGTCGAGTTCACCCGCCTGAGCTTTCAGTATGGCGTCAAGATATCGCGGACTGTGGTATGTTTCGAGTTCTGATCGAGAGGCCATCTGAGGAGGCGCTTCACGCGCGTCGTCCCCGCCAAGCAGCCCCATTGAGGCAATTTTCTGTCTTGTCAGGCCCGCCCGCTTTGCAGAAAAGGGGCAGTTCTCAGGATACGAATACCTCTCCAGCTCGGGCGAGTGCACGAACACTGCGCCGGCCGCAGATGACAACTCATCCGGCATGAGACAGCCAACCTGTCAGTTATTGGCAGCAGCAGCCTCCGGAACCTGTTTCGGAGGCTTGAGAGTCGCTGCCACGGCGGCCATGATGAGACATGCCACGGCTGCGGGGATGAAGGCCCATGCCCACGCCTTTGCATCGCCCATCTTGCCGCCCAGAAGCGGGCCTGCAATACCGCCCACAGCGTACGCCAGAAACACCCACGGATAATTCGTGCCGACATTCTTGTTGCCGAAATAATCGGCAGTTGCCGCAGGAAAAAGAGCGAAATTGCCTCCGAAATTGAATCCGATCAGCGCGGCGGACAAGTACAATCCCCACTCAAATCTCGCCACAAAATAAAACATGATCATGGCAATACCCTGGATCGCGGTCATGAGCACTATCGCAGTCTTTCTGCCGATCCTGTCCGATATTGACCCCCAGACGATCCGCCCCACGCCGTTCAGCATGGAGCCGAAGAGGCCCCAGGCCGTGCCTGTTATTATTGATATCTTCGCGGCATCGGTCATTCCCGCCGCCGCAAGCTGGTCCTTCCCGAAAAGGCCTATGATGCCGATTATCATCAGTCCGGCCATGGCTCCGGCCGTGAACGTCAGAAACAGAATCCAGAACTGCGCCGTGGCGACCATTTGCCGGACCGTGAAATTAATGCTGCCTCCTGTGGACGCTGCCGCGCCGGCAGGAGGAGTCCATCCCTCCGGAACCCATCCATCCGGCGGATTTACCATTACCAGCGAGCCGAGAATCACAAGAGCGGCGAAGATAACCCCGTAAAGCATGAACACCTTGCTGACTGACAATCCCATCCCATACAGCCCTTTCCATCCCGGGGTAAGGTCAATATTCACTCCGCCAAGCTGGCCGAAGCTGAATCCGCTGGTCAATTTGATCCAAATCAGCGCTCCAAAGCCGAACCCCGCCACAGCCAGGCCGGTGATCAGCCCTTTCTTGTCAGGGAACCATTTGACCAGACAGGCTATCGGACAGACGTACCCCAGCCCTATGCCCGCCCCCCCGAGCAGGCCGACTCCCAGAAGAATTCCCCAGAAATTTGTTCCGGACAATCCGGCGATTATATACCCCAAACCGAGCACCAGCCCGCCTGTTACGGCGACTATACGCGGCCCGGACCTCTTCTGCCATGCGCCGGCGACCAGAGCCATCACCACCGCAAAGGCGGCAAGCCCAAGGGAAAATATCAACTGAGTCTGAGTCTTGGTGAAACCGAAGGGCTCGGCCGTCAGTTTGCCGGTGAACGCGGACCATGCGTATATCGCGCCAAGGGAAAGCTGAATAAGAATACCGCCAACGACGACCCACCACCTGTTGATCACTGATTTTGAAGTCTGAGTTTCCATTTTGCTCCGCCTTTCTTCACGCAAAGCCCCCTGCGCACGCAGCAGCGGAACGCAGGGGGCTCTCCTTCACCAGTGCCGCCTCTCCTGAGGGATCGGGCGATCACAGCCTGTTCTTGACAAGCTCCTCAACAACATGCGGATCAGCCAGCGTTGTGGTATCGCCGATCTGATCAACGGCGTTTTCCGCGATCTTGCGCAGAATTCGTCTCATGATCTTTCCCGAACGGGTCTTGGGCAAAGCGGACGTGAACTGAATCTTGTCCGGAACGGCGATCGGACCGATCTCCTTACGAACGTGCAGAGCAAGTTCTTTCTTCAATTCCTCCGACCCAACCGCTCCATCAACAAGTGTCACGAAAGCGTACAGAGCCTGCCCCTTGATATCGTGAGGCATGGGGGCAACCGCCGCCTCGGCCACCTTCGGATGGCTGACTAGCGCGCTCTCCACCTCGGCAGTGCCGATGCGATGCCCTGACACGTTCACGACATCATCAACCCTGCCGAGCAGCCAATAATCCCCGTCTGCGTCTATCCGGCATCCGTCGCCGGTGAAATAGAGGTTCGGGAACATTGTGAAATAAGTGTCTATGAAGCGATCATGATCACCCCAGGTGGTGCGCATCATTCCCGGCCAGGGTTTCCTGATGCAGAGCTTCCCCCCCTCATTGGGCTTGCACTCAGTGCCGTCGTCTCTGAGAACAACCGGCTCAACCCCGAAGAAAGGACGGGATGCGCTGCCCGGCTTCAGAACATGGGCGCCTGGAAGCGGCGTTATCAGAATACCGCCGGTTTCCGTCTGCCACCATGTATCCACGATCGGGCAACGGCCCTTGCCTATCATGTTGTAGTACCATATCCACGCCTCGGGATTGATCGGCTCGCCGACCGAGCCAAGCACACGCAGACTGCTGAGGTCGTATTTGGCGGGGAACTCGTCTCCAAGCCTGATGAGAGCGCGAATTGCAGTCGGCGCTGTATAGAAGACCGTGACCTTGAACTTCTGCACTATGTGCCAGAATCTGCCGCCGTCCGGGTATGTCGGTACGCCTTCAAACATGAGGCTGGTGGCACCGTTGCACAGGGGGCCGTACACAATATAACTGTGGCCCGTCACCCACCCGATATCCGCCGTGCACCAGTAAATGTCGTCGTCGTGAATGTCGAATATGTACTTATGGGAGACCGAGACGTGCAGCAGATATCCGGCTGTGGTGTGCACAACCCCCTTCGGTTTGCCTGTCGAGCCGGAGGTGTAGAGTATGAAAAGCGGATCTTCCGCCTTCACAGGCTCCGGTGGGCAGTCCGCCGAGACCTTCGCCATTTCATCGTGATACCACAAGTCGCGCCCTGCCTGGATATTGCACGGCGTGTCGTCTCTTTTCACCACGATGACTTTTTCAATCGAACGCGTTTTCTTAAGCGCTTCGTCGGCAATGCCCTTGAGACCTATGCTCTTGCCGGCCCGAAGCGAGACATTGGAAGTGATGAGCATGCGGCAGGAGGAGTCATTGATGCGGTCGGACAGCGATTCCGCGCTGAATCCTCCGAAAACAACCGAGTGAATTGCTCCGATTCGCGCGCAGGCAAGCATCGCGACAGGCAGTTCCGGTATCATCGGAAGATAGATGCAGACCCGGTCACCCTTCCTGATTCCGTGGGCCTTGAGAACATTTGCGAACTTGCACACCTCCCGATGCAGTTCTGCATACGTGATCTTCCTGACATCATCCTCAGGCTCGCCCTGCCAGAGTATGGCAATTTTGTCTCTGACAGCAGTCCTGAGATGGCGGTCCAGACAATTTGCGCTGACATTCAGAACGCCGTCCTCGAACCAGGTGTGCTGAATAATCCTTTTCCTGGTGTCCCACGTGTATTTCCGGCCGACGGTCGGCTTGCGTATCCAATCAAGAGTTTTTGCCTGATCGAGCCAGAACCCGTCCGGATCCTTGACCGATCGCTCATACATTTTCCTGTACTGTTCCGCGTTGATGTGCGCCCTCTTCACGACGTCGGCCGACGGCGGAAAAGTGCGCGTCTCGACAAGAAGACTGTCGGTTGAAATTGCTTTCTTTTCCTCAGGCATTATCAGATCCTCCCTGTGTTCTGCCGCTTAGAGAAACCTATTCGCAAATGACGGGCAACAATCCTATTCACTCTTTTCTTGAGCGCAAGAAAGAAAACCGTCTCCCTTGAGCGAATGCCGGATTCAGAATCCGAGAAGCAGCCGTTTTGCACGAGTTCCACGCACCCAGTTCCCGCAGCTCCTGCGAGCGTCGGGAAACCACATCGAAAACCTGTTGCCTTGATGCGGCATTTTAGTCTATCAGATGAGTTCAGGTTGCTTTCGGCTTTTCCAGCCACACGAAGGAGCGATCTCATGCTTGAAGCGCTTTTTGAGCCGGCCTCGGTTGCCGTGATAGGGGCCTCTCGCACACCGGGAAAGGTGGGGCACGAGTTGGTGGCCAATCTTGCGGCCAACCGGTTCGGCGGAACCATCGTCCCGATAAATCCTGGCGCGCCGGAGGTGCTGGGGATCAAGTGCTATCCGGACCTCGCGGCATGGGGAGGCAAACTGGACTTGAGCATCATAGCAATTCCAGCCGCTCATGTGCCCGCAGCGGTTGATGCGTCAATCAGAGCCGGCGCGAAGGCCATCATCATAATAACAGCCGGGTTCAAGGAAACAGGGGCCGACGGAGCTTCCGTCGAGCGCGAAATAGCCCGCATGTGCAGCATGTCCGGAACAAGGCTGCTCGGCCCAAACTGCCTTGGAATCATCAACACCCACCACAGCATGAACGCATCCTTCAGCAAGAGGATGCCGTCGAAGGGAGGCATTTCCTTCTTCTCCCAGTCCGGCGCGCTGTGCACGGCGATCCTTGACTGGGCGGCATCGCGCCACCTGGGCATGTCAAAGCTTGTCAGCATGGGTAACAAGGCGGATTTGAACGAGAACGATTTTCTGGAGGCCTTCGCCGACGACCCCAACACACGTGTCATTGCCGGCTACCTTGAAAGCATTTCGGCCGGTGACTCGTTCATCGAAGCCGCAGAATCGGCTTCGGGCCGCAAACCTGTCGTCATCTTCAAGGCTGGAACCACCCAGGCCGGAGTCAAGGCCGCGTCCTCGCACACCGGCAGCCTTGCAGGAGCGGACATTGCCTATGGAGCTGCTTTTGCGCGTTCCGGCGTGATCAGGGCGGAGACATTCGAGGCTCTGTTTGATTATGCCACTGCATTCGCGATGCAGCCGCTCCCTCGCGGGAGGCGCGTTGCAATTATCACAAATGCCGGCGGTCC
>Ga0123519_10014628_pt1 | contig 11128 bp, 9 predicted proteins | sample YelNatPaOPRAMG02_FD_87396 | JGI IMG/M metagenome (GOLD analysis project Ga0123519, IMG submission 87396) | Hot spring microbial communities from Yellowstone National Park - Yellowstone National Park OP-RAMG-02 (version 2) | ecosystem: Environmental > Aquatic > Thermal springs > Hot (42-90C) ... | reverse complement strand
CATCAGCCCAGCGCTTGTACCAAGATCGATATAGAGACTTTGGTCCAACCTTTGCTTCGAAAAAGCTAAGTGAATGTCAGAAGGATCATTTTTTCTTTCTTTTATGAAAAAGAAAACACGTGCAATGTAATGCGATTGTTCTGTCTATGCTTGATCAATATGAAATACCCCCCTCTCTGCCAAAATATGGAACTCGAGTATATCGAGCTCGAGAAAATATTACGCAGGGAGGAACTGGCTAGCCACCTAGCTGGACTAAAAGGGGAAATTTTAATCGAGTCTTGAAAAAGATAAAATTTCTTCTTGACAGGGTTAGATAGTATGGTATACTAACTATATGACCAGTAGAAAAGGCCACCCCGAAAATGCTCGATTTGTAAACCGTGCTGCAGCACTGAGCCTAATAAGAAGATGTGGCGAGCAATCTCGCGCAGAAATAGCACGCAAGCTTAATCTCAGTAAAATGACGATTGGAGAAGTAATTGATGATCTTATTTCTGAAGGCATAATAAAAGAAAAAGGCGAAGGTTCTTCGATGAAGAATGGCGGGCGCAAGCCTATTATTCTGCAAATAAACAATGACGATCATTTTGTAATCGGACTAGATATTGGATTGACAAATACAATAGTTGCTCTTGGAAATCTGAAGGGAGAACGCATTGTTCAATTTAATAGCCCTACTAATAAGAATCACTCTATAGAAAATATATTAACCCAGATTGAAGATTTCGTAAGGATGATTCTTGATAAAAGCAAAGTACCAAAATCCAAAATCATTGGTATAGGAATTTCGATAGGAGGCTTAATCGATAGTGAAACTGGATATATCCGTTTTTCACCTGATTTCGGTTGGAAAGATGTGCCGTTGCGAGAATTAATCGAACAAAGGCTTTCTTTGTCAACTGCTGTTGATAACTGTACAAGGTGCATGGCTTTTGGAGAGCAATGGTATGAAAAAGAATTCCATCGTAAAAATATTTTCTATATTAATCTGGGCCATGGAATTGGCTCATCTATTGTTATGCATGGAAGAATATACAACAACAATAGTGAATTTGGACACATAAAAATAACTAATCGTGATGTGCGATGCGATTGCGGGAAAAAAGGATGTCTTGAAGCTGTTGCATCTGGTCATGCAATAGAGCGGATTGCTAAATCAAGCATTAAAAAGACCCAAAAAACACAAAATCTTTCTGCTAAAGAGGTGGCTGAGCTTGCAATTGCAGGCAATGAAGAGGCCATTCGAATATTCAGCGATGTCGGTCGTTACCTTGGTCGTGCAATTTCGATTGCAGCGACTCTTTTTAATCCAGATCAAGTTATCATTGCAGGAGGTGTAGCTCAGGCGCGAATACTTTTTGAAAAAGCAATGCTTAATGAGTACCTAGAAAATACAATGGATGTTATTAAAAACTCAACTTCGATCTGCTTTTCATCTTTCGGAATCGACGCAGGGATAAATGGTTGCATTGCTATGGCCCTTAATAAATTTATATTCCATGAAGAAGCAGCAGCTTTTGGAGAATAAAGAATCATAGGAGGCCTAAATTTTAATGAATAGAAAATATATAGATGAGCAAAATAGCAATATAGTGAAGGAACTCATACCCAGCAACTTGAGTGAAAAATCTGAAGTCTCTAGAAATAGAGCTTTTAATAATATTTTAAAGTCAATATTAAAATCCAGGGAAATGAGCCTATTCCTTATTATCCTAGTTGTATCTTTAATAATGTGGATTCAAAAAGGTAGCATATTCTTTTCAATAAAAAATTTTCAAGGAATTATAAGTGGAATGGTATACGACCTTTTTATGGCTGCCGGAATGACTATTGTTTTGATTCTTTGGGGAATCGATCTCTCAGTTGGAGCCATTCTTGCATTAACGAGTGTGATAACTGCAATGCTAATGCGTTCTGGAGTAAGTGTTCCGATTGCAATATTATTAGGTCTTTTAGCTGCGCTCACTGCTGGTTTCTTAAATGGATTTTTAATCGCTCGTTTCAGCCTAGCTCCATTCATTGTAACAATGGCTGTAATGTCAATTGCTCGCGGTATTGCGCTTGTTCTTTCTTCTGGATATTTCATCTCAGGGCTCCCCACGAGTTTTGCATTTATAAGCAATGGCAGAGTTCTTGGGGTACCTATTCCGTATATTGTAGTTTTGATTACGTTGATAGTGCTCGATTTTCTTTTAAAATATTGGAAATTCCTGAATCAAGCTTTCTATATCGGGACTAATCCTTCTGCTGCAGTGCTTTCCGGCATCAATGTTCGGTTTGTTACGATTGTGGGATATTTAATAAGTGCCTTGCTCGCAGGATTAGCCGCAATATTTATGTCTTCAAATCTAGCCATGGGTTTTTCACAATTTGGGCAGGGAGCGGAGCTCAGAGCTATTGCAGCTGCAGTAATAGGTGGGGCAAGTTTTTCGGGAGGTACTGGCAGCATTCTTGGAGCTACCCTCGGAGTAATTCTTATTGCCATCATTAATAATGGTTTTGTTCTTCTAAATGGTTCACCCAATTGGCAGCAAGCAGTAAGCGGGATCATCTTATTAATTGCAGTAATAGTAGATGCAATTAGAACTCGAAAAGAGCGAAGGGAATGAAGATGGATAACTCATTGCTTCGTCTTGAGAAAATAAATAAATCATTTTCATCAAATAAAGTGCTTAATTCAATAAGCCTAACCATAGAATCGGGAACATGTTTTGCAGTAGTTGGGGAAAATGGAGCTGGTAAATCAACGCTAATGAAAATAATTGGTGGAATTTATCGGCCTGACTCTGGTGAAATATTTATGCACGGAAATAAAGTCAGATTTGCTAGCGCAAGAGATGCTATTCATCATGGGATAAGTATTGTGCATCAAGAGCTTAGCCTAGCCTCCAATCTATCAGTAGCACAAAACATTTTCTGCCATAGGGAACCTGTCAATTCTTTTGGTTTCATACAATGGAAAAAGCTGTATTCTGATGCAGCTGACGTATTACAGAAGATGGGAATAAATATAGATCCACGGGCAAAATGCGGTGACCTAAGCGTAGGAATGCAACAAATAGTAGAAATCGCAAAAGCTATTTCTTTAAATTCGCAGCTCATCATTATGGATGAACCTACATCTGCACTTTCAGAAAAAGAAATTGATCATCTTTATAAAATAGTTCAAAGCTTGCTAGATAGAAAAATAACAGTTATTTTCATTTCTCACAAATTAAATGAAGTATTTAAAATTGCAAAAAAAATATTCGTTCTCAGAGATGGAAATTTAGTTGGAGAAAAGCTAACAGAAGAAACAACAAGAGAAGAAATAATAAATCTCATGGTAGGCCGGCCATTGGGAGATCTTTTCCCTCCAAAGAATACCAACAGAGGAGAAATAATTCTTTCAGCAAATAATTTAAAAAGAAAAGGTGTTTTTAACAATATTTCTTTTACCCTATATAGAGGAGAAATATTAGGATTTGCAGGTCTTGTAGGAGCTGGTCGAACTGAGGTTGCAAGAGCAATGTTCGGTGCAGATCCAATCGATGGTGGTGAAATTATACTAGATTCAAAACCATTTAAGCCATGTAATCCTCGAGAATCCATCAAGCGGGGATTATGTTATCTAACTGAAGATAGAAAAAGCTTGGGGCTATTTCTATCAATGACTGTAAGAATGAACATAATTGCTGCTTCTCTTCAATCATTTGTAAATAAATTAGGTTTTTACCTATTTGGAGAAATTAAAAAACAATCAACTAAATATTTGGAATATATGCAAATTCGCCCATTTAATGACCAAGCATACGTTATTAATCTAAGCGGCGGGAATCAACAAAAAGTATTGCTTGCAAAATGGCTTTGTTCTAATCCTAAAGTGCTCATTGCTGATGAACCTACAAGAGGTGTAGACATTGGAGCAAAAGCTAAAATACATCGAGATCTGCGACAACTTGCCGAAAATGGAACGGGAATAATTGTAATTTCATCCGAATTACCGGAGATATTGGGACTTTGTGACAGAATAGTCATATTTAGAGAGGGAAATGTTGCTGCAATTATTGACAATAAAAACCTCACACAAGAAGAAGTAATGCTTCATGCAACAAATTAGGGGAAAATAATGGCAGAAAAATATTTAGAAACTAAACAAAACAAATCCATAAATTCATTAATTAACAGAAGTATGCGATCAGGAAGAGCACAAAATAATATATTAATAATGCTCATTCTTATAATTTCTGTGATTATGTCCTTTGCAGTTCCCAACTTTCTAAGTTTTACAAATATCAAAGTTCTCTTTATGGGATTTATATTTGAAGGCATTATGGCACTAGGGATGACAATTGTTATTATAGCTGGTGGAATTGATCTTTCAATTAGTGCTATCTTGCCATTTGCAGCGATAATCATAGCTTATTTTTTCAAAGCTAAATTTGACGTTATTCCTGCCATACTGCTTACTTATTTAATTTGTGCAGGAGTGGGATTCTTTAATGCATGGATGATTAATACCTTAAAGGTGCATCCATTTATAGTAACTTTAGCCAGCCAGTTAACTGTTAGGGGTTTAGCTCTTGCAATAAGCAATGGTAAGAATGTTACTAGTGATTTCCCCGCCCAATTCTCTTTTCTTGGCCAAGGCTCATTATTTGGAATTCCAATCCCAATTGTATTATTCATTATTCTAGCATTAATAATTGGCGTTCTTCTTAAACATAATAGATTTTTGCAGCAAGTTTATTTTATAGGCGATAATCCTAGAGCTGCACGCATTTCAGGTATAAAAGTCGAAGCTTTCATATATTTCGTCTTTATTTTATCTTCTGTCTTAGCTTGTACTTCCGGAATAATGACAGCATCCCTTTATAATAACGCAAGTAATTCATATGGTCTAAATTCTGAGCTCAGAGTCATAACTGCGGTTGTTATTGGAGGTACAGATATTGTAAAGGGAGGAACAGGCACAATTTTCGGAACTGTCTTAGGAGTCATTTTTATGTCCTTAATCTACAATGCGTTTGTTATGGCTGGAATAAATCCTTACTATGAAACAATTGTTATTGGAGCAATTCTTTTGCTTGCTGTATTTCTAATGAATTTTTTCAAAAGGAAAATATGAAAAGAAATTATAAGCAATTTGATAAAATTTTGGATTGCTATTTCATGGGTCTCTTGGGCGCACGTATGTGAAGCCCATAATTTTTTAAGGAGGAAAAGGGTATGAAACGCAAACTTGTAGCCTTTTTGATCCTCGCGTCGATACTCAGCATTGCAAATCTATCGGCGCAGACGAAAAACGAAACCTATGGCATGGTCGTTTTTCTAAAAGGGAGCGAATTTTTCAATTGGTGCTACGCAGGCATGGTTGATGCTGCCAAACAGTTGGGAGTAAAGACAGAACTTGTTGGTCCAGCAGACTGGGATGCATCAAAAGAGGCAATTGCAATTGATCAGCTTGTAGCGAAAAAAGTCGATGGTATCCTTGTGACAGCTGGTGATGCTAAGACCTTAAATAACTCTATAAACAAAGCAATCCAAGCTAAAATTCCTGTTATTACATTCGATTCTGATGCTCCAGAGAGTGATCGTTTGACATTCGCTAGCACAGAGAGTTATGCTGCGGGATACCTTGCAGGCAAGACTATGGCTCAGTGGCTCAATGGGAAAGGGCATATTGGAATTTCCTATAATGTTGGGCCTGATCATCTGAAAAAGAGAGTAAACGGATTTAGAGATGCAATTGCTGCATATGGACCTGATATAAAAATCACTGAAGTCAATGATGAAGGCGATGTTGCTAAAGCAGTAACGGTCATCCAAGCAATGTTGCAAGCCAATCCCGATATGAATGGCATTTTTGCAGCTCATGGGAATCCTGGTCCTGGTGCAGCCGCTGCTGTCAGGGCACTTGGATTGCAGGGAAAGGTTCAGATTATGGCATTCGATTTTGGAGCGCCTGTAATAGAGCTGATTGAAAAAGGCGAGATCAAAGGAACTGTCGGACAGAACCCATACCTTATGGGCTATATGGCTATGAAAATGGCTTATCAGGCTCGCCATCCTTGGGATGCCCCGATAAAGACAAAAAGCGGATTTGGCCTTACTCCTGGATTCATTGATACGGGTGTAACAATCCTAGATAAAAATAGTATCGCTCCATTCAAGAACCCTCCAAAGTTTTGAGGTAAAATAATACTTGCCACGCCAGTCGTTGAAGGCTGGCGTGGCGTTATAAATTCAAAGGAGAATATAATGCTTGAAGTTGGACTGCTTAATAGGGAACTTTCAGCCCTTATGGCGAGACTCGGGCATATGGATGAAATAATCGTCTGTGATGCTGGATTTCCAATTCCTGAAGGAGTAAGAACAGTAGATTTATGCCTTGCAAAAGGAGAACCAAGTCTCATTAGAGTGCTAGAAGAAATATCAAAATATTTTTCTGTTGAGAAAATAATTCTAGCTAATGAAATGTTGGCAGTTAGTCCTACAATGGCAGAAAAGGTCAAAGCCGTATTTGGATCAAATGTGGCTTTTGATACCATAGGACATTCGGAATTAAAAAAACGAAGTGCTATAGTCAAGGGAATAATAAGAACAGGTGAGTTCACTGCTTTCTCGAATGTTCTAATTGTATCAGGCTCTGGCAATCGATGGTATGTCGAAAAAAAGGAGTAGAAATGAACTCTATAAAAGAAGCAAAAATGCTACAACAAGTCATGACTAAGCCTGGCGAGATCTCGTTCAGGGAAATAGATATACCAAAACCCCAAAAGGGGGAAGTTCTTATTCGCATGTTGCGGATAGGAGTATGCGGAAGCGATATTCATGTATACCATGGGAAGCACCCTTATACGAAATATCCAGTTACTCAAGGTCACGAGGTGGCGGGAGAAATTGCTGAAATTGGTCCGGAAGTTAGTAAATTCAAAATAGGTGACCTAGTCACAATACAACCTCAAATTGTCTGTGGATCATGTTACCCATGCACCCATGGTCGATATAATATATGCGATAATCTTAAAGTGATGGGTTTTCAAGCTACTGGAATGGCTTCAGAATATTTTAAATGCGAAGAAAACAAAGTTCTCAAGCTTCCCAAAGGTATGGACGCAGATCAAGGCGCTATGGTAGAGCCTGCAGCAGTAGCTAGTCATGCAGTTGGAATGGCCGGTGATGTGAAAGATAAAAAAGTTCTTGTATTAGGCGCAGGGCCCGTAGGCAATTTAGTCGCTCAGACGTGTAAAGCTCTTGGAGCATCTAGTGCAATGATAGCGGACCTCAGTCATTATAGACTTGAAATCGCGAAAGAAGTGGGCATAGATTTTATAATAGATCCTTCTAATGAAAATTTATCGGAAGAAATAATAAAAGCTTTTGGTCCAGATAAAGCTGATGTAATATTAGAATGCGTCGGTGCACAACAAACAATCGATCTCGCCATAGAAATAGCAAGAAAAGGAACTCGAATTGTTATCGTTGGTGTATTTGGAGAAAAGCCTCGAGTTGATCTTGGCTTAGTGCAAGATAGAGAATTACAGCTCGTTGGTACAGCTATGTATCAAACACGTGATTATGAACAAGCAATATCACTCATTGCAAATGGGAAAATACAGCTAAAGCCACTTATGAGTAGTCATTTCCCATTTACAAAGTATCTTGATGCATATAAATTCATTGATATGCATAAAGACAATATTATGAAGATTTTTATAGATATCGATAGAAAGGAATAACTATTATGAAAGAATTTACCTACAAGCACCCAGGTGAGATTCGGTTCGGATGGGGACGCAGAAAAGAAGTCGGAGAAGTAGTCTTATCCTATGGTAAAAGATGCCTTCTTGTCACAGGGAAGCAAACTTCTATGCAAAAGCTTTTTAAAGAAGTAGAAGAATCGTGCATAGATAAAGGTATCGAAATTCATCATTTTAATGATATTGTGCCTAATCCTACTACTGACAGCGTTAATGCAGGAGTTGATATAGCTAAATCCATAAAAGCAGAAGTAATCTTAGCAGTTGGCGGAGGTTCTTCGATAGATACAGCAAAGGCAATTGCAGTTGGAGCAACGCACCCTGGACAAGCATGGGACTATAAGCTTTATGCAAAACCTATATCTGATAAGGTACTTCCAATTATCGCTCTTGCGACAACTTCTGGTACTGGCGCAGAAGTAACTCCAGTTTCAGTAATTACTAATCCTGCAGAACAATTGAAGTATGCCCTTGTTCATAATCTTCTTATACCTCGTGTCGCAATAATTGATCCGGAAACAACAATTACAGTTCCCGCACATGTAACCGCATCAACAGGATTTGACGCATTTTGCCATTCTTTTGAAAGTACAATACATTCACAATCAAATGCTTATGCTGATATGCTTGCATATGAGAGCATAAAGCTTATTGCTAAATATCTCGAGCGTGCAATCAAGGACGGTTCAGATCGGGAAGCAAGAGAGGCTATGGCTTGGGCTAGCACCCTTGGTGGATTAGCGATTACAAATGTCGGGGTTACACTGCCACACGGCATTGGTATGGCAATTGGGGGTCATGCACCGCATGTAATGCATGGAGAAGCTTTAGCGATTACTTACCCAGAAATCATAGCTTGGACATGGGAAGCTGCAATTTATCCTTTTGCACGAACTGCGCGCATTCTAAACCCTGCACTTGAAAAACTTAGCGATAAAGCTGCAGCCCAAGCACTCGGTTCAGAAATCGAACGATTTTTGCGTGCAATTGGCATGTGGATGGGTTTTGCAGACAAAAATGTGCCTAAAGTTATGCTCCCTGCGATTGCGAATGATATAATGAAGCTTCCTGATTATAAGGCACATCCAAAGCTGGCAGATAAAGATTTTTATCTTGAGTTGCTAAATAAATGTTATCCTTCACGTAAATAAAGAATCTTGATAGGTGTTTAATGTATTGTTGAATATGATTATTAGAAGGTAAATTGTTCGATCTTTCTTGAAATATACCCTGCGCTCCCTTCTGGGAGCAAGGATGCTCACATTTTGAAAAGCTAGCGGAGGGGGAGAAATTTAAGCTTATAGAGTATCAAATCTGAATCCAAATTGTTTTAAGCTCTGAATATTGCTCCTGCGCATAAATCGATTTATCGCGGCCAAAAAAGCCAGATGATTTAAATCCGCCAAATGGTGTTGTGATATCTCCTTCCGAGTAGCAATTTACAGATACAGTACCATCGCGTAATTCGCGAGCAACTCTGTTTGCTTTGGCCAAATCGCGACTGTAAAGAGAAGCTGCTAAGCCATAATTAGTGTCATTAGCAACTGCCACAGCTTCTTCATCGCTGCTAACAGAAATCACAGAGAGCACAGGGCCGAATATTTCTTCGCGAGCAATCTTCATCGAGTTATCTACATTATCAAAAATAGTTGGTTCAATATAAAATCCGCCTGTTTCCTTAAAGATTCGGTTACCGCCATAGACAAGATGCGCCCCTTCTTTCTTGCCTGATGCGATATAACTCATAACCTTTTCACCATGACTACTTTCAATCATAGGACCTATACGAGTTTCAGGATCAATCGGATCTCCAATTCTCAACTCTTTGGTAAGTGCAACAACCTTCTCGAGAAGTGCATCCTTTAGCTTATGGTGAACAATTAATCGAGAGCCACTGGAGCAGTTCTCGCCCATATTCCAAAATGCAGCATTGATACAATGCGGTGCAACCTGATCAAGATCTGGGGCATCCTCCAACACAACCTGAGGGCTTTTGCCACCTAATTCTAAAATCACTCGCTTGAGGTTACTCTCAGAAGAATATCGCAGCAGTTCACGACCAACTTCAGTAGAACCAGTAAAAGCAACCATATCAATATCCATATGGCGACAAATTGCTTGACCGACAACATTACCCATACCGGGAAGAACATTGAACACACCAGCAGGAACACCGGCTTCCATTGCAAGTTCGGCTAAGCGGATAGCGCTGAATGGCGTTTGTTTAGCAGGCTTAAGAACTATACTGTTACCAGCAGCCAAAGCAGGCCCGATCTTCCAAGCGGTCATTTGCGCTGGGAAATTCCAAGGCACAATAATGCCAACCACTCCAATTGGTTCACGAACGATCATAGCCGGATTGCTGATGCCTGTAGGAGCCATAAGATCATAATGTTTATCAATAAGCTCAGCATGCCAGCTAAGGCAATGTACCGTATCGGGAATATCTATGTTGACACAATCATGAATTGGCTTACCGGCACTAAGAGCATCCAATAGCGCAATCTCTATAGAATGCTTTTCTACGAGAGAAGCGAATTTGAGCAAGATTTTTTTGCGCTCGGCAGGTAACATGCGAGACCAAACGCCGCTTTCGAAAGTGCTTCGGGCTACAGCAACAGCTTGATTGACATCATCCATTTCGCAAGCAGTGACATCAGCTAATTTAGTTGCATGAGCGGGATTAAGTACTATATAAGTTTGCCCTGAGGAAGAAGGGCAAAAATTTCCATTAATAAAAGCCTCATTACGGAATCGAAGCTTAGCAAGCTCATTTTGTATCATATTTCGTTCAAGTAGAAGGTTCATCTCGACTCCTTTTATTTTATATCATGGTTCCCAATTATTATTCCATTATAGAAGAATTTGGCTCCTTTAATACCCGATAAATGACCACTATAATCGTATTATTTGTTACTCAGAACAGGAAATCATAATTAGTTCCATTTCCTAATGTTAAAATTTTTAGGTTTGAAAAAAGATCTTATCCTCCAATTCAGCACTATCTGCTCGTCAATTCATCTTTATTATCATATTTACATGAAATTCTTTTTATGTTTTTATTATAAATCGATAGCCTTTGAATGTCAAGAATATCTTTTTGTCTTATCTTTAAATATAAGCGAATCTTAACTCAATGCTATTCCCATTTCAAGCAGCGAATAGCTGCTAGTTTTGCATTTCGCACCCTTTTCTGATCAGCTCAAATAAGTTTCCCATGAAGATCAAAAAAGGCTTTCGCCTTCTTCCAGTACATCATCATAAGGTTCATCACAAGCAACTGTTACCCGTCACTTTTTTTGACCCCGGGTCGGCAGTTTTGGCGACCCCCCTCCTGCATGATTGACCATAGCCTGCTAGGTGCCGGCCGTCAATCGTTGCTG
>Ga0123519_10014627_pt1 | contig 11128 bp, 10 predicted proteins | sample YelNatPaOPRAMG02_FD_87396 | JGI IMG/M metagenome (GOLD analysis project Ga0123519, IMG submission 87396) | Hot spring microbial communities from Yellowstone National Park - Yellowstone National Park OP-RAMG-02 (version 2) | ecosystem: Environmental > Aquatic > Thermal springs > Hot (42-90C) ... | reverse complement strand
GAAAAGAAAGATTTACAAAGGGGATATGTAGTCTCTCATCCGGATAATCCTTGCACAGTGGTTCTTCCTGAGAAAAAATTTACATGCCAGATAATTGTAGTATGGCATCCTACTTCAATTGCTGTTGGATATACTCCAGTAGTTCATGCTCATACAGCTCAAGTAGCATGTAAATTTATTGAATTAAATAAAAAACTAGATCCCCGTTCTGGTCAAGCAGTTGAAGATAATCCACAAGTTTTAAAGAAAAATGAAGCTGCAATTGTTAAATTAACTCCTATCAAAAAGTTATGCATAGAAAAATATAAAGATTTTCCAGAAATTGGTAGATTGGCGATTAGAGATATGGGAAGAACAGTAGCAGTTGGTATTGTGCATGATATTGAGAAATAAAAACGTCATATATTTCTTAATTTCTGATATTGATTTAATTATTTAAAATTTGAAATATAACAAAATTTTTCTTTTTTCTTAATTCTAAATACTCATGAAAAATTTATTTACCAAATTTGATTTGCATATACATTCTCCTTTTTCTGACGGGCAACTAAATTTAGATTTGCAAATAAAAACTGCAATTAAACTAGGATTAAAAATTATTGGTTTTTCCGATCATATTTTTCCTTTTGCATTTTATAAGCATCCAAAAAATAAGCAAATATTCCCTTCTGGTTTTGTAACTTGTTATTCTTCTGAATTTCTAAAATATAGAAAAAAAGTGTTTAGATTTTATGAACGAAAATACTCTCAAATTAGAATATTAAATGGAGCAGAAATAGATATTTATCCTCATGGAACGTTAACTCTTCCAAGAAATGTAAAACCAGATTTTTTTGATTATTTACTTATTGCGAAACATCATACAATTCCTAAGGATTTAGGATTTTTATTTAGAAGAAAACCAAATGTAGAAAAATGGCTATGGAAATACGATCCAATGTTAAAATTAAACGAGTACTTATGGGAAAAAGGTGTATATTTTGCATTCAGTAAATACAAACCCGATGTTTTTGCCCATTTCCAAGAAGGAATTCCAAAATCATTCATTTATTTTAAAAAGAAGGAAAAAATGAAGAGATTTGTTTTAATGTGTAAAAAATTTAATGTTGCTATTGAATTAAATAATTTGTATTGGGATAAAAAAAGAAAATTAAATCACCTTACTTGGTGCGTTCCAATTTTAGAATATGGACATGAATATGGAGTAAAATTTTCATTAGCAAGCGATTTTCATGGATTTGAAAAAGATTATGAATTTTATTTAAATAAATCTCAAGAAATGATTGAGTTAGTTGAAAAATATGATTTAGAATTAATTGATCCTAGAAAATTTTTACCTGAAAATCGAAAGAAAACAAAATTCGAATAATTAAAATACAAAATAAATTTATAATTCATAAATTTTCGAAAAATTTAAAGTAAAATTTTCAGGAGATTCAATTTCTCGAATTATTTTTATCTTTTCGGACTGGACTTCTAAAATTTCATCTATTTGTTTATTAATTTTATCCATAGTTTCTGAATTTATAGTTAATTTATTATATTCTTTACAAATTTTTAAAATATCTAACTTTAATTTTTGTTCTATATATTTTAACGTTTTAATTGAAATTTCTTCAAGTCTGCGATTAAGAAAATAAATTCCATCGTTTATTAAGTTTTTTCCTTGTTCTTTAATCCATGCAGAAATTAATACTATATATATTTTATCAATTTTAGTCATTAAAATTAAGTAATCAGTCGTTTTTATGCTTTCAATTTTTCCAAAATGTGTAGAAAAATATTGAAAAAGTGCAGAAAAAAAACCACTGGCTAAATCTTCGGTATCTTCTTCTTCTTTATTAGTTAATTTCTTTTTTAATATTAATAATCCCGATTCTTTAAACAATAATAACTTTTCAATCATTTTAAATCATTAAATTATTAAGAATTTAAATATAAAAACTACGAATTTTTATTAATTATAGAATTTCAAAGAAAATAGAAAAAGTATTTTTAAAAATGAGAACATATTAATATTATGGATTATATAATTGGAATTGATGTGTCTTCAAGTAAAATCAAAATTGCTTTAATTGAAGAAACAGGAAAAATTATTTTTGAATATCAAAGTTTCTATTCTATTTTTGATGATGGAGATTTTGGTAAAAAGATTGAATTAGATGAAATATGGATCAAAATAATAAATGGAATAAAATATTTAATATCAAGTTCTAAAATAAATCCATCCAATATTATTGCTATTTCTTCTGATACAATGCGAATGTCTTTTATAGCTTTAGATGAAAATAATGAACCTTTATATGCTGGTCCAAATATCGATGCTAGAGGATCCGAATCTCAGTGGATAATCGATAATAAATTTGAGGGAGAAGAGGGGGAACAAAAGCTATTTAATATAACGGCAAGATCACCACCTCTTTTGTTTGGACTTGCAAGGCTTTTATGGTTTAAAGAAGAAAATGAGGAAATATTTAAAAAAATTAATAGTTTTATATCATTTGATGACTGGATCCAATATAAATTAACTGGAGAATTATTTACAGACGAATGTATGGCTTCTGAAACTCAAGTATTTGATATCAATCAAAGAAAATGGTCTGAAGAAATTTTAAATTGTTTTGATTTAGATATCAATATATTTCCAAAAGTTATTAAATCCGGAACCGTTGTTGGTTCAATAAAAAATGAAATTTCAAATATTTTAGGCTTAAATTCCAATACAAAAGTAATAAAGTCAGGCCCCGATACCCAAACTAGTTTGTTAGGAATGGGATGTGTTTCAGAATATAGCTTAGGAATTACATTAGGTTCATCTACTCCTATGATGCTTGTAATAAATAAACCAGTAATTGATCAAAATAGGAATTTTTGGACGAGTTGCAATATATTAGATAATTCATGGGTAATCGAAGCAAATGTCGGGATGACGGGAAAAATATATGATTGGTATAAAAAAAATATTTTAGAAGGAGTTTCAGAAAATTTGGATGTTTTAATTAATCAATATTTAACTGAAACTGAACCGGGAGCAAATTCTACTTTTGCATTTATGGGTCCTCAGTTAATGAATTTTAAAGAACAGACTAATATAAAACCAAGCGTATTTATATTTCCTTCTCAAAGTACTATATCTAATTTAATTTCAAATCGAGCTACGTTTGCAAGAGCAATTATAGAAAATATTGGTTTTGGTATTTATGAAAATTATATGGGGTTAAAAGATTTAATCAAACCAAATAATATTGAAAAAATTTATTTGGGGGGAGGAATGGCAAAATCTAATCAGATATTACAAATTATTTGTGATATTTTAGGACACGATATATTAGTACCTGAAGTTGTAGATTCGACATATATGGGTCTTTTAATTTCTAGTTTAGTTGCTTTAAAAAAATATTCCAGATATGGAGATGCTATTAATAATTTAATCAAACTTAGAACTATAAAATTTAATTCTGAAAATAATAATAAATATTTAAAAATTTATAATCAATGGAAAAATATTAAACAAAAAATAGATAAAATTTGAACTAAAATTTTAATCATATTTTAAATTCTATTATTTCTTTTAGTGGAATGAAAGCATTTAGGAATAGAATAGATTTTGAACTATTCTTTTTCCCGTTTTTAATTTGAATATTTTTATCAATTATTGAATAGATTTTAATTAAGAATTCTCTATATAATTTTCGAATTTCTTCAATTAATTCTTCATCAATCAATATTACATCAAAATTTAATTTTAAATTTTGCATCTTTAACAAATTAATAAAAACTCTTTCAGAATCATTTAAATTACTTAATTTTGATTCCAACACATTCAAATATGGTTCTAAAATCTTAATTCCATTTTTTATTAAAATTGCAAATAATTTTATTTTCAAAAAGATTGATTTATAAAATTCGAATTTTAATTCTTCATGTTTTAGAACTTTATCGAAATTGGCTAAAACTTTATTTTTAATAGTTAAAGAATTGAAATAATTTTTTTCATTATCTAAACTTGCTCGTGTAGAACTTTTTATTAAATATAGAACTTCACGTGGTAAAGAATAATATTTAGGATTGATTTTTCCTATAGAATTTTCCAAACGAGATACAAGTATTTTATTTTTTTCTAATTCAATTAAATGTCTTGAAACTGTCGCCTTGCTTTTATTCAGTTTCTTACTTATTTCTGAAACATTTAGTTCATGATATATATATAAAAGGATAAAAATGGAAAATTTCAAAGGATGTGAAGTAATTTTTTCTATGAATGAATAAGCTTTTAGATTATTACTTATAAATTCTTTAATAAAATCAATCTCATCTTCTTTTTCATTATAAGATTCGTTCATTTAGATTACCTTTATCAAATTTTTAATTTTAATTAATTTTTATTTTTAATTTTATTAAAATTCGAAATATCGTTTCAAAAATATTTATTAATGAAACGATTTTTTATATTATTAAAATTAATATATTTAGTTTTATAAATTCTTTCAAAGTGAATTTATATGAAAATATTAATAACTACCGATATTGATAATACTAATTTAGAAAGATTGAGAAAATATGTGAATGAGATAGTATATGAACCTTGGCGGACTACCTTTAATATTTATTTTGATGCTAAATCATTTTTACCAAAATTGGAAGGAGTTGATATATTAATTTGTGAAGGAGATCAAGTAGGAGCAGAAATAATTGAAAAAAGTAATCTGAAAATAATTGCATCTTGTAGAGGCGATCCTGATAAGGTGGATGTTGAAGCTGCGACTAAAAAAGGTATTCCCGTTATATATACACCTGGAAGAAATGCCGATTCAGTGGCTGATTTAACGATTTTATTAATATTAGCATTAGCCAGAAATTTAACTCGTTTAGATAGATTTTTGCATTCTGATCAGTTTGAAGTTTCTGAATTTGAAGATTGGGTAAAAATACTAAATAAATTCAAGGGAATTTCATTACAAAACAAAATAGTTGGTATTATTGGATTTGGAAAAATTGGTCAAAAAGTAGCAGAAAGACTTATTCCTTTTGGTGTTAAAATATTAATTTATGATCCTTATGTAAAAGAAACCATCACAAATAAGTTTGGCAAATTGACATCCTTAGAAAATTTAATAAAGTCATCCGATATTATAACAATTCATGCAGCTCCAACCGAAGAAACTCAAAATTTAATTAATAAAGATTTAATCAGTTCTATGAAACAAAATGTTTTATTTGTTAATACGGCTCGTTCAAGTATTGTTGACTACAATGCTTTAGAAGAAGCTATTAAATCTGGAAAAATAGGAGGAGCTGCCTTAGATGTTTTCGATGTAGAACCATTGGATGAGAATAATGAATTTTTAAAATACGATAACGTGATTTGCTTACCTCATTTTGGAAGTAATACAGATGGTGTTGTAGAACTTCAATCAAAAATGGTAGTAGATGATATTATCGCTATCTTAGAAAACAAAATTCCAAAAAATCTTCTCAATCCCGAAGTTTTAAGAATTAAAAAATCAGATGAAAATATTGAATTAGAACAAACAATTGAACAATTATCAAAAGAAATTATTGAGACATGTTTAATCCTTGTTAAGGAAGGCTTTGTATCTGGTTCAGCAGGTAACGTAAGTGTTAGAATACCAAATAAGAATTTAGTTATAATAACCCCAAGTACATTGGATTATCTTCAAATGAAACCTGAAGATTTGGTTATATTAGATTTTAATGGTAACCAAATAAGAGGTAATAGGAATCCATCAATAGAAAAGCATTTACATTTAGGAATATATAAAAAAAGAAAAGATGTTAATGCCATTATTCATAGCCATGGACCAAATTCAATCGCTTTTAGTTTAGTTAGAGATGAATTGCCAGTTATAATTGAGGAATTTGTACCTTATGTTGGAGGTCCGGTTAAAGTCGCTAAATATGCAGAGGCCGGTTCTAAAGAATTAGCTGAAAATATAATCGAAGCATTAGAGGAAAAAAATGCAGTAATTGCCTCAATGCATGGAAATGTTTGTTGTGGTAGCCATTTGCAAGGAGCACTCACAGTATGTAGATTGCTAGAACATGCATGTGGAATATATTTAAAAGCAGCGCCTATAGAAGAACCAAAAATTTTGAATGAGGACATTATTGAATATGAAATGGAAATGTATGAAATTTTCAAAGAAAGCAAGAAGGTTTAAGAAAAATTTATTTTTATAACGTTTTTTTAATCTCGTTTTTTATAAAATACCAAAAATATTTTATATTAAAAAATCAAATAAAAATTATGGAATTTGAAATTATTGATAATATAAATCAATTTGATTTTATAATTATAGGAGGAGGAATTTGTGGATTACACATTGCAGCATTATGTTCCAATTTTGGTCGAGTTTTACTATTAGAAAAGAGCTTAGAATTAGGTGGAAGAGTTAAAGTATTAAATCATAATGGATTTTTACTTGATTTTGGACCTCATCCAGTACGTTTTGGACCGAAATCTGCCTTAGCTCTCTCTTTTAAAGAATTAAAAATTAAAAATATAAAATTTATCAAGCCAGGCTTAATGTATGCATATTTAAACGATGGAACTAAACATATTTTCCCGTCAGGCATCAAAGGTGCATTAAAAACTAAAATGATTCCAAAATTCAAAACAATTAAATTATTTTTAAAGTTATATAAGGATTATAAAAAGGATCCGCTAAATTACTTAGAGATGCCATTAAAAACATTTTTTAAAAAATACAATGTTGAACAATCTATTCAAAAATTTATTTTAATAGCAAGCGCCTCAATGCAGGTTAATCCATTTATTGAAAGAAGTAGTATTGGCGAATTATTAGAGAATTTCAAACAAGTATTAAAAAGAGGCAGTATATTTTACCCTGACGGAGGTTGGCAAGTTTTTATCAATGCCTTTCATAAAAAAATTCAAAAAAATAAAGGAATTATCTTATTAAATTCAGAAGTTAAAAAAATTATAATTGAAAATGAAACTGCAATTGGTGTTGAAATAATTAATACTTTAGATAAAAGTAGTAAAATTTTTTATGGAAATAAAATAATATCAACAATTCCAGTCCAAAATTTATTTGATATTTTAGATCATTCTAAATTTCCTAATGAATTCGTTGAAAAATGTAAAAATTTAAGACCTACTTCAGGAATTAGTATAGATTTCTGTTTATCTCAAAAAATAACGTCTGAAACTTTAATATTCATTGAGGATCCTCCTAGTTTCGGTTTTATACCAAGTAATTTAACTAAAAAAATTTGCCCAGTTGGTAAATCAATTATGTCTTTTTTCATGCCAGTAAATAAAGAGATTATAGAAAATTCTGAACAGAGAAAACTATTGTATAATAAATTCAAAGAAAAAATTTTTTCTCTATATCCAAATATTACTAAATTTTTAGAATTTGAAAGACCTCTATTTTTACAGATGGTAGATGGAGTTGAAATAGCAATAGATCAAAACCGCCTTAATCGGCCTAAAAATTCCGATCATAAAATTAAAAATTTATATTTAACAGGAGATTCAATAGGTGGAGAAGGAGCAGGAGGCGATGTAGGCCATAATTCTGTAAGAGAAATTTACTTAGAAATTAAAAAACAAATGAAAAAATAATTTATAGACTTAGATTTATTTTTTATAAATTTTTCTCTAAAAAGTTAAGAATTTTATTAAAACCTCTCATTTTTCAATTTTATCGGAAAATTTTTGCAAAAAAATGAATATTGGATCCAAAAAGATTTAAATTCACAAAAAAACATATTTTAATTATGGTTAAAAAGAACTCTTTTTTTCTGTTTTTGGATCCAAAAAAAAGTTTCTGAAAAAACTCCAAAAAAACAATTCAATTTTTATCCAAAAAAACTAAAAGCTCAAGAGAATTTGAGATAATGAGAGCTTTTAATCAAATCACTATTTATTTAAATAAATTATCAAAAAAGTAAAAATGACCTAAATATTTATAAAATTTAAAATTCAATTTAATAATAAAATTAATATAATTTAATTAAATAAAAAATTAATTCTTGGAATAAAAAATTAAAGGTTTTGAAAATGGTAAAAAAAGCTTTAGTAACAGGGGCTTTAGGGCATACAGGGTCTTTTTTAGTCAACCTCTTAGTAGAAAAAGGATGGAAAGTTGTAGCTACTGATCTTGAAAGTACCAAAAGAAAACAATTGATGCAAAAAGAAACTGTATTTGGAACGAAATTTCAGTATATGAGTATAAACTTAACAGGTGTTACATTCATACCTGCAGATTTAACTGATAAAGAATCATTGAAACCTTTATTTTCGGAAGAAAATAAAGATTATGATGTAATATTTCATCCTGCTAGTCTTTATGATTATTTTGCAACTATTGATATTTTAAGAAAAATCAATGTAGGTGGACTCAAGAATCTTTTAGAAGTAATGTATGAAACTTATGGAAATGATATGCCGAGATTTTTACACTGGAGTACTTGTGGTGTTTATGGAGAGCCTAAATATAAAAAGAATTCAAAAGGATATATTTTGCCGGCGGATGAAACTGCGGATTATAATCCCCCTAATTCATATAGTATTTCTAAAATGGAACAAGAAATTGCATTAAAAGAATTTGCTGAAAAACATCCTTTAAAATGGACTATAATTAGACCGGCTCCTATATATGGACCTTATCAGACGTATGGTGCTTTTCATATATTTTATACAATAAGAAAGGTAGGTCATATGGCTATTCCAATGATATTTCCAAAAAAGCATAAGTTAATGATGCCTATGATTCATGTTGAAGATCTTGTAAATGCAGCATATTTTTTATGGGATAAAGAAGAAGCTATACATCAAGCATTTAATGTTGTGAGTGAAAATACAACGCAGCAAGAATGGATGGAGTTTTTATGTCAAGAATTGGGTGTACCATATACAAACATTCCAATTTGGTGGGGATTATACAAATTTATAGCAAATATTGCATTTGGATGGGCTGCATGGATGGAAAAAAGGGCTAGAAAATTTGGTGTCCGACCGAAATTTGATTTACCTATGGCAGGTTATATTAAACATCAGTATTTCTTTTCAAATGATAAAATAAAATCTTTAGGCTTTAAGTTTAAATATGGAGATCCATTTTTAGGCACGAGGCAAACTATTAGATGGTATATAGATCATGGATGGTTTGAAGAAGAGCCTTGGTCTCTAGTGTCAGAAGAATGGACATCTGAATATGGTTCAAAAAAAGGAAAAGGAGGAAAATAAAATGATTGGGTTTTTAGCATCATTTATATTAATTTATATTTTAGGCCATATTTGTCATCCAATTATAAAGCGTTTAAGACCAAAACATAAGGGTGCCGTCGCTTGGTATTCCACTTTATCAATAATAATTCCACTAATTATTGGTATAATAGTATATATTGGATGTTTTAATTTTTTAGGAATAAATGGAAAAGATTTAATGTTCAATACATTATTTGGATTTATTAGAGTTGCGAATATTTCACCAGATACTCCAGGTCTTGATGTGATTGCTGCTATTTTATTCATATCATACTTCTTTTGGTACATTGCTGCAAAAGATTTTAGTCGGATGATGTACGGTCAACGAACTTATGAAGGTGGGTTTTGGTGGATTTTAAAGCCTGTTAAAAAACCAAAAGGATATAAAAAGAAATCCACCTAAATTTCAACTTATAATAATTTTTTAATTTTTCAAATTTTTTTATAAATCTTTAAAATATTAAATTATCCCTAATATAAACTAATAAATTTGTTATACTCGCTATATCTATATCTCTTCTATCTTGAATTGTTTTTATTGGATAAAATTGGGATTTTAATCCTTCAAAAATTTTTAAAATAATTTGTTCAATTGAAATCTTTCTTTTAAGAAAAAAGTATGCAATGATTGATTCTGCAGCATCTGCTATATCATGAGCTTTTGCTCTTCTTTTAGCATATTTTCTTAAATCTGCTTTTTTCATGGATTCTGATAAAATAATCGCACTGACTTTCTCACCTATTGGTTTTCCAATAAAAATAGAATAAGCTATAGAATATGTCATATTTATGATAGAATCGCCTAATTTAGCTAATTCCTTATTTTTTGCCGCTTCTTTAAATGAAGAAATATTTCTAATTAAATTTTCATATTGTGATTCAAAATTTTCTATTTCATTCATTATTTTACATAACCAGTTATTTTATATTCGAAATGTATTTATTTTTGAAATAAAAAAATAATATAGAATATAAAAATTTTTTCTGAAATTAAAATAAATTTATAGTGATTATCATGAATGATGAAAATAGAAAATTAATATATGTTGAAGATGCTGATTCATTAAGAACATTAGATTTGGAAATACTGGTATTATTTTTAACAATAATTCCAATTCCATTATTGATTATTTCATTTATTGCAGGTATAGCTTCTGTATTCGGAGCCAAAGCTTGGTTAACATTTTTTGTTTATTTTGGAATATCAGTTTTGGCATGGACTGCGGCTCCTGCAATATGGAAGTTAAGAAAGAATGCTTTTTTTATTACGATTACAGGATTTATAGCGGCAATTATAGCAAGTTCATTTGGATTTTTTGAAGAAATCACTACTGGTGTCTGGAATCCAGGTGAAAAAGTAATATATTGGGCAGGTATTATAGAATTAATTGTGTATTCTGCGGCGATTTTAATTTTGATTAGGAATTGGAAAAAATTTTTTGTAAAAAAAGTTGATACACCGTATTAAAATTAGCGATAATTTAATTTAAAAAATTATTTTTTTAATTTATTAAAATGCCTTTTTTATTGCTTTATCAAGATCTAAAATTTCAGTTTTAAGTGTATTTAATGCACTTTTAATTACTTGTTTGTAAGAATAACCTTCCTTAGTAATTAAAGTTAAAACTGCAGGTTCTAAAGAAGTTAATTTATATGCTGAATATTCAACCCCTTCTGTCCTCAGTAAAGTTGATGCGAGTAAGTCCATAAAGGTATGTGTAGCATTTTCAAATTTTATTCTTGTTATATTATCTCTCTGTTCTATTACATAAGGTTTAAAATATTTAAATTTATTTTTTGTTGTATCTTCGTTAGACAATTCTTTTTCGATTTCTTTTTTTTTTCTTCCTTTCTTTTCAACTTTAGTTT
>Ga0123519_10014622_pt1 | contig 11133 bp, 5 predicted proteins | sample YelNatPaOPRAMG02_FD_87396 | JGI IMG/M metagenome (GOLD analysis project Ga0123519, IMG submission 87396) | Hot spring microbial communities from Yellowstone National Park - Yellowstone National Park OP-RAMG-02 (version 2) | ecosystem: Environmental > Aquatic > Thermal springs > Hot (42-90C) ... | reverse complement strand
GATTTCAGCGCACAAGATCTACGGCCCGAAGGGAATTGGTGCCCTCTACATCCGTCGACGGACGCCGTTTCTTGCCCAGCAGCAAGGAGGAGCACAGGAGCGTCGCCGGCGGGCGGGCACGGAGAATGTTCCTGGTATAGTCGGGTTCGGTGCAGCGGTAGAATTGCTCGAGAGCGTCAGAGAAGAGTATGAAGGGCGTGTAAAATCGCTGCGGGATAAGCTGATAAACGGGGTCTTGGCCAGAATTCCGAACACTCGCCTTAATGGGCACCCGATCAAGCGACTTGCAAACAATGCGAACTTTGCCTTTGAGTATGTCGAAGGCGAGTCGATCCTCCTTCTTCTCTCCGACCTGGGGATCTGTGCCTCCTCGGGATCGGCCTGCACTTCGGGTTCCCTTGAACCCTCCCATGTTCTCAGGGCCATGGGCGTTCCCTTCACGGCAGCCCATGGATCCGTTCGCTTCAGCCTTTCGATCTACAACACCAAGGAAGAGATGGATTACATCATTGAACACCTTCCTGGGATCATTCAAAGGCTTCGGGACATCTCTCCCTTCTGGCACGATTATGTGAAGGGACGGAAGTAACGGATCCCCTTCATGGCGAGCTGGCTGATAGAAGGGGTGAGGACAAGTTACCCGGCTCCCATGAAGACGAGAAAGGCGAAGAGGGCTATCACGCTTCCTCCCGCAACCAGCCAATCTATCCAGCGGAAGCGAAGTTCCACCCTTGACCGACGGCCTGGGGCCCCGAAACCCCGGGCCTCCATGGCCTCCGCCAACTCATCAGCCAGCTTGAAACCCTGAATGAGCAGCGGGCCCAAGAGGGCCGGAAGGTAACGGATCATTCGGATCCCTCCGTCGAGGGGAATCCCACGAGCCCTCTGCGCATCACGAATGCGGGAGGCTCTCCGAACCAGCATAGGAACCATCTCCATGGAGGCGCTGAGGACGAAGGCGAAGGCGTAAGGGATTCCCATCTTAACGAGGCCGTTTGAAAGGGAATGGGGAGAGGTCGTTTGGAAGAAGATGAAAAAGACCGTAGACAGGGCGAAAAGACGGAGGGAGGCGGTGAGGGCGGTCTGAAGATCGAAAGCCACCCATGCAATTCCCAAGAAGGTCCCGAGGGCAAAAAGGAGCCCTTTGAGGAAGAGCAGCCATTGCCGTCCCAGAGATAGAAGGAAAACCGCTCCGGCCAAGCCCGTAACACAAAGGGCCAAAGTAAGGCAGGAGCGAAGGGTCATCACGATGACGATGGCGCAAAGGGTTCCGACAAGCTTGGAGCGGGGATCAAGACGAGGAGCTTCTTTCATCGGAACCTCCCTTCCGATCCTCCAAGGCTTGAAGGAGCTGAAAAAGCTGCGTGGGTCGAAGCCCCCCACGTTCCATGGCCCTTCGGTCATTCATGATGATCTCGGGCCTTTCGTCGCCTACGATCTCGCCCTCGGCAAGCACAATCCATCGACTGGCTGTCTCTGCGGCGAACTCGATGTCGTGGGTCACGAGCAAAACGGTCTTCCCTTGGTTCCGAAGTTCCTTGATCAGAGTAACCAATTCTCGGCGAAAGAGCTCGTCCTGACCTGCTGTGGGTTCATCCAGGATAACCAGTTCAGGCTTACCCGAGAGGGCCGAGGCGAAGCAGACGCGCTTCTTCTCACCTTCACTGAGACGAAACGGAGAGCGCTCCAGGAGAGGACCCAGTTGAAACCGTTCGAAAAGGATGTCGCACCAGGCCGGATCGTACGTTTTGAGGGTTCGAGGGCCCGTCAGGACTTCATCGCGAACCGTAGGCTGAAAGAGCTGATCGTTGGCATTTTGCCAGGCGAAACCGACATGGCGAGCGAGTTGCGCGACGGGCGTACGGGCCGTATCGCAGCCCAAAACTCGGACGGAGCCACGTTGCGGCTTTAGAAGCCCGTTCAGATGTTTGATCAGGGTCGTCTTTCCTGCTCCGTTGCGGCCCATGAGGGCAACGCACTCCCCTCGGTAGAGTCGCATGTGAATGTGACGGAGAGCAAGGGTCTTCTCGTAGCTGAAAGACACGTCCTCCATTTCGACAATGGATTCCCCATCCCCACGGGAAGAAAGAAGTTGCCTTTCTGGGAGGATTTGCAAATCATTGGAGAGAGAAAGCGTCTGTTCTTTGAGCCAGGTGGCGGCCTCATGGGCTGAAAGAGGGACCGTGGGCCATTTCAATTGGTGAGAGAGGCGTATGAGGGAGGGGATGGTTATCCCGAAGCGGGTGAGGTCGTTTCGAAGTACCTCTCGAGGCGGTCCATCCTGAGCGAGGCGTCCTTGATGGAGAACCAGGAGGCGACTGCTCTCGGGAAGAAATTCCTGGAGCCGGTGCTCCACGATGACCACGGTAAGGCCGTCCCGATAAAGGGTGCGAAGGATAGAACAGAGTGTCTCGTTCGCCTCGGCGTCGAGGTGGGTAAAGGGTTCATCGAGAAGGAGCACCTTTGGCCGAAGGGCCAGGATTGACGCAAGGGCAACCCGTTGCTTTTCTCCTCCCGATAAGGTGTGGGGCTCTCGATGAAGAAAATCCGAGATTCCAGCGGCAGAGGAAGCCCATTCGAGTCGTTCTTCCATCTCCGAGGGGCTGAGCCCCAAGCTTTCGAGGCCATAAACGATCTCCGCCTCGACGGTACGATTGAAGAGTTGGGCGTCGGGGTTCTGAAACAGGAGGCCTGCACGGCCGAAGATCTTGTAGACAGGGTTCTTCCGGGTATCGAGATTGTCAACGGTGACCGATCCGATGAATTCTCCTCGGTGGAAGTGGGGGATGAGGCCAATAGCCGAACGACAGAAACTCGATTTTCCGCTTCCGCTCGCTCCCGCCATGAGCACAGCTTCGCCGGGGGAAACGGTCAGGTCAAGGTTCTTGAGGGCCCAGGTGTCGCTTCCTGCATAACGGTAAGAGACTTCTTCGAAACGTAGCACCATCGGCCTTTTAGAGGTCCTTTCGGCTCAGTTGGACGTAGCCTGCCCGTTCGAGAAGCCTGAGGGCTCCGAGGCCAAGGATCGCTCCCAAAAGGCTGCTTCCGGAGAAGGCGACCACCAAGCCGCCTATCGCCATCGTCTTCTTCATGAAGACGGGAGCTACGAGTAGGGCGCTTGCCATCGCTCCGAGGAAGCCGGTCCCGATCACCTCTCCCAAGGCGCCAAGGTAGGTGTTGCGGGTCAAGCGGTACAAGACCCCAGCGAGAAAGGCACCGATCATGCCTCCAGGAAAGGCGAGAAGGGTTCCCGTTCCCATGGCATTGCGGAGGATGCCGATCGCCAAAGCGATCCCGGCCGCCCACCAAGGTCCCATGAGGGTGGCGGCAACCACGTTAATAAAATGCTGGGCGGGGTTGATCCGGGCGATACCAATGGGAATGCTCGTAAAAGGCGAAAGCGCCACGCCAAGGGCTACGAGCACCATCGCACGGGCGACTGTTCTTGTGTCCATTGCCATAGCGGTCACACCTCCGACAATCGAATGCCCTTTTCCACCTCGTCGGCCGACAGGGCGTATAACGAGTCGAGTAGGGCAATTTTGAACGTTCCTGGTCCCATGGCTCGCGCCCCTGCCCTCTCTCCGGCGAGTCCGAAAAAGGCGATCGCTCCAACCGTTGCCATCCAATGATCGGTCTCGACTGCAGCAAAAGCGCCGATCACTCCACTGAGCACACATCCCATCCCTGTCACCTGAGTCATCATGGGGTGACCGTTTTCGACAAAAATTCCCTGGCCTCCTCTGACCACAAGGTCGCGAGGACCTGTGACGGCCACCACACCTCCAGTTCTTTGGGAAAGGCCTTGGGCAGCGCAAAGAAGGTCCGACGGGCCCGAAACCGCATCGACTCCCATCAGATTGCCACCCTGACCCGAGAGGATGCCGATCTCAGCACGGTTACCTCGGATCACACCGATTTCGAGCTCGGAGAGGAGGGTCTGAGCGGTCTTCGTGCGAAACCGTGAAACTCCGACTCCCACAGGGTCGAAAACAACAGGACGGCGAAAGGATCTGGCATGGCGTCCCGCTTGGAAGAGAGCCCTTGCTCGGCCGGGGTCGGGAGTCCCGAGATTGAGCACCACGGCATGGGCCTGAGAGACGACCTCCTCGAGCTCTTCTTCAGCCTGGGCCATGATGGGTCGGGCTCCAATCGCGTGGAGGCCGCTCGCCACGTCGCCCGCTGTGACCCAGTTGGTGAGAACATGGACCACCGGCCTTTCCTTTCGGACCCTCTCAATGAGTTGAGATATCCCGGTAAGGTTCATCATTCTCCTCTTTCCCGGTACGAGATGGAACATAAAAAAAGCCGACCCCGGAGGATCGGCAATCACTTTCTCCATCATTGTCCATCCCTCCGCTGGCATTATCCAGGTCAGGTTCAATGGGTCGGCAACCTCCGGGTCGCCCTCTCAGCCGGACCCCTCCAGCTCCCCACACCTTTTATAGCACACCATTTTCCTTTGGTCAACCGGATGGGGTCAGGTCTATAATGTTTGACTTCGGTTAAACGGTGTGATATGAAACACCCATGGCCCGCCAGCTACGGATCGGATATCCTGGAGCCGTGTATCTTATCACCTCCAGGGGCAACGAGAAAAGGGTTATTTTTGAGGACGATCACGATCGAGAAACCTTCCTGGCTCCTGGCAAGATGTTTCTGAGATTCCACGGAGCCAGCGAAATGCGACAAGGCCAGGGCTTGAGGATATTTTGCGAAGAGGGTTCTGGAGGACAGAGCAGAGCGGGATCGGAGAATTCGGGAGGCAGTGGAGAAGTTTGGTCATACCCAAAGGGCGGTGGCCGACTCTTTGGATTTTCACTTTATCTATGCGAGCAGAATCCTTCACAAGCGGTAGAGCGAGTCTAACATTATAGACCTGACCCCATGATTCGGAGGTGGCATTATGAAGATCAGGTTTGTGGTGTTTGTATTTTTAGGTTTCGTATTTTGTTCATCGTGGGCCTCGGTCCATGCCTATGACGAACCGATGCAGAGGGTCCCGCTTCCCGATGGCATGAGTATGCCTGCTGGATTTGAGGCATGGATGCTGGAGCCGTCTTACGCACTCGGAAATGTGTTTTTTGACCCGGAAGGGAAGGTGTACATCTTCTCGAACGAAATCGGGACGCGAAAGCTCATTCGGACAGATCAGGTCGGAAGGGTGACGACATATGCAGAGAACGATCTCCTGGCTGGAGTGAACCTGAAAAGCGGAACGTCCATGGATGCGAGCGCCTCCAGCATAATGATGACGGTCGACTTCTGGCCTGACGGGGGAAATGCCTATGGCGGGCTGTTCAAGCTGAAATCCGATTCGACCTTCTCTTCGGTTTCGACTGCCCAAGGACACGGTGGCTTGGCTGACCTTCTTCGGGCCCCGAAGGCGGCTCTCTTCATTCCGGCGCCCCTGCCACAGGGGCTTTCAATGCCGGAGGGAATGACCGCCGTAGCGGCAAGATCTAACTACACCATGGGTCCTGTGGGGTCGATATTCTTCAACGACACGGGCGATCTTTTTGCCATTACCCGTAGCAAGAACCGACAGAGAATTGCGAAGATAGACGCTGCAGGCAATGCCTCTGTCTTTGCGGACAACGCCGTACTCAAAGGGGCCAACTGGAAGAGTGGCGCTGCTTTAGGCTCAAGCGTTCTTGTTGCCATGGATTTTGCGCCCTGGGAAAGTCCCTATTATGGCATCTATCAGATCGACCCTGACGGCACGACCCAGCTATGGCCCCCCTGGTACGGTGGACTTTTCGACATCATACCGAAGCCCGGGGGAGGGTTCTACTTCAGTGATTTTGAGGCCGATAATGTTTACTTTATTTCAAATAAGGTGACGCCGGAAACCGCTCTGATATCTTCCGGGGCGCCCCCGGCTCTCACGAGCCTGGCATACGACGTGCAAACGGCTACGCTCTACGTCCTCAATAGGCCTGAGGGCGGCGGCTTGCCGTTCGGTGGCGAAAACGCGATATATAAAATCGAAGAAGGCAAGGCTGTCAAGGTCGCCGATGCCCCCGCTGGGGCTTATTTCGCCGGGATTGCCTTCAGCGTGGGTGGTATTTTCGGCAACAATCTTTATGCAACAGATTATCAGGGTGGCCGGATATTCAGGATCGAAAGCAACGGGGCAGCGACACCGGTCATTACCGGATTGACCAAGCCTGAGTATATAAGATTCAATCCTGCAACGGGACATCTGTTGGTTGTCAGCGACTCGCAGTATCTCATATGGTTCGGTTCGACTCCTCCTGCAATACAGACCGTTGCCGCGTCCGCTGGCTGGTATTTTACCGATTTCGAGAACGACAATGTCTGGTATATTCCCGGAGAGGGGCAGCCTGAGGTCGGAATCCTTGATTCGAATATTCCTCCGGGTCTCAGCATGCTTGCCTACAATGATACCGATGATTTCCTGTATGCAGTCAACTGGACAGGAGGCTGGCCCTTCGGTGGCGACAAAGCTGTCTACAGGATCGAGGGCAACGGCACGGCGGTTGCCATTGCCACGGCGACTTCCGGGGCGAACGAGTTCACGAGCATCGCTATGAGCAAGGGGGGACCCTTCGGAAATCATCTCTATGCAACGGACAGCTCCGGGGGACGCATCGTACGGCTTGAAAATGCGAACGGCGTATGGAGCGTTGTCGACTTTATCACGGGCCTACCGACCCCTTCTTTCCTGAAATTCAGCCCGACCACGGGGGAGATGATTGTGGTATGCAATGGAGGGAAAAATGTCCTCTGGGTTGGCACGAAGGTGCCGGCGGAGTTGGAGAGGTTAGTGGTGAGTGTTATTGCACCCAAAATTGTGACCCCGGGTCAGGAGGTTACCTTTCTTGTGAGATATCTGAACGGGATGGACAAAACTGCGGAAGATGTGGTCATCACATTGGATATCCCAAGAGAGTTTAACTATTTGTCGAGCACAGGAGGTGGCATTTATCGGAATGATTGGAACCAGGTTTTCTGGAAGCTGGGGAACCTTGATCGCGGGGTGAGCGGTACGATGGCTGTTCAGATGATTGTGCCCTGGGGTCTTGCCAATTCCGAAGGCAGGATATTGGCCAACATCGGGGCAAGGAATGCCCCCAACTCGTATATTGACATCGACAGTTACTTGAATTTTGTGGCGAGAGCAGTCCTCTCCCACATCGAACTCACGGAATCTGAAATCAGCACGCTTTTGGTTTCAAACCCAAGGATAAAACAACTCTACGACTTTGTCATCAAGCAGGGCTACTTGTTTCACAATACAGCGGTGAGAACCTCGTTTAGTGATGGCACGACAGTGGATGTCCTTTTTTTCTTGGAGCCTGAAGGATATGGACCGGCTTTCTTAATCAGCGATGGCAAGGTGGTCTTCATTGAAGAGCACAATAAGGGGATGTATAAAATCTTCGATACAGAGGGAGGGTATCAAAGGCGCATCGACGGCGATTTTTTCCACTCCTGGGGCGCGTGGTCTGAAAGCCACAGCCTCTCAGAGGCTTGGTGTCAGGTCAATTGCACGATGGATAAGGTTCCGAACTGGGTATTGAGCGCTGTTAGTGATGAATGGAAAAACTTACAGAATACGAAAAATTGTACCCTGTGTGCATATTCAAAAGGGGAAGACCCAGTTGCCTGCGCGAAATGTGCAAATGGGATAGTACAAAAATATAAGAAAATCCCTGGGGTTTCTTATGTAATTGATGTGATGAAATGTCTCTCGGATTGTCTGGATAATCCTAATTCCCATATGTGCACGAAAGACAAAAGAGAATGCGGTACAAGCATATTAGGGTGGCTTGGAGGATTTGATACGGTATATATTACACCTTGTAATACGACATTTAGGACATATGGCGCTTTGAGTTACCGGATTTTCTGCGCCATTGGAGAAAAATGCGTCAACGGTGAATGCGGCGGTAAGGATCCATGCAAGGAAAATCCGGCATCTTGCCAGGAAAAGAAAATCATTGTAAGGACGGCCCGTGACCCCAACGCGAAGTCGATTGACTTTCAGGGCAATGTCCTCCCGGGTCAAGAACTCACTTATACGATTGAATATGAAAATGTCGGGGCTGGAACGGCCTATGAGGTTTTCGTCATAGACCAGCTGGATACCGACCTGGATGAAACGACACTTGTCGTCAACAATGGGGGCACATACTCCGCTTCTCCAAGGCTGTTAAGTTGGGACGTAGGGACCCTTCCCCCCTGCACACCTGAGCATCCCGATATCTGCAAAGGCTCTGTCTCATTCAGTGTCAATGTCAAGAATGGATTACCAAGCGGAACAGAGATCACCAACTATGCAGAGGTCCACTTCCCGAGTGCGATGGAGATCACACCAACGAACCCGGTTTTAAACATTGTCAAATCGATTGCAGCAGACCCTAAAGGTGTTGAGACATTGTCGGGGATTCCAGTGGCGATTACCCTCACAGGGAGGGATGCAGGAGCACACCCTCTTGCTTACCGAGTCACAGCAATTCCCTTATATGGAGAAATCACCGGCACGCCTCCTAATATTACCTATACGTCGATGGCCGAATTCAGCGGGCAGGACGAATTCTATTACGTGGTGAACAATGGGCTCATTGACAGTGACCCTGCAAGAGTGACAATACGGGTGAATCCCAACCCATCTGATGTCAACCCGCCTACGGTGATTGAGACCTATCCTGTGTCAGGGGCAACAAACGTCCATGTTAATCCTCTGCCTCTCTCAACGAACCCTGATCAATATATTCCCATCATTACGGCCACCTTTTCGGAACCTGTTGATTCAACGACCCTCACCCCAACCAGCTTCAGCGTCGATGGATTGACGGGAAATGTGCTATATGACGAGGTGACAAAGACCGCCTCCTTTATCCCGTCCGTACCACTCTCCAACTCCACGATCTATACGGCCCGGCTGACTACAGAGGTAAAGGACAAAGTCGGGAATGCCATGGTATCGGATTACACATGGCAGTTTACGACGGCCAGCCTCATCAATATCAGTGTCACCCTTTCAGAGAATGCCAGCGAGTTCGATTTTGGCGAGACCTTCGTAAACGACACCTCGTTGGCAAAGATTGTGAACATCACCAGTACCGGGATCTCAGACCTCTCAGTAGGTGAGATCGGAAGATCAGGGACAAATCCAAATGACTTTATAATCGTTGAGGATAAGTGTTCCGAAAAGACCCTATCCCAATTTGAGAATTGCACGGTGAAAGTGGCCTTTAAACCTCTTTCGGGCGGCATGAAGGAGGCCGTTCTATCCATCCCGTCCAATGCCCCTGATACCCCCATGTTCCATGTCCCTTTAAAAGGGACGGGGCTCATTCGGAAGTATCTCTTGAGCGTCTCCTTGACCGGGACAGGGTCCGGATTGGTCACGAGCAGCCCTCCGGGGATCGATTGCGGGAGTGATTGTGAGGAGGAGTATGAACAGGACACCGTTGTCACATTGGGGGCCAGCCCTTCCCCCCGTTCGGTTTTTACGGGCTGGTCAGGGGCCTGTTCTGGGACGGGGGAGTGCACCATCATTATGAATAGCCCCATGAATGTGGCGGCCCATTTCACCTATATTCCCTCCATCCCTCTACCGTTTTTTGACGACTTCAGCACGGAAAAAGGTTGGATAGGGTATGAAGTCGGAGGATGGGAACGCGGACCCGCTGAAGAGGGCGGAGGTGAATTTGGGTACCCGGACCCGCAAGTGGACCACACACCCTTTTCCGTTGATAACTATCTCCTGGGGTTTGCCATCGGTGGAGACTACCCCAACAATCTTTCTGAGAGGTCGATTATTTCGCCTCCGATCGACTGTAAGGATAACGACAGGGTCTACTTGAGATTCTGGGGCTGGCTCAATGTTGAAGGGTATGATCGTGCCACAATCCACGTGAGTAACGACGGAACAAATTGGTCTTTGGTGTGGGTGAACCCGGTTTATGATATCACCGATGATCAGTGGTTCAGGTATGCTTTCGACATCTCTTCGATCGCAGCCAATCAGGAGGCGGTCTATATCAAGTTCACCATGGGACCAACGGATGACTCCCATCGATACTCGGGGTGGAACATCGATGACCTGGAGGTGACCTCCAATCCGATCGATCCTCACGAAGGGACGATAGGGACTGTCTTTACCATCTATGGCACCGATTTCGGGGATAAGAAGGGAAAGATCCTCGTGGGGGATATCGCCGCAAAGGTTTTGGAATGGACGAATGAAAGGATCCATTGCCTATTGAGCAAGGTGCCGCTGCCAGGGGTTTACAACGTTAAAGTGATCCCCAAGGTCCCCAAAGGGGCTTCACCCCTCCTTTTTGAGGCTGGGTTTAAGGTGCGAAGTCCGCAGATCGATTGGGTTGAACCGGCATCCGGTTCAGCGGGGGATCAGATCACCATTTACGGAGGGTTTTTCGGAAAGGGTAAAGGGAAGGTCTACATTGGGACACAGGCATGCAAGGTGATCACTTGGGGGATGGATGATTTTACCGGAGAGAGTATGATTGTCTGTACCGTCCCCAAAAAACTCGTTCCGGGCCGTTATGACATAAAAGTGACCAACAAGATCGGTAGCGATACCTGCACGGAGTGTTTTGAAATGGAATAGGGTGGGGGCCGATAATGTTTGACTTGATGAAGGGGGTGGTATGATTTAACGGTGGCCCGCCGGTTACAGATCGAGTAACCTGGAGCTGGGTATCATATTTAGGTTTCCGTTTTGCTTATGTGAGCAGAATCCTTTACAAGCGATAGAGCGAGTCTAACATTATAGACCTGACCCCACATCAGCTCCGAGCTGTCTCAGAAAAGCCTGCAAATCTCTACCTTCCAGCTGATGGGGGCTCTTGGCATTCACAAAGTTCCCGAAATTTCTTAACCAGAGAAAGCAGATTTTCTCGGTGCTGAGGCATCTCTGCCGAAGCCTCAAAGCCTCGCGCATCTTCTCTTCAAGGGACCGCCAGCTCTCTTTGTCGGGAGATGGGTCTCCCGTCTTTGGCAACGAAGTTTGTGAAAGAAAATAATCGTATAATCTTAAAGCCGTATCCGCCTGATTGACCTGCCGCTCTTCGTATATCTTTCCCATATCCAATAGGAACTGCTTTTTCTGATCGCTGTTCAATCTGGTCAAAAGGG
>Ga0123519_10014619_pt1 | contig 11134 bp, 10 predicted proteins | sample YelNatPaOPRAMG02_FD_87396 | JGI IMG/M metagenome (GOLD analysis project Ga0123519, IMG submission 87396) | Hot spring microbial communities from Yellowstone National Park - Yellowstone National Park OP-RAMG-02 (version 2) | ecosystem: Environmental > Aquatic > Thermal springs > Hot (42-90C) ... | reverse complement strand
TTATTAAGAAAGACGGTCGGTGATGAAATAGGTGTAAAAGCCTCGGGTGGAATTCGTGATTATAAAACCGCCTTGGCGATGATTAAAGCCGGGGCAAATCGCATTGGCACGAGCGCTGGGGTAAAAATAATTGAGGAGTTGAAGCGAGCCGATTTCGGCTCAGGAGGAAAATTATGAAGATGAAAGCAGTGGTTAAGACCAAACCCGATTTTGGTGCCGAATATAAGGAAGTTGAGGCACCAAAACCAAAACCCGATTGGGTGGTAGTGAAAGTGAAGGCGACTTCAATCTGTGGCACTGATGTCCATATCTACAAATGGGACCAATGGGCACAAGGTAGAATTGGTGAGAAACGACTGCCTCAGATTTTGGGTCATGAGGTAGCCGGTGAAGTAGTGGAAGTCGGTTCACAAGTGAAAAGGATAAAAGTTGGCGATTATATCTCAGCCGAAACCCATATCTATGACCCAGCCGATTTGACTGCGCTACTTGGTCAATTTCATGTTGGCGAGCATATGAAAATCTTGGGCGTAGATTGTGATGGTGCATTCGCTGAATATTTTGCTATACCGGAATCGGTCTGTTGGCTCAATGACCAATCGATTCCACCGGAATTTGCTACAATTCAGGAGCCTTTGGGCAATGCCTGTTATGCGGTTTTGGGTGAAGATTGCGATGTTGCGGGTAAGACAATGGTGATTACCGGAGATGGTCCAATCTCTTTATTTGCGGTCGGTATTGCCCGGGTCTGCGGCGTGGCAAAAATATTTTTGATTGGCAAATATGAATTCAATATGGAAATCGGCAAGAAGATGGGAGCGGATTATTTAATTTATACTAATAAAACAACACCGGAGGAACGTTTGGCTTTTGTTCGCGACCATACCGGTGGGAATGGTGTGGACATCGCCTTAGAAATGGTTGGCAGTAATGAATCAATCATTGATTGCTTTCGTATGGTCCGCAAAGCGGGTCGGGTAACTGCCTTTGGCATAGCACCGTCTTCACCTTTGATGCTGGATTACAATAATGGCATTGTATTTAAGGGCTGTCAGATTCATGGGATTAATGGACGAAAGATATTTGATACCTGGTATCGGAACCGTAACCTTTTAGCATCAGGACGGCTTGACCCAAGCCCAGTAATTACCCACATCTTCAGTTTAGCGGATTATGCGAAAGGTTTTTCGGCGATGCTGGAACGTCCCCGCCGCTCGGCAAAGATTGTCTTATTTCCTGACCCGCAAGAATTGGCAAAGGCGAAAGAACGTTGCTTGAAGCAACCTACATAAGAAAGGAGGAAAAATGGCATATGGTAAAATAAAAGAATTTTTGCAAAATGAACTTAAATCATTGCGCGAAGCCGGACTATATAAAGAAGAACGCTATATCCATACCCCTCAAGCACCTGAGATTAAGGTTGAATATCCACAAAAAGCACCCCTCAAAGATGTGATTAATTTTTGTGCCAATAACTACCTTGGGCTTTCCAGTCACCCCAAAGTTATCAAGGCTGCAGAAAAAGGGTTAAAGACCCACGGTTACGGGATGTCTTCGGTTCGCTTCATCTGTGGCACCCAGAATATCCACAAAATCTTAGAAGAAAAGACCGCTAAATTTATTGGCACTGAAGACGCAATTCTTTACTCCTCTTGTTTTGATGCCAACGGCGGACTCTTTGAAGTATTTTTCAATGAGCAGGATGCTATCATATCCGATGCCCTCAATCACGCCTCAATCATTGACGGCATTAGAATGTCAAAAGCCGAACGCCACCGCTATGCTCATATTGATATGAAAGACTTGGAAGAGCATCTAAAGGCAACTCAGAATAAACGATTTCGGATAATTGCGACCGATGGGGTGTTTTCAATGGATGGTGATATTGCCCCTTTACCCGATATTTGCGAACTGGCTGATAAATATGATGCTTTGGTGATGGTTGATGATGCCCATGCCACTGGTTTTATTGGCAAAACTGGAAGAGGCACCGCTGAGTATCACGGCGTGATGGGTAGGGTTGATATTATTACTACTACTTTTGGTAAGGCAATGGGCGGGGCATCCGGCGGCGCAACTTGTTCTAAGAAAGAAATCGTGGAGATGCTTCGGCAACGCTCCCGACCTTATCTATTTTCCAACACGGTCAGTTCGGTTGTCATCGCTGCAACCATCGCGGTAATTGACCTACTCTCCGAGACAACCGAATTGCGGGACAAACTGGAGTGGAATACAAAATACTTCCGAGAAAAAATGACTGAGGCGGGCTTTGATATCAAACCCGGAATTCATCCAATAGTGCCGATAATGCTTTATAATGCAAAGTTATCGCAAGACTTTGCCAAAGACCTTTACTATGAAGGAATCTATGTGATTGGATTTTTCTATCCAGTGGTGCCGAAAGGCGAAGCGCGCATTCGGGTGCAACTTTCGGCCGCACATGAGAAGAAACATCTTGACCGTGCCATTGAAGCCTTTATCAAAGTTGGCAAGAAATACGACATTCTTGGCAAGAAGAAAGACGAAATCGTTGCAAAATATGGTTTATAAGGCAGGGACGAGATGCAAGGGATAAGCAAAAATACTTGACTCGTCCCTAACACCTTAACCTGCCTTTTGCGTATGCTGGCAATTAAGACGGTCAACCTCTCCAAATATTACCGTAGTGGATTTCTTACCAAGAAAATCAAGGCTTTAGACAATGTGAACTTAGAAGTTAGAACCGGTGAAATCTTTGGTTTTTTGGGTCCAAACGGTGCCGGCAAGACCACGACCATAAAAATTCTGATTGGTCTGGTTAAACCAACTACGGGTTCTGCCTTCATCTTTGATGAACCGCCAACTTCGGTTAAAATCAAAACCCGTATTGGCTTTTTACCGGAAACGCCTTATTTCTATGACCATCTCACGGCTGAAGAATTTTTGACTTTCTGCGCCCAATTGCAAGGCTTGAAAAATCAAAAAATTGCAATTGATTCAATTCTTAGTTTAGTTGGTCTAAAACAAGCCAAAAAGATTCCACTCCGCCATTTCTCGCGTGGTATGCTCCAGCGGATTGGGATTGCTCAAGCTTTAATCGCTGACCCAGACATTGTTCTATTAGATGAGCCGATGGGTGGTTTAGACCCAATCGGAAGAAAGGAAATTCGCGATGTGATAATCGGACTGAAAGAACAGGGGAAGACCGTCTTTTTCTCAACCCATATTCTATCCGATGTTGAGATGCTTTGCTCAAGAGTCGGTATCCTCATCAACGGCAAATTAATCTCAGTTGGTGTCCTGAACGAAATCCTTGAAGAATCGTTTGAACAATTTGAGGTAACAATAAAAGACTTAAACCAGAACACAATTCAGCAGTTCTCCAAAATGGGCTTTAAAACCTTTATCGCTGAGGACAAAGTAACCTTCTATTGTCCCAATGAAGAAGAAGCCTACTTCTTATTAGAGAAAGTTCGTGGTGCAGGGGGCAAACTCGTCTCCTTTATCCCCCGACGCAAGACCTTAGAAGACCATTTCATTCGCGAAGTAACTAAAGAGGCGAAGGTAACTGATGGGTGAGGAAAGTTGAAAAGCGGAATGCGGAATTCGGAAGTTGGAAATAGAAATCTTTATTACTTCCGTATCATCGTTCCGCATTTATCGTTTCGCATTCCACATTTGAAAAAATGAAAATCCTAACAATCGTAGAAAATACCTTTAAAGAAGCGGTTCGTGACCGAATTCTTATTGTCCTGCTCGTAATCGGTTTCTTAGCAATTGGCTCGGCGAAGATAATAAAACCCTTAGCCTTGGGTGAAGAGGCTAAAATAATCAAAGACTTAGGCTTGGCGACCATCACTTTTACCTCAGTCCTTATCACAATTCTAATCGGTGGCAAATTGGTTTACAAAGAAATTGAGAAAAGGACTATTTACATAATGCTTGCTAAACCAGTCCACCGCTATCAGTTCATTATTGGCAAATACTTCGGCCTCTTATTACTTATTTTCTTTACGATGACCATAATGACCGGCGGGTATTATCTGATGCTATTTATCACAACTACCGAAGCAACCTTTTCCTTATTACTACCAATTATGATGAGTTTCTTTGAACTAACCATCGTCACGGCATTAGCCCTTTTCTTCTCCTCGATTGCGACACCAATTACTGCCTCGCTTATAACTTTTGTCGTCTACTTTATTAGCCATTTCACTCGTGACTTAAAGGCATTATCCCAAATATCGCCATCAATTATTGTCAAGGCACTGGCAAATTTTTTCTATTATGCACTTCCCAATTTATCCAATTTCAACATTCGGAATTTAGTGGTTCATAATGCAATCATCAATCAAAATGCGATTTTCCTCTCCATTCTCTACGCCCTAATCTATTCTGCCCTAATTCTATGCTTTGCTGCCTTAATTTTTCAAAGAAAGGATTTCTAATAATTGCACGGATTAGCCCAGATGGTATTTGGGGTAACTTATCGGTGCTCATCGCCCCTGACAAAAGATGAGCCCACCAATCGCATTTGCCTTGCCTCAAAGTAACAAGAATTTAGTCCGACTCGTTCTTTTAAGTCTTTTCCTCTTTTTTATCGGCTTTGCTCTACTCTATTTCCTTCAGAACCGAATTGAGAAGTCTTACCGACGAACATTACGCGAACGATTAGTTGAAGAGATGATGTATTTCCCTTCTGGCAAATTTCTTAAACCGGTAGTTATGGAATACGAGGCAGTGAGCGCTGACTTAATTTGGTTGCGGGCAATTCAGTACTATGGCCATCATCTGATGACCGACCGGAAATTTGAATGGTTAGGCCATATCTTTGAAATTCTAACCCAACTTGACCCATTCTTCGTTGCTGCTTATCATTTTGGTGCAATCACGCTGGCTTGGGATGCGCATGAACCAATTCAGGCGATTCGGCTTTTACGAGCGGGCATTAGAAATAACCCTTTAAATTGGCAAATCGTCTTTGATATCGGATTCATCTATTATAGCATCCTTGATGATTATGACGCCGCCGGTTATTATTTTCTTGTCGCCTCAAAACTTCCCAATGCCTGGAGTGTTCTACCCCGTTGGTCAGCCTTTGCTTACCAAAGGGGTGGCAAAAACGAAATTAGCCGACAAATTTGGACTGACATCTATAATGAAACCGACAATCCAGCGATCAAGGACTTAGCCGAACGTAACTTGGCTTTATTAAAAGTTGACGAAGATATTGCGGTCATTCAAGCCGCAGTTAATAAATATCGGGCAACTTTTGGTAAAAATCCGCCTAACCTTTACGAATTATGTCGGGTTGGTTATTTAAAATATCTGCCCAAAGACCCTTGGGGTGGTAAATATGTTCTTAAAGACAGTATCGTTAAAAGCCCCAAGGCGGATCGTTTGCGGAGCGGTCGATTTTAATTCTGCGGCGGTTTTAATCTTCAATGATTTTCACTAAGACCCGGCGGTTGCGCGGTCCGTCGAACTCGCAAAAGAAAATTCCCTGCCAAGTGCCAAAAAGAATTTTCTTTTTTTCAAAGAAGACAGTTTTAGAAGAACCGATTATTGCTGCTTTAATATGGGCATCGGCATTACCTTCAGTATGGGCATAATGTCCGTTTTTCGGCACAATTCGGGTTAGGGTCGTTATAATATCTTCGCAAACACTTGGGTCATAATTTTCATTTATCGTAACCGCCGCTGTGGTGTGCGGGACATAGATGATGCAGGTGCCTCGCTCAATTCCGCTCTTTTTTATTACCTCCTCTACTTTTTCGGTAATGTCAACCAAGCAATTTCGCGAATGGGTTTTTACTTCAATTGGAAATAGCATAATGAAATATAATGATAAATCAAACCAATGTCAATGTCCATTTTCCGTTATCTGTTGCCGGTCTACAGTAAACTTTTTCTCTTGACTTGTGAATTGTTATTATCAAAATAGAATATAGTGGAAAAACTAATTATTCGTGGTCAAAAGCGGCTCTCGGGCAAGGTTGCGGTCTCGGGTTCCAAGAATGCTACCCTACCGATAATGGCAGCGTCATTACTCACTACCGAAACCTGTCGAATCAAAAATATCCCCAATCTCTCGGATATCAAGACAATGGCAAATCTATTAACTGCCCTTGGCGCCCAAGTTGAATTTAAAGATAACAGTGTAATAATCAACGCCCGGGATAAAATTAGCATTGAAGCGCCTTATGAAATCGTCAATCAGATGCGTGCCTCGTATTATGTCTTAGGACCGCTCTTAGCCCGCTTTGGTCAGGCACGCGTTTCTTTACCAGGTGGTTGTGCAATTGGACCGCGTCCGGTCGATTTACATTTGCGCGGAATGGAGCAATTGGGGGCAGAAATCAGGATTGAACACGGCTACATTGTAGCAAAAGCCAATAAACTAACCGGCGCCAAAATGACCTTAGCCGGTAATAAAGGACCGAGCGTGGGCGCGACAGCAAATGTGATGATGGCAGCAACTAAGGCAAAGGGTAAAACGATTATTGCCGGCGCCGCATGCGAACCAGAAATTGTTGACTTGGCAAATTTCTTATGCGCCCTCGGTGCCAAAATCACCGGCGCCGGAACCCCAGTGATAGAAATTGAAGGTGTAAAAGAGTTGTCGGGTGCGGAATACGAACCGATTCCGGACCGAATTGAAGCCGGTACCTTAGCCTGTGCCGCAGCAATAACAAATAGCGAAATTGAAATCACTAATCTCATTCCGGAACAGATGGTAGCGGTAACGGAAAAACTGAATGCAATGGGTTGTTCTTTACAGATTCAAGAAAAATCTTTGCGGGTCGGTCTCAGCCAAAGACCCTTCCCAACCGAAATTGTAACTGCCCCTTATCCAGGTTTTCCAACCGACCTTCAGGCACAATTTATGGCACTTCTCACCTTAAGCACCGGCACCAGTGTTGTCACCGAGAATATCTTTGAAGCACGCTTTCAGCATGCCCTTGAACTCAACCGGATGGGGGCGAAAATCAGTATCAAGGGAAATACTGCGATCATTGAAGGAGTTGAGAAACTTTCCGGCGCACCGGTAATGGCTTCTGACTTACGGGCATCGGCGGCTTTAATCTTAGCCGGATTAGCCGCCGAAGGCGAAACTGAGATATCAAGAATCTACCACCTTGACCGTGGCTACGAAGACTTAGACGGTAAATTGGTAAAGTTAGGCGCCTCTATCCAAAGGGTCGCTTGAGCCCGAATTCCGTCTAAGGCGAATAGAAGCAGTGATAATTACTCGTCATAAAACTAAACCAGTAATGGTGGGTAAGGTTTGGATTGGGGGCAATGCGCCAATTGTTGTCCAAGCGATGACAAAAACCAAAACCGAGGATATTACCAAAACTATCACTGAAATAAAGCGTCTGGAACGGGTTGGGTGTGAAATTGTGCGCGTAGCGGTTAGAAATCAAGTTGCTGCTCAAGCGTTGAAGAAGATTAAACAGAATATCAATATCCCTTTGGTTGCGGACATCCATTTTGATTATCGGTTAGCCTTAGCCAGTATCAAAGCCGGTGCGGATAAGATAAGAATCAACCCGGGTAATATTGGCCATGACTGGAAATTAAAAGAGATAATCAAAGCAGCAAAAGATTACAATATTCCAATTCGGATTGGGGTCAATGTCGGTTCTTTAGAAAAAAGAGTCTTGGCTAAATACCAAAAACCTTCGGCTCAAGGATTATTTGAAAGCATTACCCAAACCGTCCGTTTCTTTGAAGACAACGAATTTACCAATCTTGTCTTATCGGCAAAAGGTTCTGATGTTTCAACCACGGTTGAGGTTTACCAAAAAATCGCCGAGCATTATTCTTATCCCCTCCATTTAGGTCTAACCGAAGCCGGTTTACCGTTGGAAGGGGCGATTCGTTCGGCTTGCGCCCTATCAATTCTACTTAGCCAAGGGATTGGCGATACGATTCGTATCTCTTTAACTTCGGATTCGGTCAAAGAAGTAGTTGCTGCTTATGAATTACTCCAAAGTTTAGGATTGCGCCAATACGGTCCAATTATCATCTCTTGCCCAACTTGTGGTCGGTGTGAAGTGAATCTCATAAAATTAACCGAGCAGGTAAAAGAGGCGCTTACTGGCTACGACAAACCAATCAAAGTAGCGGTGATGGGCTGTGTGGTAAATGGGCCCGGTGAAGCGAAAAATGCTGATTTTGGTATTGCCGCTGGAAAAAAATCCGGCATAATATTTAGCCAAGGTAAAGCGATAAAAAAATGTGCGGAAAAGGACTTGGTCGCCTGCCTCCTTGCCGAAATCAAAAAAGGTGCGCGTTGAACCAGATTCTGGTGAAGACTCGACTCGGGAGGCACATCTTTGGTCTGTTTCAAGCAGTTATTCCCAATTTTGTCTTTGCCTGCACGATTGGTGCCTTTTCTAATCTATCCACCCAAAGCCAATTGCCGATGCTTTGGAAAAATCGGGATGTTTCCAATCCTAACCAGGCGGTCTTTTTCTTCGCGCAAGGCAAATACCGCTACTTAGGATTGGTCTATGCCGATGATAGCACCCAAGTTTGGGCAGGAATCAATGAGAAGGGGTTTGCGATTATTAATTCTAACTCCGCTAATATTGGTCCGGGTGCAAATAGTGGACCGAGTGATGGCGAGATAATGAAATATGCTTTACAGAACTGTGCTTCAATTGAAGATTTCCAACACTTCTTAGATTCAACCAATCTTGTGGGTAGAAAGACACCAGCCAATTTTGGGGTGATTGATTCTACTGGTGAAGCAACAATCTTTGAGGCCGGTGCCTACCAATACCAACGGTTTGATGCGACCAAGGAATCATTGGGTTTTCTTTTGCGTGCCAATTATTCAATGAGTGGCGACTCAACTCAAAGAAGTGGGCATCCCCGTTATCTACGGGCTATGCAATTAGCCCAAATCGGACAAAGCCAAGGAATCCTAAATGCTCAATATATCATCCAAAAGATTGCCCGTGATTTAGGTGGTCCTGATTTTGACCCTTATCCTTTACCATTCTGCGATACCTTTGGTTCTTATCCTTTCGGTTTTCTACCAACGACTGCCACAATAAATCGCTATCGGACCCGTGCCTGTGTCCTGATTGTTGGACAGCCGAAAATGCCAATGATGTGGACAATTTTAGGTGAACCTTGTATTGGTATCGCCATTCCTTTATTTCTCAATGCCTTTGCGGTTCCGCCCCAAATCAGTGGTCCTGGCCTGCCCAAAATCTGTGCCCAAGCAAAAACGATGCGCGAATTGGTCTATATGGGTACCGACCTTGGTATTAACACTTTCCTCTTAGCAGCGATTCAAAAGCAAACTCTACCTTTGGAAAATCAAATATTTTCACTCAGCCAAGCGCAATTAGAAGACTGGCTGAATCATTTACCTGGCTCTTTAGCCGTCCTTAGTTTTGAAGAGAGTTTGGCACAGCGAGTTTGCGAAGTCTATGAAAATATTGGTTGGGGTGAAGAAAAATCGTTTCCGATTTTTCATTCCAACATTTTGGTCGCACCCATCCTGACAACGACCACAAATGGACTAAAGATAATTATAAGAGAAAAAATAACCAATGAAAACTTACCGATAAGGTTTAAGGTCTATAATATCTTTGGTCAGAAGAAGGCTGAGATTACCCTGCCTGCCCAAACCCAATCTTACTTTTGGTTACCAGAAAAATTAAGTTCCGGGACCTATTTTCTAATCCTTGAACCGAATCATCAAATCGTTGCCAAATTTCATTACCTTAGTGAAAATAGAGACTAAGACTAATTTAATTATAGAAGTTTAACTTCAATAGTTCAAAAAAACTTCCGAACTTCCGCCTAAGGTGGATTGCCCTAAAACTCGGTAATACGACCCGCAACGGTAGAGCGTATGTCCACCGTTGGCGGACAGAAATCCAATTCGCCTTATGCCAATTGGATACTATGTCCTGTCGGTTGACGCTTGCATATCTTTGATTGACAAATTGATTTTGCTATTGTATAATGGTTCAAATGGAAAAAATTGACTTTGCCGCCCTTGCTCAGAATATAAAAAAACCTTGGTCACCGATTGAGATTGCCCGAATGGATGGTTATCATTTACTGCTCTCAATGTTTGAAGGGAGTTATCGCTTTCATAAACACGATGCTGAGGAATTATTTTTTGTCCTAAAGGGGACAATTACCATTGAATTAGGAACGGATAAAACTGTTACTTTAAATGAGGGCGAGGGGCTGTTATTACCCAAAGGACAGGCGCATCGTTCAATTGCCTCAAAGCCGGCTCTGGTGATGATGTTTGAGCGCACTAATCTTAAGACGATTTTTGTGCCTTGATAAATGACCGAGTGCTAGCGCTTCGGTGTATTAGGTAGGGCTTTAGTCTTGCTTGAGACTTATGCATTGCAAGGCAAATCCACCTAAGGCGGACTTGCCCTACTTTTTGGGAACCAAAGGGACAAAGCTTCTTTATTCCGTGGTATTTAAGAATCTTCATAATCCCGAAAAATTTTTCTTGACAGGGACATAAATTGGGTTATGATTTTAGGTAGTCTGAATGCGAATCGAGCAATCCGCCTTAGGCGGACTATTGGTTTGAAGTGGGATATTAGTTGTTGTTGAAGGTTATATGATTTTCAAATTATCCGTTTTCCTTGTTTTTGTTATTATGCTAATTCGCCCGAATCTAAGGCGAGTTGGTTAAAACTTAAAACAAAAAGGAGGAGCAATGTCTTTTATCAGTAATAAACAAAACACCGAAGGCAAAAGGGTATTTTGGGGGTGGGTTGTCAATTTGGTCATCACATTATCATTTATCTTGCCGGTAATAATCCCTGGTACTACTCTTTTCGCCGGCTCAATTACGGAACGGTTCAATTTTGCTAAACACGAGATAAACTTTAAGAAGGTGGGCGAATTTGATTTACCGGTTATGCGGGATTGGCTTTATACTGCAGAAGTCGGTAAACCGATGATTCCTTATCTAAGTTTTCAAGTCTTGGTTCCGCCAACTGCTGAAGTTACCGAAGTGAAAATCTTGTCGGCTAAGAAGGTTGAAATTGAAGGGGAATATTATATTTACCCGAGCCAACACCAGTGCCAATTTCATATAAAGGGAAGATTCCTTTTGTCCCACCCGATGCGGCGATTTACAATTCAGAAGAAGATT
>Ga0123519_10014617_pt1 | contig 11135 bp, 8 predicted proteins | sample YelNatPaOPRAMG02_FD_87396 | JGI IMG/M metagenome (GOLD analysis project Ga0123519, IMG submission 87396) | Hot spring microbial communities from Yellowstone National Park - Yellowstone National Park OP-RAMG-02 (version 2) | ecosystem: Environmental > Aquatic > Thermal springs > Hot (42-90C) ... | reverse complement strand
GAGCGGCTGGCTGCCCGACCCGGCGGCGGGCATGAGGAGGGGCATCGTGGCCGACTTCATCCGGCATCCCCACGCCCCGGAGAACGTGGCCCTGGAGGCCATGCTGATCGCCGCCCAGGAAAACCTCCGGGCCGGCCGCCTCGAACGGACGGAGGAGTTGCTGGACGCCCTGGACCGGGTATTGCGGAGCGGGGTCTTTTCCGGCCCTCCGGAATCCGATTACCTGGCGCTGGTGGAGGCGGCGCAAAAGGCCGGCTACGAGGTCCAGCGCATCGAACTGGCGGACGAACGGGCAACCGTATGGGCCATCGCCCGCTGGCCATATCTGGAGGAACTGACCTTTTACTGGACGGCGGCCGGATGGAGGTCGGCTGCCGTCGGCCGCTAGGAGGTGACCGTGGACCCACTGTCCCTTTTGCGCTCCCTGGCCGTTCCCAACACGACCAAAATTCTTCTCCTGGTGCTGGACGGCCTGGGCGGGTTGCCGCTGGAGGAAGGGGGGCCGACCGAACTGGAGGCCGCCCATACGCCCAACCTGGATGCCCTGGCCGCCCGGGGCATCTGCGGACTGAGCACCCCGATTGCCCCGGGAATCACCCCCGGCAGCGGGCCGGCCCACCTGGCCCTCTTCGGTTACGACCCCCTGGCCTATGAGATCGGCCGGGGCGTGTTGGAGGCGCTGGGCATCGGGCTGGAACTGCAACCCGAGGACGTGGCCGCCCGGGGCAACTTCTGCACCCTGGACCCGCAGACCGGGGTCATCCTGGACCGGCGGGCCGGCCGTATCCCCACCGAGGTCTGCGCCCGTCTGGTGGAAAAGTTGCGGGCCATCCGCCTGCCCGGCGTGGAGGTCCTGGTCGAGCCGGTGCAGGACTATCGCTTCGTCCTGGTGTTGCGCGGCCCCGGCCTGGCCGACGGCCTGACCGAGACCGACCCCCAGCGCACCGGCGTGCCGCCGCTTCCGGTGCAGCCGACCCGGCCGGAGGCGGCCCATACCGCCGACCTCCTCAACCGCTGGCTGAGGGCTGCCTTCACCCTCCTGGCCGACGAGCACCCGGCCAACGGCTGTACCCTGCGTGGCATGGCCAAAAACCCCGGTCTCCCCCCGATGCCGGAGGTCTACGGAATGCGCTGCGCGGCCATCGCCACCTACCCGATGTATCGGGGACTGGCCCGGCTGGCCGGCATGGAGGTGCTCCCCACGGGCAGCACCGTCGAAGACCAGGTGCAGACGCTGCGCCAGCACTGGGAAGGCTATGACTTTTTCTTCTTCCATGTAAAAAAGACCGACAGCGCCGGCGAGGACGGCGATTTCGCCCGCAAGGTGCAGGTGATCGAGGAGGTGGACCGGGCGTTGCCGGCCATCCTGGAACTCCACCCCGATGTGGTCGTCGTCACCGGCGACCACGCCACCCCGGCCCGGTGGAAGGCCCATTCCTGGCATGAACTTCCGGTGCTGCTCTGGTCGCACAACGTCTGTCCGGACGGGGTAACTCGCTTCGGCGAACGGGCCTGTATGTCCGGCGGGCTGGGGCATATCCGCCACCTGGATATCCTGCCGCTGGCGCTGGCCTGTGCCGGCCGGCTCACCAAACTGGGAGCCTGAGCCAAAGGAGATTTCCGGTGAAAATTTCCCTGGGAACCGTCTCCCGAGACCCACGCTGGCTGCTCCTCCTGCCGGCCGTCGGCGTCCTTCTGCTTTACCTCCCGGCCCTGAACCACCAACTGGTCTGGGATGACACCATCTTCCTGCGCGATTCCCCGGTTTATCGGGACCCCGCCCTGTGGCCGACGGCGGTCTTCCGCAACTTTATCCTCTCTCCCAACTACTTCCGCCCGCTGGCCCTGCTCTCCTTTGTGGCCGAGTTGGGGATAGGAGGAATTCACCCGACGCTGTTCCACCTGACCAACCTGCTCCTGCACCTGGTGAACACCGCCCTGGTGACCCTCCTGGCCGCCCATCTCCTGGGGGCCGGCCGCTCCTCCGGGCTGCGCCCGTTCCTGCCGGCGCTGGCCGCCGGGCTGCTCTACGGGTGTCATCCGGCCCTCCTGGAAGGGGTGGCCTTTATCTCCAGCCGTTTCGACCTCCTGATGACCACCTTCCTCCTCCTGGCGCTCCTGGCCGATGGGAAGGTGCGTTCGCCCTGGCTGCGCCCGCTGCTGGTGGGCGGGGCCTTTTTCCTGGCCGCCCTTTGCAAGGAGATGGCCGTGGCCCTGGTGCTGGCCTTTCCCAGCTGGCATCTGGCCCGGCTGGCCCTGGAAGGGGATGGCCGGCCCGCATGGCGGAAACTCTGGAGACGCGGCGACCTCTGGGTGTACGTGGCCCTTCTCCTGGCCGGGGTAGCCTACCTGGGGCTGCGCTATGCGGCGCTGGGCTACCTGTGGCGGCCCGATGTCGGCGAAGCGGTCCCGCTGGGTTCGCCGTTCAACCATCTCCTCCTCGTCCTCAAGTCGCTGGGGACCTACCTCCTGCTGATGGTATGGCCCTTTACCAACCTCACCCCCATCCATTACAGCGAACGGCCGGTGCCTCCGGGCGACCTGGTGGCCTGGCTGAGCCTGGCCCTGATCGCCCTGGTGGCTTTCGGGGTGGCGGTGCTGTGGCGACGGGCGCGGCCGGCCGGCTGGCTGGCCCTGGCCGGGGTGCTCACCCTTCTGCCGGTGGTCAACATCCTGCCGCTCGAACTGGGCGGCGGGGCCTATGTGGCCGAACGGTACCTCCTTTTCCCCCTGGTCTTCCCCACGCTGGCCGTCGGCCTGCTCCTGGGCGTGCGGCCGGCCGGCGAGGCGGCCGGTGCCCCCCGGCCCTTTCCCTGGAAAGAGGCCCTGGCCGTGCTCTACCTCCTGGCCGGCCTGGCGACCATCCAACTCACCCTGCCCCACTGGCGCGACGACCTGTCCCTCTGGTCCTGGGCCGAGGGGCGGGCACCTCGTTCCGCCCTTCCGCCCACCAATCTGGCCCTCCAGTACATCCATCGGGGGCAGTATGGACTGGCGCTGACCAAGGCTCAGCAGGCCATTGCCCTTGACCCTCAGAACGCCGATGCCCACGATAACGCCGGTCTGGCCCTCTTCCACCTGGGAAAGTATGCCGAGGCCCAGGCGGCCTTTGCCCGGGCGACGGAACTTCGGCCGGAGAACGCCCTCTACTGGAACAACCTGGCCGGGGCGCTGCGTGAGCAGGGAAAACTGGAGGAGGCGGAGAAGATCGTGCGGGAGCAGGCGCTGGCCCGCGACCCCACCCTGCCGGCCGGCCACGTCAACCTGGGGCTGATCTACCTGCGGATGGGCCGTTTCGAAGAGGCTGCCGGGGAACTTCGCCAGGCCCTGGCCCTCCTTCCACCGGAGGAAGCCACCGCCGACCTCTGGGGTTTCCTGGGGCAGGCCCTCTTTGCGGCCGGTCGCTACGCGGAGGCCCAGAACGCCTTTGAGGAGGCCGCCCGTCGGCAGCCCCAGGATCCCCTCTTTTGGGCCTGGGTGGGCCGGGCGTTGCTGGAGCAGAACCGGCTGGCGGAGGCCGAAAACGTGCTCCTTCAGAAAGCCCTGCCGCTGGATTCCTCGCTGCCTTTCACCCGGCTGGTCCTGGGCGACCTCTACCTGCGGGCCGACCGGCCGGACCTGGCCTCCCAGCACCTCCTCCAGGCGGCCAGCCTGTTGCCCGAGGACCAGAAGGCTGTGGCCGAGGGGATGCTCGAACGGGCCCGGGAGCCGGAGCGCTGGCTAAAACTGGGCGACCTTCTGTTGGGGCAAAACGATTTTCAGGGAGCGGTGCGGGCCTTTAACCAGGCGGCCACCTTCGGGGCGAAGCCGGTCGACGTGGCCGTGGGGCTGAGCGCGGCCTATATCGGCCTGCAGGATTGGGTTTCGGCGAAGCGGGTTTTGGACGAGGCCCTCCTGTCGGCTCCGGAGGATGCCCGGCTCTACAACAACGCCGGCGTCGTGGCCCGGGAACAGGGCGATATCGAGGCGGCCCGGCGGTACTTTACCCGGGCGGTGGAACTGGCCCCGGATTGGGAACTGCCCCGGAGAAATCTGGAGGCCTTGCCTGAATAGGGATCAGGGCTCAGGGACCAGGGCTTAGGGCTCAGGGACCTGTGCCCTAAGCCCTGTGCCCTAAGCCCTGATCCCTGAGCCCCGGGTCCTATCCTACCAACCCATCCACCGTCTTCCGGTCGAGCCGCCTCAGCACGGCCAGGAGCAACTTCAGGGTGTTGTCGTAGTCGTCGCGGCGGATGATGCCGGCGTGGCTGTGGATGTGGCGGGCCGGGACGCCCAACACCACACAGGGGACCCCGGCCGCGTGCATGTGGATCATGGCCCCGTCGGTGGCCCCGCCGGGCATCAGACCGAACTGCAGGGGAATCCCCTCTTTTTCCGCCGTCTGGATGACCAGGTCGCGCAGGCGCAAATTGGGAATCATCCGGGCATCGTAGAGGAGGAGCGTGGGCCCCTTTCCCAATTTGACCGCCGACTCCTCCGGCTTGATGCCGGGGACATCGCCGGCGATGCTCACCTCCAGGATGATGGCCACCTCCGGGTCGATCCGATGGGCCGTCGTCTTGGCCCCCCGGGTGCCCACTTCTTCCTGCACCGTGCCGGCGATGTAGAGGGCGTTGGGCCGTTCCTTTTCCGCAGCCATTTCCCGCAACGCCTCGATGGCCAGGGCACAGCCCACCCGGTCGTCAAAGGCTTTCCCCAGGTAGGTTTTTTCCCGGCCCATCACGGTGAAAGGGCTGACCGGGACGACGGGGTCCCCCAGACGGATGCCCAGAGCGGCCACCTCGTCCTTGCTGGAGGCCCCTACGTCCAGGTACATATCCTTCTTCTGCACGATTTTGGAACGCTCTTCCTGGTCCATCAGGTGGGGCGGCTTGGCTCCGGTCACGCCGATCACCCGCCCCTGGGAGGTGATGACCTCCAGGCGCTGGCCCAGCATGACCTGCTCCCACCAGCCCCCGAGCGGCTGCAACCGGAGGAAACCGTCGTCGGTAATGTGGCTTACCATGAAGCCGATTTCGTCCATATGGCCGGCCAGCATCACCCGGGGGCTTCCCTCCGGCCCCGGCAGGGCGGCGATGAAACTGCCCAGTTGATCCTGGGTGATCTCCGCCACCCCCTCCAGGCGCTTCCGCATCACCGCGCGCACCTCTTCCTCATAGCCGGGCACGCCGGCCACCTCGCTGAGTTCCTTGAGCAAATGCTCTCGCTCGTCCATCAGGCTCTCCTTTGCTGCCCGGTTCAAATCTCGATGGGGCCTTCCAGCAGGGCCACCAGAAGGCGCGTGGCATGGGCCACATCGTCCAGGTCCACCATCTCCGAAGTGGTATGCACATAGCGGGTGGGGATGGAAAGGGTCCCCGCCGGCACCCCGCTGCGGGCGGTCTGGATGGCCCGGGCATCGGTGGTTCCGCCCAGCAACACCTCGCGCTGGTAGGGTATCTGGTGGGCCTCGGCGGTGCGGATGAGCAGGTCCTTCACCCCAGGATGGGCCAGCATCCCGCCGTCCATGACCTTGATGGCCGGCCCTTTGCCCAGGGCGACGGCCATCGGACGGGCCTCCGGGGTATCCCCGGTGCCGGTCACATCCACGGCGATGGCCAGGTCCGGGTTGACCCCGTAGGCCGAGGTCGTCGCTCCCCGCAACCCTACCTCCTCCTGGGCGGTGAAGACGATATAGACCTCATGGGGACTGTGGGAGAGGGCTCGCAACACCTCCACCAGCACGGCGCAGCCCACCCGGTCGTCCATCGCCTTGCCGATGGCCCGGCGGCCGGCCAGGGCGAACTGGCGGTCCATACAGGCGATGTCCCCGACGCGGACCATCTTCTCCGCCTCCTCCCGGCTGCCGGCCCCGACGTCGATATACATCTTGCGCAACTCGGTCTCGTTCTTGGATTCGATGGGCTCCAGGCCGATCACCCCGACCTGCCCCGAGGCGAAACGGACGCGCTGGCCGGTCAGGGTGAGCGGGAAAAGCCCGCCCACCGGGGCAAAGCGGAGGAAGTCCTTTTCGTCAATGTGGCTGACGACCAGGCCGATCTCATCCATATGGGCGGCCAGCATGACCCGTTTGCCGCCCTCGGTGCCGGCCCTGGCCCGCACGATCAGGTTGCCCAGGGCATCCACCCGCACCTCGTCGGCCAGGTCGGCCACCAGGCCGCGTAGCGTCTCACGCACGGCATCTTCGCGCCCCGAAGGGCCGTAGAGTTCGCACAGTTCCTTGAGCAGTTTTTCCAAGAGCGGCCTCCTGATCTTCTCTTCCGGCCGGGCCGGATTCAATGCACCGGTTCTCCGCGCCGATTGCTTTGGGATTGCAACAATTTTAGATCCGCATCCACCATCATATGCACCAGTTCCTCAAAGGTGACCGTCGGCTCCCACTGCAAAACGCGCCGGGCCTTGCTGGGGTCGCTCACCAGGAGGTCCACCTCGGCCGGCCGGTAATATTTGGGGTCCACCACCACATAGTCCCGCCAGTCCAGCCCTACGTAGGAAAAAGCAACTTCGCAGAGTTCGCGCACCGAATGGGTCTCCCCGCTGCCGACCACATAGTCGTCGGGATGGTCCTGCTGCAACATCAGCCACATGGCCCGGACGTAGTCGCCCGCATAGCCCCAATCGCGCCGGGCATCCAGGTTGCCCAACCGCAACTCGTTGGCCAGCCCCAATTTGATGCGGGCCACGCCGTAGGAGACCTTCCGTTCGACAAATTCCAGGCCCCGCCGGGGCGAACCGTGGTTGAAGAGGATGCCCGAACAGGCGAAGAGCCCGTAACTCTCCCGATAGTTCACCGTGATCCAGTGGCCGTAGACCTTGGCCACTCCGTAAGGACTGCGGGGGTAGAAGGGGGTGTTCTCGTTTTGGGGAACTTCCCGGACCTTGCCGAACATCTCCGAGGAACTGGCCTGATAAAAGCGGATTTTGGGGTCCACCAGACGGATGGCATCCAGGAGGCGGGTCACGCCCAGGGCGGTGACCTCGCCGGTAAAGACCGGCTGCTTCCAGGAGGTGGGGACAAAGGACTGGGCAGCCAGGTTATAGACCTCGTGGGGACGGTACTCCTGAAGGATGTCCAGCAGGGAGGCCTGATCCAGGAGGTCTCCCTGGACCAGGGTCAGGCGGTCCTGGATGTGGGCGATGCGGTCAAAGTTGACGGTGCTGGAGCGGCGCACCATGCCGATGACTTCATAGCCCTTTTCCAGAAGGAACTCGGCCAGGTAGGACCCGTCCTGGCCGGTGATACCGGTGATCAACGCTCTGGGCATCCCGACCTCCTCGTGGCGCCAGGCCGCGCCTATTATACCACAACCGATGGGGGATGCAAACGGAACCGGCCGGGCGCCGGTCCGATCGGCGCTTATGCTCCCTTCCTCCTCCCGCCTCTTACAGCCTTCTCACCGCCTCCAACAGCCGCTCTACCTCGGCGGCGGTGTTATAGTGCACCAGCCCAACCCGCAGCAGCCCTCCACCTTCCTCCAGTCCCAGCCGCTCGGTTACCGCCAGGGCATAGAAGTTGCCATCCCAGACAAAGATGCTCTCCTCCCCCAGCCGGCGGGCGATCTCCTGGGGCGTCCGGCCCTCCATGGTGAAAGAGACCGTCGGGACGCGCTCCGCGGCCCGCGCCGGGTCGGTAATGCCCCAGATGCGCAGCCCCGGCACCTCCTGCAACCCGGCGATGAGCGGCCAGACCAGCCGGCGTTCGTAGGCCTGGATAGCCGCCAGGCCGGCCTTGAGGAGAAGCCGCCGCCCCTGAAAGCCGGGAAAAGACCCGGCAAACGGTCCGCCGTATTGCGCCCCCACCTCGGCCAGGTAATCCACCGCGGCCACCAGGCCGGCCAGGGCCTCGTGTATCTGCGTGCCGGTCTCGAAGCGCGCCGGTACCTCCTCAGGAGCCGGGCGAACCTTGTCCGGGCGCAGCCGCTCGAGCACCTCCCGCCGGCCCCATAGCAGGCCCAGGTGCGGACCGAAGAACTTGTAGGCCGAACAGGCCAGGAAATCGCACCCCAGCGCCTGCACATCGATCGGCCCGTGCGGAGCATAGTGTACGGCGTCCACGTAACAGAGCGCCCCCACCTGATGCGCCCAGGAGACGATGCGAGCCACATCGTTGACCGTGCCCACGGCGTTGGAGGCATAGCCCACCGCCACCAGGCGGGTGCGCTCGCTCAAAAGGGCCTGGAGCCCCTCCATATCCAGCGTGCAGTCCTCGGGATGGAAATCGGCCCAGCGCACCACCACACCGACTTCCTGTAGCCGCAGCCAGGGGGCGATGTTGGCGTCGTGGTCCAGGCGCGTCACCACCACCTCGTCCCCCGGCCGCAGTTCTCGTTCCAGCGCCCGGCTGAGGTGAAAGGTGAGCGTGGTCATGTTGGGGCCAAAGACGACCTCCTGAGGAGAAGGGGCGTTCAGGAGGTCGGCTGCGGCCTGGCGGGCGGCGTCGATGATTTCATCGGTGCGCCGGCTGGTGGCAAAGAAGCCGTGCGCGTTGGCGTTGTGGTGGGCCAGGTAATCGGCCATGGCTTCGATGACCCTTTGAGGCACCTGCGTCCCGCCGGGGCCGTCCAGGTAAAGATAGGGCCGGCCGGCGGCGTCGACCTGTTGCAGGGCCGGGAATTGGGAACGCAGCGCAGAGAGGTCCGGTGATTCCATGGTAGATTCCTCCTCACGGTTGGGGGTGATCGCCGACAACTCGTTTTCAATGAACCAGATCCTGACCCTACGGTCATCGATTCCCCAGGAGTGCGCGTAGCCGGTCCGGCTCGGTAACGGGTTCGTAGCAAACGCCGCCCCGGCAGAGGTAGACGGTGGGCCGGCCGCCGAGCATCGTCCGGTCGGCCAGCAAGGGAACCGGGGTGCCCGGCGTTCCCGCCGCCAGGACCTGGTGGGGACGATAACCGGAGAGAACCTCCAGCAAGGCCCGGGCATCGGTTTCCCCTGGGTCCCCCACCAGCGCGATTTCCCACGGGTTGGAAAGGGCATAGTCCAGCGCGATCAACCATTGCCCAAAGGCCAGGGGAAAACGGGACAGGCGTTCCCCGACCTCTCCCAGACCTCTCCACGCCTCCTCGGCCAGGGCAGGCGTGGCAGCAAGTGCCGCCAGCCGGAGGAGAACCCAGGCCGCCATGGCGTTCCCGGAGGGGACGGCATTGTCCTGGAGGGTGCGGGGACGAACCAGGGGAGTTTCGTGATCGTGGGCGGTGTCGTAAAAGCCGGCCGGCGCAGCGAAGCAGGAACGCATCGTCTCCGCCAGGCCGGCCGCCGCCCGATACCAGCGGGGCTCGAAGGTGGCCTCGTAGAGGGCCAGCAGGCCGTCGATGAGGTGGGCATAGTCGTCCAGGAAGCCTTCCACCCGGGCCTGGGCCTCTGCCCAGACGTGCCAGAGACGGCCGTCTGGACGATAGAGTTTTTCCAGCAGGAAAAGGGCGTTCCTCTCGGCCGCGGCCCGGTAGTCCTCTCGCCCAAGGATTCGGAATCCCTCAGCAAAAGCCGCCAACATCAGGCCGTTCCAGGCGGCGATCACCTTCTCGTCGCGCGCCGGGCGGACCCGCTGCTCCCGGGCCTTCCACAGGCTTCTCCGCAGGCCGGCCGTCGCCTCCCGCTCCTCCCATGACCCGGAAGGTCAGGATGTTTTTCCCATCAAAGTTTCCCTGCGGCGTGACGCCATAGAGGATCAGGAAGCGGCCGGCCTCCGGACCCAGCACGGTCCGGATTTCCTCCGCCGTCCACAGGTAAAATTTCCCTTCCTCCCCTTCGCTGTCGGCGTCCAGGGTGGCGTAGAATCCCCCGGCAGGGTCGGCCATCTCCCGAAGGACGAAATCCAGAGTTTCCTCCGCAACGGCGCGGAAGAGCGGCATGCCGGTCACCTGATACGCATGGAGGTATACCCGGGCCAGTTGGGCGTTGTCGTAGAGCATCTTCTCAAAGTGGGGAACGAGCCAGCGTTCGTCCACGGAATAACGATGGAAACCGCCGCCCAACTGGTCGTAAAGGCCGCCTCTGGCCATGGCTTCCAGGGTACGGACGACCATGGGGAGAGCACGGACGTCGCCGGCGACGTGGCGACGAAGGAGGAATTCCAGGACCATCGGTTGAGGGAAACGGGGCGCGCCGTCCCAACCGCCATGCACGGGGTCAAATTGATCCTGGAGTTGGCGAACGGCCTCCTCCAACGTCGCCGGCCCCAACTCGCCGGGGAGGGGACGTGCGGCCATCTGCCGGCGGATGGCCTCGGCGACCTGGGCGCCCACTTCCCGAACCTCCGCCCGCCGATTCCTCCAGGCCTCGGCGACAGCCCGCAGAACATCCCGGAAAGCAGGCAGGCCGTGTCGAGGAAGGGGTGGAAAGTAGGTGCCGCCGAAAAAGGGCACGCCGTCCGGACTCAGGAAGACGGAAAGGGGCCATCCGGCGCTTCCCGTGAGCAGGTGGACGGCCTGGATATAGACTGCGTCCAGGTCGGGGCGCTCTTCGCGGTCCACCTTGATGGGGACGAAGTAGGTGTTGAGAAGGGCGGCCACCTCGGGATCTTCAAAGGACTCGTGCGCCATCACGTGGCACCAGTGGCAGGCAGCGTAACCGATGCTGAGGAAGACCGGTTTGTCCTCCCGCCGGGCCTTTTCCAGGGCTTCCTCGCCCCAGGGATACCAGTCGACAGGGTTATCGGCGTGCTGGCGCAGATAGGGGCTGGCTTCGTAGAGGAGACGATTGGGCATGGATACCTTTCTTTATAGTTTTCCCTGATTGGCCAAACCGATGAACGTCTCAAGACTTACAATCCTGACCTGATCGCCGAGGGAGAGATAGCGTCGCAGGTCTTCGCCAATGAAAAAAATCGCGAAGTCTCCATCCACCGCCCCCAAGCACCAGATAGGCCCCGGCATACTTCCCACCGGAAGAACGTATGGCCTCTGCCAGGCACATCGCTTCAAAAGGTACTTTTTGTTCAGCCGTGCCATGGACCTGCTGCCATTTGAGGGAGATCAAAAACCTCCTTCCCTCAAGTGCAGCCCGGTATCCGGCAAAGGTCGCTTCCGTTACCTGCTTCGGCGAACGGAGAAACAAGAGGCGGGCATTTTCCAAAGAAGAGAGTAGGGGCGGGGTGACCCCGCCCGTACTCGGCATGGGTTCGCCGCCGAATT
>Ga0123519_10014614_pt1 | contig 11137 bp, 9 predicted proteins | sample YelNatPaOPRAMG02_FD_87396 | JGI IMG/M metagenome (GOLD analysis project Ga0123519, IMG submission 87396) | Hot spring microbial communities from Yellowstone National Park - Yellowstone National Park OP-RAMG-02 (version 2) | ecosystem: Environmental > Aquatic > Thermal springs > Hot (42-90C) ... | reverse complement strand
TCGTCAAAGACATCAATGATCGGGTTCCAGCGGTCGGCAAAGTCTTTGTAGCCGGCCTCAATCATCTGTGGGGGCACAGGCGGGAAGCCGGCCAGGGTATGCCAGATCTTGGAACCGGTGAAGCCGTTGACGATCTTGACCCCAAGCTTGGCCGCGGCGCGAGCGGTGTTCTTCACTTCCTCGGCAGCGCGCTGGCGCACCCCTTCGGGCTTGCCGTCGCCCCAAACGTGAGGTGGCGCGATCCCCTTATGGCGCTCGTCAATGGGATCGTCGCAAACCATTTGGCCCACGAGATGGGTGCTGATAGCCCAGACCTTCAGGCCGTACTTGGCCAAGAGGTCCAGCTTTCGCTGACAATATGAGTCGTCCGAGAGGGCCTTGTCTACCTCAAAGTGATCGCCCCAACAGGCGAGTTCCAGGCCGTCATACCCCCAGGCTTTGGCCTTCTGGGCCAGGACCTCCAGGGGCAGATCGGCCCATTGTCCGGTAAACAATGTAACTGGTCTTGCCATCTTGCACTCCTTAACCTAGATAAAACTCCTTGGGTGATTACCACTCCCCGCATGTGCCTAAATTGAGAACGAGGCCGGCGTCCATTTGACGGTGCTGGCGCTGGACTCCACCGCCTTGTTGATGAAAAAGACCCCGCGGGCGCCATCCTCTACGGTCGGAAAGTCCAGTTGAATTTCGGTGGGCTCAATGCCGAGCATCCTGGCGCGGATGGTATCGGTAAAGTTCTTGTAGAGGTTGGCAAAGGCTTCAATGAAGCCTTCGGGGTGTCCGCTCGGTATTCGGGTTGCCGCCTTGGCCGCGTCGCAAAGGTAGGCATTGCCGCGCTTATAGATCATCTCTGGGCCATCGTTGCTGCGGAAATAGAGGTAGTTGGGGTTCTCCTGATGCCATTCTATCCCGGCCTTGGTGCCCCAAACGCGGATAGTGAGGCTATTCTCCTGGCCGGGGCAGATCTGCGAGGCAGTGAGGATGCCCTTGGCTCCGCCCTTGAAGCGCAGGAGGATGTTGCCGTCGTCATCTAGTTGCCGGCCGGGGGCATAGGTCGTAAGATCGGCACAGATGGCCTCCAGCTCCAAACCGGTGATGTATGAGACCAGGTTCTCGCAATGCGAGCCGATGTCGCCAATGCAGCCTGAGACGCCGGAGCGCTTGGGATCGGTGCGCCATGCGGCTTGCTTTTGCCCCTCCAGTTCAATGCGGTTGAGCAGCCACCCTTGTGGATATTCAACGATGACCTTTTGCACCTTGCCGATGGCCCCGGTACGCACCAGGTGGCGGGCTTGCTTGACCATGGGATAGCCCGTGTAGTTGTGCGTCACCATGAAGACGACGTTATGCTCTCTAACGGCCTTGACCAAATCAAGCGCTTGTTCCACCGTGTGTACCATGGGCTTGTCGCAGGCCACGTGGAAGCCGGCTTCTACGAAGGCTTTGGCGATGGCGTAATGCGTGTCGTTGGGGGTCACGATAGAGACGAAATCGATTCGCTCCCCTTCGGGGAGTTTGCTTTCTGCCTCAACCATCTCCTGATAGGTGCCATAGACGCGATCATCGGGCAAATAGAGGTCTTTCCCGGAAGCTTTGGACTTTTCGGGGGTGGAGGCAAAACACCCCGCCACCAGTTCTACCATTCCCTCCAGCATAGCTGCCCGCCGGTGAACTGCCCCAATGAAGGCATCGCGTCCGCCGCCGACCATACCCATGCGCAATTTGCGCGGGAAAAACGCCTTTTCGCTCGTGCCACTGACCATGTCACTCCTCCTTTCAACTTGGATAGGTCACTCAATCCCCTTAGGGGCCAAGTCCTATTGTGCACAACGGGTAAGGCAGTGTCAAGCGACACTCACCCAGGGCGAGGCTTGAACACCACCAAACCCGGCCTCCTCGTGAAGCAGGCCCTCATGAGGCCCTCCTTTTAGAGCGGTAGCCACCCTAAAAAGACCACGATATGAGGCCAGGCTTTAGTTACCAGCACGGCCACTGATGTTCCCAATAACACTCCCACCAACACATCAAGCAGGTAATGCGCGGCTAAAGCCACTCTAGATAAACATACGCCGGCTAGCCAAATCACAAATGGCAAGCTTACATCGGGGTAGGCGACCGCGATGCTCGTGGCGATGCATGCCGCACGCGCTGCATGGCCTGAGGGGAAAGAGTACAGGTCGTGATTGGGCAACAAGCTCCATTTGGCGCTCTCCTTTCCTCGTGGCCGTTCGCGCCGAATGCCGAACTTGAGCCCTGCCACGAGTAAGGCAGTGAGGCATACCGAGATCCCGATCTGCATCAAGACCTCCCTAGCGCGAGGAGAACCCCAGACGAGGATCACTAGGCCGATGGCCAACCAGAGCAGAGCGTCACCTGCATGGGCCAAGGCCACACTGCCCCAACGTAACAGCGCATGAGACTCGGCTACTTGGGCCATCTTGGCCGACCAGCGGCGATCTAAAGCCGCAAGGTCGGTCCCTCTAACACGGAGGTTTCTCCAGATCCTCATGCTCGCCTCTCAGTTGATTGGCACTCAGCGCCTGCAGCACGATCTTTAGGTGTTTGGGCTTGTCTACATCCATGGCCAACTCGGGGTAAGGGGAGATGATCGCCTTACAAGTGCACTGCAAGATCTTGTTCGCTCGTCTCTCCAAGTCGGCGATGCGCAAACGGTGGATGAGGAAACGCAAGATGATCTCTAATCCCAAAGCCCTGGCTAGCCCCCAGGCGCTTTTGCGTCGAGCGGTCAGCGTGCGCGCGAAGGCTGCGTGAGCCTGCACCAACTGTGGGCGAACCAGATAGATGTCACCGCCGGCGAACCAGCCATCCACTAGCTGGCGAAAGCTTCGCCCTGAGCCGGGGAAACGCCGTTCCATATCTTCGCGACTGACGATGGGATAATAAAGGTCGGCCGAGGTCGCCTCACAGCGAGCCAGGAAATCCCGTATAGCTTCTGGGGTTAAGAGAGGGATATCCGCGCTGCAGAACAGCACCCAATCGGCATCGCCCAAGGCTTCAATGCCGGCCAACATGTTGTCAACGGTGTCATGGCGGTTAGGAAGGTGGACGACCGGGATGTCCGTGAACGTCTCTCCTAGTTGTTCGCTGGATAGACCCACCAAAACAAGGCGCCTCATGCGCCCCGATGCGCGTAGGGCGCTGAGCACATAACTCACCATAGGGCGCCCTTTGAGGGGCAAGAGCGCCTTACAGGGCTCGCCGGTCTCTAGAGAAAGCGCATCGGGCTCTGTGGCATATCCGGCGAGGATGATCACGTCATATTGTCTCTCTCCTGGTAGCATGTCTGCCCCCTAACCTTACAACCCAGCACATTATACTCTAGATGGAATTTTTCCGCTCACCGCTTATGTGGGCGTACATCTTATCCATATCGCATCACCGACCGGGTGTCTGGCTCTAAGCCGCAGGGCAAGCGAACGGTCGGCTTGGAAACAGCTTTGGTATTATGAGCTTATTTTTATTTGTAGTATAATTGACCAACAACATTTCTGCGATGAAGCAAAGGAGAACAGGATCACTATGGGGCGATACATCATCCGTCGTATTCTTTGGATGATACCGGTGCTTTTTTTCATCTCAATCGTAACCTTCGCTATGTCGCATATGGTGCCTGGCGGTCCCTTTACCCGTGAAAAGCCTCTCCCCGCCGAGATCATCGCCAACCTCAACAAGTATTACGGTCTCGACCAGCCCATCTGGAAGCAATACACCGACTATATGGGTTTCACGCGCAATCCCTCTGGAGAGTTTAAGGGTTTGCTTCAGGGTTTCTTTGGCCCATCTTACGCTTCCAGGACGCGCACGGTCAATGATATCTTTGCTGCCCACCTGCCCGTCTCGGCGACATTGGGGCTCGCGGCCCTGGCCATCGCTGTAGGCTTGGGGGTTCCGCTTGGCGTCCTCGCGGCCCTTAAGCAGAACTCCTGGTGGGATTATCTCAGTATGGCGGTGGCCATCTTCGGCGTGTCGGTGCCTAATGTCGTTTTGGGGCCTCTCTTTATCATCATCTTTGCCCTGACCTTACATTGGTTCCCTGTGGCCGGTTGGGGAAGATTGGATCAGATGGTCATGCCCGCGGTGGCGCTTGGCCTGGGTTCATCGGCGATCATCGCACGTTTGACCAGGGCTAGCATGTTGCAGGTCATCCGCGAAGACTATATTCGCACTGCGCGAGCTAAAGGCTTGAGTGAGCGCGTGGTCATGGTACGACATGCCCTCAAGAACGCTTTTATCCCTGTAGCCACGATCTTGGGACCGATGTTCGCCGCGCTCGTCACGGGCACCTTCGTGATCGAGCAAATCTTTGCCATTCCGGGCCTGGGCAAGTATTTCATCACCAGCATAACCAACCGTGATTATCCTGTGGTGATGGGCACTGTGTTATTGTATGCCGTCTTTTTGGTCTTTTCGAATCTGGCGGTGGACATCACCTATGCCTTTCTTGATCCTCGGATCAGGTACTCATAATGGGAGGGCGCTCTATGACCACTCAAGAACGTGCGGCACGCAAGCTGAGGGAGATAGCTATTGAAGAGGGTGAGCGTCCCCAACGAATCACCAACCTGTGGGCCGATGCTTGGAAACGGCTGCTTCGCAACCGGGCCGCGGTGGTTGGGGGAATCATCATCATTTTGCTCGTACTTGTAGCGATATTCGCCGATCAGATTGCGCCTTATCACTATGCTCAGGGGGACTCTGCCGAAAACTATGTGACGCCCCGCTGGCTAGTCAACATTATGCCCGGCCATATGGAGCGCTACGTCAAGATCAGTGACAAGTTCCTCTTGGGAGCAGATTACCTGGGCCGCGATCTGCTGAGCCGCCTCATCTATGGGGCCCGCGTGTCGTTGCCCGTGGGTTTTATGGGGGCCTTGACGGCGCTGGTCATCGGCCTGGTCTATGGTTGCATCTCGGGCTATTACGGTGGCATTGTGGATAATATCCTGATGCGCATCGTGGATATCATGTACACCTTTCCCACGATGCTGTTGATCATCTTGCTGATGGCTTTCTTCAAGACCAGCTTTGCCGGTGCGCCCAAGCCGGGTACGGCAGCTTATACCTTCAATCAGATCAACAGTGTGGTAGATGGGATTTTGGGCCTACATGGCGGCGGGATGCTCTTTATCTTCATGGGCATCGGCATCACCGCTTGGATGGGTACTGCCCGCTTGGCTCGGGGCCAGATCCTCTCCTTGAAACAAAAGGAATTCATAGAGGCCTCGCATATGATTGGAGCAAGCGACTTGCGCATCATCATCCGTCACATCTTGCCTAACATCATCGGGCCCATCATCGTCTCGGTGACTTTGAACATCCCCGGTTATATCTTAACCGAGGTATTTCTCAGCTTTATCGGCTTAGGCGTCGATCCACCTACGCCAAGCTGGGGCTTGATGATCTCGGAGGGCTCTCGTGCGATTCGCTCCTATCCTAACCAGGTTTTGTTCCCGGCCCTCGTCCTGGCCATCACCATGTTCGCCTTCAACTTCTTGGGTGATGGGTTGCGTGATGCCCTTGATCCGCGCATGAGAGGCACCTCTTAAGTGTGCGCGCTTGGCTTGGATGGCGCTGAGCTTGAGGGGATGTGAGGCCTGGCATGTCCAAGAGAACCTGGATCATTCTGATCTTGGCCTTGTTGTGCCTTTGCGTCCTAGGGGTAACCTGTGCTACTACAGGTTACTTGGTCTATTCTAGGACGCTCTCGGTTTCCTCTAGGGGAAAAGGGGCCGTCGTCCCCACCGAACCTGCGGAGAAAGCCGGGGGAGGGGTCTTGCGCCTATTCGGCGGGATTCCCCCTACCCTTGATCCGGCCATGGTACAAGATAGCACCTCTGCGATCTACGTGGTGCATCTTTTCAGCGGTCTCGTTTCCTTGGACAGCAAGCTAGAGATCGTCCCCGATCTGGCCACCCGCTGGGATATCAGTGAAGATGGGCGCACGTATACCTTTTATCTGCGACCCGGAGCGACCTTTCAGGATGGCAGGCGCATTACGGCGGCGGACTTTATCTACTCCATTGAGCGCGCCTGTGATCCCCAATTGGGCTCTCCTGTTGCAGAGGCCTATCTGGGCGATATCGTGGGCGTATCAGAGTATATCCAAGGACGTGCCGAGCATATCAGGGGACTCAGTGCCCCGGCGGAGGACGTCCTCCAGATAGAGATAGACGCTCCCAAGGCTTATTTTCTGGCCAAGCTAACCTATTCCACAGCCTTTGTGGTAGATCAAGCGCAGATTGAATCCCGGGGCAGCTCGTGGTTGAGCAAGCCAAACGGCAGTGGCCCCTTCGTCCTTTCCAGCATGAACCGCGAGAAGATCGTGCTCGTGCGCAACGAGCGTTACTATGGCAAGCGTCCGTCGCTGGAGCGGGTTGAATTTATCCTCCGTGGGGGCTTGCCTATCACTATGTATGAAAACGACGAATTGGATATCGTGGAAGTTGCTCCCAGCGAAATGGATCGCGTGTTGGATCCCGAAAACCCGCTCAGTGCCGAGCATCGCCAGGTTTCAGAGTTGAGCGTCCAATATCTCGGCTTGAACGTCAATCTTCCCCCCTTTGACGACCTCGCCGTGCGGCAGGCCTTCGCCCACGCTATAGATAAGCGCAAGCTGGCCGATTTGGTGCTCAAGGGTACGGCCACTGCCGCCAAGGGCATCTTGCCACCAGCCATGCCAGATTACGATGAGACCTTTGAGGGGCTACCCTACGATCCTGAGCGTGCGCGCCAGCTTCTCGCAAGCTCGCGTTATGCGGCTGAGGGAGCTATGCCCAAAGTGGTGTTGAGCGTGAGTGGCACAAGCGGGCAGATGTCCCCCTTCACAGAGGCCATCCTGGATATGATTGAGAAGAATTTGGGTATCGCCATGACTGTAGAGGAAGTAGAATGGGGCGATTTCCTCCGGGACCTCAATGAGGGGCGCTATCAGCTCTTCTCCTCGGGATGGATCGCCGACTACCCCGATTCACAGAACTTTTTGGACGTCCTTTTCCATAGCGCCAGCCCTCAGAACCACACAGGATATCGCAATGAGCAAGTAGATCGGCTCCTGGAACGAGCTCGCGTGGAGAACGATCCCGCCAAGCGCAGGGAGCTCTACCGCCAGGCTGAGCGCATCATCGTCAATGAGGTGGCGTGGATTCCTCTAACGAACGCGATCAACCATTTCCTGGTTAAACCGTACGTGAAGGGTTTTGAGCCTGGTGCAGCGATTTACCCTTGGCTGAAGGACGTGTATCTGGAGAGGTGAATAGAGCTCTGGTACGATAATACCGCTTGCTTTGTGGTTGGCCGTACATGGTAAGGGGCGGGCCGACCTCAGCTTTGGAGTAGAGGGGTTATACTGCATGTCACCGTTATTACAAGTTAAGGATTTACGAACTCAGTTTTTCACACCCGACGGCGTGGTGAACGCTGTGAACGGGATCAGTTTTAGCCTGGAAGAAGGTGAGACGCTGGGCATTGTCGGCGAGAGTGGCTGTGGTAAGAGCGTGAGCATGCTCTCGGTGATGCGACTTATCCCCCAGCCGCCTGGACGTATCGTGGGAGGGGAGGTATGGTTCCAGGACCGCGACCTCCTCAAGCTGAGCGAGGAGGAGATGCGCCAGGTACGGGGTAACAAGATCGCCATGGTTTTCCAGGATCCCATGACCTCGCTTAACCCCGTTTTGACCGTTGGGCGCCAGATCAGTGAAGCACTGGAGCTTCACCTGGGTATGGACAGGGATCAGGCACTTGAGCGCAGTATTGAGTTGCTGGAGATGGTCAAGATTCCTGAGGCGCGCGCACGGATCAACGACTATCCCCACCAGTTCTCGGGGGGAATGCGCCAGCGGGTGATGATTGCCATGGCCCTTTCCTGTAACCCGCAATTGCTCATCGCCGACGAGCCCACCACGGCTTTGGATGTCACCATCCAGGCTCAGATCATTGATATCGTGAAGGAATTGAGACGAGAGCTGGGCATGGCCATCATCTGGATCACGCACGATCTAGGCATCGTGGCCGGGCTTGTCAACCGGGTTCAGGTCATGTACGCCGGCTACATCGTCGAGCGGGCGGAAGTGCACGAGTTTTATGCTCATCCCTCTCATCCCTACTCTCTGGGGCTGTTGCGCTCACTGCCTCGCCTAGACGCCCGGCAGCGCCAGAAGTTGACTCCTATTGATGGTCTGCCTCCGGATTTGATCGACATGCCTCCCGGCTGCCCGTTCTATCCGCGTTGCAGTTTCCGTATAGCGGAGTGTTTGGAGCAGAACCCGCAACTGAGGGAGATCAGACCGGGACATGAGATCGCTTGCTGGGTGGATGTAGATGGAGGAAGGAGCTAGATGAGCCAGACGAACAACGTTCTCGTTAGGGTCAAAGACCTGAAAATGTATTTCCCCATCACGCAAGGCATCATCATCCAGCGACATATCGGCGATATCAAGGCGGTTGATGGGGTCAGCTTTGATATTCACCAAGGCGAGACCCTGGGGTTAGTTGGGGAAAGCGGCTGTGGCAAATCCACAACGGGGCGCGCCATCCTGCAATTGTATCGCCCAACCGCAGGAGAGGTCTATTTTCGGGATCAGAACCTGGTGCAGATGAAAGGGGAGCGCCTGCGGCGTATGCGTCGGCATATGCAGATGATCTTCCAGGACCCCTATGCCTCGCTCAATCCGCGTATGACGGTGGGTAACATCATCGGCGAACCGTTAGAGGTACACAATCTCCTCTCTCCGCGAGAACGGCGCGAGCGCGTTCAAGAGCTGTTGCAGATCGTGGGCTTGAATCCTTATTTTGTTAACCGTTATCCTCACGAGTTCTCCGGTGGGCAGCGCCAACGGATCGGTGTGGCTCGGGCTCTGGCCGTTCAGCCGGATTTCATCGTCTGCGATGAGCCGATCTCGGCTTTGGACGTCTCCATTCAAGCTCAGATCATCAATTTGCTTGAGGAGCTTCAGGCGCGGTTTGGTCTGACCTACCTCTTCATAGCGCATGATCTCTCGGTCGTGCGGCATATCAGCAACCGCGTGGCGGTCATGTACTTGGGCAAGATCGTGGAGCTCGCTGATCGCGATACACTTTATGATAACCCCTTGCATCCTTATACCCAAGCGTTGCTCTCCGCTATACCCATCCCTGATCCCCAGGTGGAAGATAGGCGTCAGCGCATCATACTGGAGGGGGATGTCCCTAGTCCGGCCAATCCTCCCAGTGGCTGTCGCTTCCGCACTCGTTGCCGGCTCAAGCTGGATATCTGTGCCGAGGTAGAGCCCGAGTGGCGTGACATGGGCGGTGGCCATTGGGTAGCTTGCCATCGCGCTTAAGGCGGTGCAGGGGACGATGCTGGCCTTCATCAACGGTGATGTCTACACGCCGACACGGATCATTGCCCCTGGCGTAGTGCTCGTAGACGGAGAGCGTATCCTCGCCGTAGGCCGGCCGGAGCAGGTGCCTATCCCCGAAGACGCACGGCGTCTGGATGCTAAAGGCCATATCATCTGTCCGGGTCTGATTGATATCCACGTTCATGGCGGCGATGGCGCCGATTGTACGGATGGGACGGTGGAGGCCGTGCGTACGGTGGCTCGGCGACACCTGCGTGCGGGTACGACCAGCTTCCTTCCAACCACGGGAAGTGCGCCCTTTCCCCAGATGTGGAGGGCTTTTGATGCCATCTGCGAGGTGATGCGTCGCCCTGGCCCAGGCGAGGCTAGGGCCTTGGGGATTCACTCAGAGGGTAACTTTTTCTCCGTCGCTCAGCGTGGTGCGCACGCCGCCGAGCTTTTGCGCATGCCCGATGCGGCCGAGAGGGAGAAGCTTTACAGTTACGTCGGCTATCTGGCCCGTCTGACCATCGCTCCGGAGCGCGAGGGCGCATTAGAGATCATCCGCTATCTGAGCCAGAGGGGGGTCCTGATCTCTGGGGGGCACTCCGATGCGCTCTACGAGCAGGTCTGTGTGGCCATGGAGGCGGGGATGCGGCACATCACCCATCTCTGGAGCGGGATGTCCATGCTCAGGCGCATCGGCCCCAAGCGCCATTCGGGGATGGTGGAGGCGGCCCTAGTGGAGGAGGGGTTGACGACGGAGATCATTGCCGATGGCTATCATCTTCCCACGAGCTTGATGAAGCTGGCCTATCGCATGAAGGGTGCGGAAAAACTTTGTCTGGTCAGCGATGCGATGTGTGCTTCGGGATTGGGCCCTGGGGAGTATGAGGTCTGTGGCCTCAAGGCCATCGTGGAGGAGGGTGGCGGGGTGGCGCTCACCGCGGATCGCCTGGCTTTCGCCGGCTCCATCAGCACCATGCAACAATGCTTACAGCATGTGGTTCAGGTGGTGGGACTTGCCTTGCGCGAGGCGCTAGAGATGTGCACCCTGACGCCGGCGCGCATCCTGGGCAGACAATCTCAAGTGGGACAGTTGGCTCCAGGATGTTATGCGGATATTTTGGTGCTGGACCGGGCCACGCTGACGCCGCAGATAATCATGCTTGGGGGCGAGGTCGTGTCCGGATAGGGTTGCTGAGATGCCCTTGACCTATCGCCTGGCGGATTATGGCCGCTATCGTGAGCAAGTTGGAGAGGCAACTTATATTGACATAACGAGAAGAACCGACCCGGCGCGTAATCCACAGGCCTGGGAGAACTTGCGCGAGATCCTGCTCGCCTACGGCCCGCCTTGGGTGGTGCAGCTTTGGACCAAGGATGTCCAAGGGGCCCTGCGCTTGGGAGAGGGGCTCTTGAGCGCTTTGAGGCTGGCGGGTACGACGATCACCGCTCAAGTGACGGTAACTGGCTTGGCGGGCACCATCTGGGAACCCCTGGTCCCACCGGACGGCTTTCGCTACATCCCTCAACTGGCCCAGCTCATCGGCGGGCCAGAGCACATCACTTGGCGTTATGACCCGATCATTCCCACCTTGCATGATCCGGCGCGCTACCGTGCACTAGCTCAACAGGCAGCAGCCGTGGGTATAAGGCGAGGGGTGATCAACTTTATTGCCCCTCCTGGACGTTACCCGCGCGTGGACCGCCGCTTGGGGCCACTTCTGCCGGGTTGGGCTGAGGGCATGCCCGGCTACGACTTGGCTTGGCGGCAGGCGATAGCGGAGGAGTTGGTG
>Ga0123519_10014610_pt1 | contig 11138 bp, 8 predicted proteins | sample YelNatPaOPRAMG02_FD_87396 | JGI IMG/M metagenome (GOLD analysis project Ga0123519, IMG submission 87396) | Hot spring microbial communities from Yellowstone National Park - Yellowstone National Park OP-RAMG-02 (version 2) | ecosystem: Environmental > Aquatic > Thermal springs > Hot (42-90C) ... | reverse complement strand
CAGAAAATCTTATTGACATTCCATCTTTGGTTCCAAGAATTATATCATAACTTCCATCGGTATGTGCTACTCCTGTAAGTATATCGCCATCCTCAAGGCTTATAGCATTTATACCGCCTCTTCTTATGTTTGCAAAATCAGAGATTGGTGTTTTTTTAACATAACCTTTTCTTGTTGCCATAAATAGATAGGTCTGTTCCTTTTTCTTCTCTTCAAATGCATCTATTGAGATTATAGAAGTTATTTTTTCATCCTTTATCGGAAGAAGATTTACTATGGATTTCCCTCTTGCAGACCTCGGTGCTTCCGGTATCTCATATCCCTTAAGTGCATAAACCTTACCTCTTGATGTGAATAAAAGTATAGTTGAGTGAGTTGAAGCGACAAAAAGATGGTCAACAAAATCCTCCTCCTTTAGTTCCGAACCTATAACACCCTTACCGCCTCTTGCTTGTGCTCTATAGGTATCGCAGGGGATTCTCTTTATGTAGCCACTATGTGTTATTGTTATAACAACATCCTCTTTCTGTATCAAATCCTCTATATCAAGTTCTGTTGCCTCACTTGCTATTTCAGTTTTTCTTTTATCACCATATTTTTCTTTAAGTTCCTTAAGTTCATCGACAATTATCTTTAAAATCTTTGCAGGATTTTTAAGCACAGACCTCAGTTCATCTATAAGTTTGAGAAGTCCTTTATGTTCCTCCTCTATTGCTTCGGTTTCAAGTTTCGTTAACTGATGCAATCTCATATCAAGTATTGCCTGGGACTGAATATCAGTAAGTCCAAATTTTTTCATCAGTTTTTCTTTGGCTTCAGATGCATCCTTTGATTTCTTTATTATCTCAACTACCTCATCAATGTTTTTAAGTGCTATAAGATAACCTTCAAGTATATGCGCTCTCTGCAGTGCTTTGTTTAAATCATATCTTGTTCTGTTGTATATAACCTGTTTTCGATGTCTAATGTATTGTTCTATAACATCTTTTATGTTCAAAATCTTTGGTCTTCCATCAACTATAGCAAGCATTATAACACCAAATGTTGTTTCAAGTTGGGTGTGTTTGAATAACTGGTTTAAAACAACCTGCGCATTACCATCCCTTTTTACCTCTACAACAATTCTCATCCCTCTTCTGTCTGACTCATCTCTTATATCCGAGATATCCTGGATTTTTTTATTTCTTACAAGCTCTGCTATTGATTCAATAAGTGCAGATTTATTAACCTGGTACGGTATCTCAGTGATTATTATCGCTTCTCTATTCCCTTTTATCTCCTCTATTTCAGTTCTTGCCTGAACTGTTATAGAGCCCCTTCCTGTCTCAAAATAATTTTTTATTCCGCTTCTTCCCCTTATTATCCCGCCTGTTGGAAAATCAGGACCTTTTATATATTTCATTAAATCCTTTGGAGTTATATCAGGATTTTCTATAGTTGCAATTATTGCATCACAGACCTCACCAAGATTATGGGTCGGTATATTCGTAGCCATTCCAACAGCAATACCATTTGAACCATTAACAAGAAGGTTTGGGAGTTTTGCAGGAAGAACACTTGGCTCCATAAGCGAGCCATCATAATTTGGGACAAACTTAACCGTTTCTTTCTCTATATCTCCAAGCATCTCTTCTGAGATCTGGGAAAGTCTTGCTTCGGTGTATCTCATTGCAGCAGGCGGATCTCCATCTATTGAACCAAAGTTCCCCTGACCATCAACAAGAGGATATCTCAGAGAAAAATCTTGAGCCATCCTTGTAAGTGTATCGTAAATTGCAGCATCACCATGTGGATGATATTTACCCATAACATCACCAACTATACGAGCAGACTTTTTATACGGCTTGTTGTATCTTAATCCCATATCATACATCGTATATAGAACCCTTCTGTGAACAGGTTTTAAACCATCCCTTACATCAGGAAGCGCCCTTCCAATAATAACGCTCATCGAGTAGTCAATATAGGAAGAACGCATCTCCTCGGAGATATCTCTCTCAATAACGCTGGTTTCTAAATCCTTATTTTCTTTATCACTCATATTCACTCCTCAAATCAAATATCAAGATTTTTAACCTCAAGGGCATTCTCTTCTATAAACTTTCTTCTTGGCTCAACATTATCACCCATAAGAGTTGTAAATATCGCTTCCGCTTCAGCGCTATCCTCAAGTGTAACCTTAAGAATCTTTCTTCTCTTTGGGTCCATTGTTGTCTCCCACAACTGTTCTGGGTTCATCTCTCCAAGACCCTTGTATCTCTGAATAACAGCACCGCTTGTTCCCTCTTTTGTTATTGCATCAGCAAAACCCTTTAAATCGAATATTCTATACTCATTTTTCTCTGTTTTAATAACAAATATCTCTTTCTTTTTTGTTTTCTCTAATTGCGTTTCACTATCCTGGCAGATATATTCATCAAGCGAGTAATTATACTCTTTCAGTTTTTTATTTATATTTGAAAGTTTTGAAAACTCAGCAAGTGTCTGAAACGAAGGACCAAGGTCTTCTTCCCTCTCAAGGTCATCAGTTTTCATCTCTTTTTTCAACTCCTCTTTTCTCTTTGTTATGAAATCATTTTCATAATCAATCCATTCTTTTTCGGAGTAAAAATATCTATAATTCCCTGGTTCAACCTCCGCTCTATATATTGGTATCTTTCCACTTCTCTCAAAATTTAAATACTCGTTTAAACTAAGAGACTTTGTTTCAAGTTTTCTTACAAGTAATTCAACCTGTGTTATCAATGAAAAAATTTCCTTTATTTTTTTCTTTTCAATTTCTTTTCCTGTTTTATCCTTGACGGTTATATTTTCTATCGCCTGCTCAAGTACCCATTGATTTAGTTCATCATCAGTCTGAAAGTATGATTCAAATTTTCCTTTTTTAACTTTATAAAGCGGTGGCTGTGCTATATATATATGACCATTTTCAATTAAAGGTCTCATCTGTCTGTAGAAGAATGTAAGAAGAAGAGTTCTTATATGCTGACCATCCACATCAGCATCAGCCATAATTATTATCTTTCCATATCTTAGTTTCTTTATATCAAATCCATCCTCTCCCTCACCTACCCCTGTCCCAATAGCACTAATAAGTGTTCTTATCTGTTCATTTGATATAATCTTTACTAATTGAGATTTCTCAACATTTAGAATCTTTCCCCTTAATGGAAGAACCGCCTGAAAAACCCTATCCCTTGCCTGTTTAGCACTTCCACCGGCTGAATCGCCTTCCACAATATAAAGTTCTGTTTTCATAGGATCTCTTTCCTGACAGTCAGCAAGTTTTCCCGGTAGGCCACTATCAAGAAGAGTACCTTTTCTTCTTGCAAGCTCTTTTGCCTTTCTTGCTGCCTCTCTTGCCCTTTGAGCCTCTATGGCTTTGTTGGATATAGCCCTTGCAACAGTTGGATTTTCCTCAAAAAACGTGGAAAGGGCTTCTTGTGTTAGGGACTTAACTATACCTTCAACCTCGGAGTTTCCTAATTTTGTCTTCGTCTGACCCTCAAACTGGGGATTGGGAAGTTTAACTGAGATTACAGCACAAAGACCCTCTCTCACATCATCACCACTAACAGAATATCCCTCGTCCTTTACAAGTTCATATTTTTTAATATAATCATTTATAACCCTTGTAAGGGCTGACCTGAAACCGCTTAGATGAGTTCCTCCTTCAATGGTTTTTATGTTATTAACAAAAGAATAAACATTTTCAGAGTATTCATTGTTGTACTGAATTGCGATATCTAAGTAGTAATCCCCTTCTTTCTTTGAAATAAATATCGGCTCAGGATGAAGGACAGTTTTGTTCGTATTTAAAAACTTAACAAACTGCTTTATTCCACCATCATAAAAGAAAACATATTTTTTATCTTCCCTTTCATCTATTATCGTAATTTTAACACCTGGATTTAAAAAAGCAAGTTCTCTCAATCTGTTTGCAACAGTATCAAATGAAAATTCTAATTTACCAAATATCTCTACATCAGGTTTAAATGTAACAGTTGTCCCATGCTCATTACTCTCACCAACAACCTTAACATCGCTTACAGGTTTTCCCCTTCTGTATTCCTGAGTCCATATCTTTCCATCCCTTTTGACTTCAACTTTAAGAAACTCAGAAAGGGCATTTACAACCGAAACACCAACACCATGAAGACCTCCAGAAATCTTATAACCACCTTTTTCCCTATCAAACTTCCCACCAGCATGAAGAACCGTCATAACAACCTCAAGAGCAGATTTCCCTTTGAGTTTAGGGTCCTTTACATCTTTCATTGGATCAACCGGAATACCTCTACCATTATCAATAACTGAGCATATATTACCCTCTTTCAGAATAACATCTATCTTATTGCATCCGCCTGCCATTACCTCATCAATTGAATTATCAACAACCTCGTAAATGAGATGATGCAATCCTAGGGCGGATGTTGAGCCAATATACATTGCTGGTCTTTTTCTTACAGCCTCAAGACCTTCAAGAACCTGAATCTTAGAAGAATCATATCTATCTATTTTATCCGGCATAAAAACTCCTTTGTTTTTATATAAACTTTATATCTTTTATAAAATTGTAGTTAAAATGCTTGTTTATTCTCTTTATTATCTCATCCTTTTTTATATACATCTCATTCCTTATTACGGAGCTAGCAACCTTTACAAATAAGATTCTTCCTTCTATAGAATGAACATCACAATAGGAAGAAAAATCTTTCATCTCTTTCTTCCATACGCAATCAAGTATCATCAGATTCTCAATCTTAATACCACCAAAAACTCTACGGGAGGACAAAATTTCCCTTATATTTTTCATAAACAGAGATTCACACCTTAAGAGGCATAATCATATATAAAACATTATCGTCACTGTCTAATTTTATCATGGTCGGTGTTTGAGAGCCAGTAAATTTAAACTCAACAGTTTTTGAATTAGAATTCTTCAGTATATCAATTATAAACTTTGGAGAATAGGCAATAGCAAACTCACCTTTTGTATCTCTCGAGCTAAACTCGCAATCAATCTCATCCTCATAATCCAGGGATTGTGAAGATGTAGTGATTATCAAAACATTCTTTTTAAGAATATACTTAACAAAACCTGTTTTTGCATCATTTGTACAGATGGTGGCTCTCTTTGTTGAGTTCAATAGTTTTTCAACATCAATCTTTGCTACTGACTCAAAGCTCTTAGGTATTATGCTCTCATAATTTGGAAACCTCCCTTCTATAAATCTTGATATAAAATCAGTATCCCCTATTCTAAATCCAACCTGATTTTGTGACATATCAACAAGAATACTATCATCCTTATTACAATTAGAGCTAATAAATGACGATATCTCCTCAAGTATTCTTGATGGGATAATAACCTCAAACTCCTTCTTGCCTTGCTCCTTTATCTCTCTCCATACAACACCAAGCCTTCTTCCATCAGTCGCTGCTACCGTAAAACTATTTTTAGACTTCTTCCACAAAAGACCATTTAGAACACTATTTTTGTCATCTGAAACAGAAAATATTGTTTTTTCTATCATATCAACAATGCTAAATGCATTGACCTTAAAAGATTCTTTCTCATTTATATTAGGTATTGCAGGATAATCTGAAACAGGAAGAGTTATAATCTTTACTTTCATCTTTCCGCTTATAACATACAGTTTATCATCCTCAAGATAAATTGTTATATCACTGTTTTCATCAAGGCTTGAGATTATATCATAAAATTTTTTAAAAGGAATAGTAGTACTTCCTTCATCCACTACAGTAAAATCTTTTTTAAGTGTATGCTTTATTGCTATTTCAAGGTCAGTGGCTATAAATATCAGATTGTCCTTTTTTGCATGGATTAAAAAGTTACTCAATATCGGAAGTGAGCCTGTTTTGGTCATAACCGCACTTTGAATTGTATTAAGACACTTTATTAGTCCTTTCTGTGTTATTGATATTTTCATATTATTCCTCCTTATAAAGATTTATTTGTTAATATGTTTATATCTTTTTTTTGCTTGTATTTTTTTTTTAACATTTTTTCAACATAAAATTAACATTTTTAACAAAAAATCCATTTATCAACATCAATTAACATTTTGTTTCTTTATCTTGTTGATTAAAACATTTATCTTTTCAGAAAAAAATGGATCGGTATTTAGTATCTGTCTTATCTTATCCCTTGCATGTATAACAGTGGAGTGGTCCTTGTTAAATGCTTTTCCAATCTCTGGTAGAGACATTGATGGTAAAAGCTCGCAGGCAAGATATATTGCAATCTGTCTTGGAAAAGCAAGCCTCTCAGTTCTTTGTTTTGATTTAAGGTCATCTATGCTTACCCCATACTCCTCAGCAACAGCTGCCTGGATATTTTCTATTGAAATATTTGATATCTCATTTTCTATAGAACCTATTGGTATATAATCTTTTATCCATTCCTTTACTCTATCCAGTGTTGGATACTCACCTGAATAGACAGAGTGGTGATGGATTACCATGATACATCCTTTAAGACTTCTTATACTATCTTTAACATTTTGTGCTACAAATGTAAGAATCTCTTCTTGAATGTTATATCCATTTTTTTCAACCTCTCTTTTTAGAATTGCCATTCTTTCTTCATATACCGGTGGTTTTATATCTGCGACAAGGCCGCTTTTGAACCTTGAGATTAATCTTTCATTTAAGTTTATATCATTTGGTGATCTATCAGATGTTATCACTATTTGTTTTCTTCCTTCAAAAAGTGTATTAAATGTAAAAAAGAATTCTTCCTCGCTTCTTCCCTTTTCCACTATAAACTGAATATCATCTATAAGAAGACAATCGAGATTTCTGTATTTATTTCTAAAAACATCCACTTTATTTTGTTTTATTGAATCTATATATTCATTTACAAAATACTCGGCCGTTGCGTATAAAACCTTAATACCACTTTTCTTATTTATTAACTCATTACCTATGGCGTGAAGTATATGTGTTTTTCCAAGTCCGGGTTTGGAGTAGATAAATAATGGATTATTCTTTCCAATTTCATTTGTAACCTGTTTTGAGAGTGTCACAGCAAACTTGTTAAAATCTGCAACGACCATATCATCAAATGTATACTCCGAACTTAGATTTGTATTAAATCTATTAACCGTTTCATCCTGCTCTTCAATCTTAGATGTGTTTTGCAAAATCTGTGTGGGTGTTGCTTGATATGTTTCATATTTTATATCTATGTCTTTTCCTGTAATAACTCTAAGTTTGTTTTTCATTTTTTCTTCTTTTTTTGATATCCACTGTATATAAAAGCTATTTGGAATATATATGGTAAATTTGTTATTATCCAGATCGAGTTCTGCTTTTTCCACAGAGTTGAACCATATATCAAGTTCTTCCTTTTTTATCTCTTCACTTAACTCACTTAATATTTCCTGCCATATATCCATAAAATCCTCCATCAAACCTTGGTTATCAACAAATTATCAACAAATGTTGATAACTAATCTTTTATCACAAAAAACACTTATTTTTTAAGTATTTTTTATGTTGATAACTCTGTTTAAAAAGTTATCAACCCTTCAATTTAAAAGACCAAAAACAAATATTTTAAACTTCTAAGAAATTTTTTTAATCATCCAAAAATCTCAAAGTAATGTATCAACTATATGATACCATAAAAATGGAGTTTAGTCAATAAAATTATATATAATATTTGGATGAAAGAGAGGAACTTTTTTGATATATTTTCTAATGTGAGAAAGGAAAAAATCCTTGAACTTAAAAATAGAATTGAAAAACTTGGTATAGATCTTTCTGATATAGAAGAAAAATTTATTAAAGGAAGTGGGAAGGGAGGGCAGAAAAAAAATAAAACAAACAATACAGTTTTTCTGAAATACCATCCACTTAATATATGTATAAAATACGGACGTGCAAGAAGTCTTTCTTTAAATAGATTTTTAGCCTTAAGAATGCTTGTTGAAAAAATAGAAGAGAGATATTTAAAAAACCCTTCTTTGATGAATTTTTTTAAAAAAGGAGGTCCTATGCCTATGATACTTGAAGGTAAGACGCTTTCTGAAAATATTTCAAATGAGACAAGAGTGATGTGTGAGGAGTTTTTAAGGAAGTACGGCAGAAAACCATCTCTTGCGATAGTTAACTATTTTGAAAACTCTCCCTCAGCATATTATATGAACATCAAAGTAAAAAAATCTTTATCTCTTGGAATAGATACAAAAGTTTATACTCCTGAAAATAAAACTGATAAAAAATATTTTCTTTCGCTTATTGAAAAACTGGGTGCCGATGATAGTGTTGATGCCATAATGGTTGAAAAACCCCTTCCGGATGGTTTTGATGATAAAGAATTCTGGGATATTTTAAATCCATCTAAGGATGTTGATTGTCTTTCTTCGGTTAATATGGGAAAACTTTTTATAACAAGAAATCTTTCAGATATTGAGAGTTCAAAATTTTTTGTTCCTCAGACAGCAAATGCTTGTATTAAATTGATGAAGTATTATGGTATAGATGTTAGAGGTAAAAATGCTGTTGTAGTTGGGCGTTCTTCTATAGTTGGGAAACCACTTGCTATAATGCTATCCCTTCTTGATGCAACTGTTACGATATGCCATTCAAAGACAAGAGAAATTGAGAAACATCTCAAATTTGCTGATATAATATTTACGGCGATAGGTAAAGCAAGGTTTATTAAGGCGAATATGATAGGTGAAAATCAGATTATAATTGATATTGGGACAAATTTCGATGAAAATGGCAAAATCTGCGGTGATGTTGATTTTGATAGGGTCAGAGAAAAAGTTAGTGCAATTACACCTGTTCCTGGTGGAGTTGGACCTGTTACGCTTTCTCTTCTTCTAAATGCTGTTGTAAAGGCGGCATATAGTAGGGTGGGAAGTGAGGGGGTGAGAGATAAATAATGCTGGATTTTTTGTAAAATATTATAAGGAGAGGTTTATGAAGAGAGTGTTAATCTTTCTTACTTTACTTTTTACTTTTTTTTCGTATTCCTTTTCCCAGCAAACAATAGATCTTAGTGATTTGAAGGATAATAAAGAGAAACAGAAAAAATCCACCGATACTGTAAAAGGTGTAAAAAAAGAAGATAAAAAGACTAAAGAAAAGCAAATTAATAAGAAAATTGATAAGAATAAGAAGAAGAATTCTAATAATAAATCATCCAAGACTGTAAAAAAGAAAAAGATAGTGAAAAAGAATGATAAATCCTATAAGTATAAATTTCAGAAAAGGGATTTAGAGATATATAAGTTTGATGAAAAGGGAAATCCAGTTATTCCATCTAACAAGGTAAAAAAATCAACAACAGTTAAAGAAAAAAATGATCTTTCGCTTGGCATAGATGATAAATCTGTTAATGTAAAATCGGAAGGTAATTGATGGATCTTCTTGTAAAACTCTACGATGTAGTTAAACTTGATGAGTTTTCTTTTTTAAAAGATTTTTCTGTTATAATAAAAAGACCGATTGGACCTGAAAAAAAGGTTATTGTTGAATGGGTTGAGAAAAATTTTTCAAAAGGATGGGCAAGCGAGTGTGATGTTGCAATGTCAAAAACTCCGCCAACTTGTTTTATAGCAATTAAAAATAATTCGATAATAGGTTTTTCCTGTTATAATTCCACTTCTAAAGGTTTTTTTGGACCAATAGGAGTTCTTGAGAGTGAGAGAAAAAGTGGTGTTGGAAGTGCACTTCTTGTAAAAACACTTAAACAAATGTATTTTGATGGTTATGGGTATGCTATTATAGGATGGGCAGGACCGGTAGAGTTTTTTAAGAAAACAGTTGGTGCAATAGAAATTCCGGACTCAGATGGTTCTGTTTATAAAAATATGGTTAAATAATGTTCACTTTTTAAAAGAAAGGTTTTATGGAAATAGGGATAGTAGGACTTCCAAATGTTGGAAAATCAACTCTTTTTAATGCCTTAACAGATGCGGGTGCACAGTGTTCAAATTATCCTTTTACAACAATTGAACCAAATCTTGCAGTTGCAAATATATTAGATAGAAGGGTTGATGTTCTATTTGATATTTTTAAACCACCAAAAAAAACATATTCGTATATTAAATTCGTTGATATAGCAGGTCTTGTTAAGGGGGCGTCAAAAGGTGAAGGACTTGGCAATAAATTTCTTGCAAATATAAGGGAAGTTGATGCTATAATTCAAGTTGTTAGATGTTTCAGGGATCCTGATGTTGTTCATGTTCTTGGCGAGATTGATCCTATAAGAGATGTTGAGGTTATAGAACTTGAATTAATTTTAAGTGACCTTGAAAGTGTGAATAAAATGATTGATAAAAACTTGGGTACTGCAAGAAGTGGTGATAAAGAAGCAAAACAAAAACTTGAAAAACTTGAGATACTTAAAAAAACGCTTTCAGATGGTAAGATGGCCATTTCAAGCGGTCTTAAGATTGATGAGATGAAAGAATTTAATCTTTTAACATCAAAACCTATACTTTATGTTGCAAATGTCGGTGAGGTTGTAGATGAGGATGTTCTAAAAAAATTCTATGATTACTCTGCAAGAAAGAATATTGAGGTTATAAAGATATCAGCAAAGATAGAGTCTGAGATAGTAAAACTTCCAGAAAATGAAAGAAAAGAGTTTTTAAAAGAGATTGGTGAAGAGTGTTTGGGGCTTGAAAAGATTATTCTTTCGGCGACAAAACTCTTAGATCTCATTACATTTTTCACAGTTGTTTCTGATGAGGTTAGGGCGTGGAATGTTAAAAGAGGAACAAAAGCACCTCAAGCAGCAGGAAAGATTCATTCTGATATGGAAAAAGGGTTCATAAAGGCTGAGGTTTATTCTTTTGATGATATTGCAAAATATCGTGATGAAAAAATACTTAGAGAAAAAGGGCTTATCCGTCTTGAAGGAAAGGATTACGAAATTAAAGACGGTGATATCTGCTTTTTTAGATTTAATGTTTGATTCAATTCCCCTTATTTCCCAATTTAAGTTAGTAATCTGCTCCTTTACAAAATTAAAGTTTGATATAAAATATGGATAAGATTTTAAATCGGCTGCTAACCAAATTTTTATTAAAAATTCTAGTTGTTTGATGCTCTTTTCCCTGTAATTTTTTATGTTTCCATTATTGAACCAAAAT
>Ga0123519_10014607_pt1 | contig 11139 bp, 11 predicted proteins | sample YelNatPaOPRAMG02_FD_87396 | JGI IMG/M metagenome (GOLD analysis project Ga0123519, IMG submission 87396) | Hot spring microbial communities from Yellowstone National Park - Yellowstone National Park OP-RAMG-02 (version 2) | ecosystem: Environmental > Aquatic > Thermal springs > Hot (42-90C) ... | reverse complement strand
GGAATTTATGTGCTAAAGAAGAATCTTTGAAATTCCGATGCTTCAAACTATGTACTAACCCCTATAAACTGTAAACAGTAAACTGTTAACTGTACACTTAACTTTCATACCCAGCTTCCCTGATTATTAATTTGTTTCGGATTTCGTACTTCGGATTTCGGATTTAGAATTTTCCATTTTGATTTTTGATATTTGATATTTGATTTACTCCCCTATTGCTCCAGCCTATTAACTGTACACTGTAAACTGTACACTGTAAACTTCACTGACATACCCTGCTTCCCTGATGTATTACATATAAACATTATACCTTTTACCTCTAACGAAACCAATCAATACAATTTTAAACTTTTCAGCAAGTTCTACTGCTAAAGAAGTTGGTGCTGAAAATGAAAAAATGCCGGAAAATTTTGCTCTTTCTGCTTTAAAAACAATTTCAGATGATATCCTTCCTGAAGTTAACAAAATTTTATCTTCTGTATTATACCCGGTTAGAATTGCTTTACCTATGACTTTGTCAATCGCATTATGCCTTCCTATATCTTCACTAAAAAAATATATATTTTCTCCATCAGATAGTCCTGATGAATGAACTCCACCTGTTTTTTTATACATCTGACTCATATTCTGAAATTCTTTCATAATTTTAAGTATATCAAGTTTTGTAATATCCATATAATTACATTTTTTACCAATTATATCTTCAATATGGAAAAATGATGAAAAACAAGATGAACCTATCGTTAAAACTTTATTTTTAATTTCTTTTTTTATTTCAACAAAACAACTATTATTTATAATTTTTAAATCTTTAATATCATCTGACCTATCAATATACCCATTTGAAAAAAAGAAACCATAAATTAAAAATTTTATATCTGTTGGTAGACACATAATTCTAAAAATTAAATTGCCATTCATATATATGTTTAATTGACTTTCAACAACAACATAATCTAAAATTTTCTCTTTTTTATCTGGACTTACCCTTATTATTTCCTTTTCACTTTCCATTTTTTATTTTTCAAGATATTCAACTATAACTTTCTCACCTTTTTTCTTTTTTTCTCCTTTTTTTAAAACTAAAATTGAATTTGAATAAACAATTGATGAAAGGACTCCTGATTTCTGTGAATAATATGGTTTTATATAGATATCTCCATTTTCTATTTCTGTAATAACTCTTAAAATTTCATCTCTATCAGATTTATTTTCAATATCTTCTTTTAAAATACCAGTAAATTTAAATCTTTCAGGCATATTTCTACCTGTCATTTTATATAAAGAAAGTTTTACAAAATTTTCAAAATTTATATATGTAGATACAGGATATCCTGGAAGTCCAAAAACAATTTTTTCTCCCTTTTTCCCAAAAAATGTAGGTTTACCTGGTTTTATAGCAACCTTATGGAAAATCATCTTTACTTTATTTTTTTTAAGAATATCAATAACAATATCATATTTACCTTCACTTACTCCACCTGAAATTATAAACAAATCATATAAAAGTCCTTTTTTTATAAATTTATTGAGAATTTCAGGGCTATCTTTTGAAATTCCAATAATATTTGGATTACCTCCATATTTTTTTGTTAAGGCATAAATAGAATATGAATTTGAATCATAAATTTCTCCTTCTTTTAATTTCTCTCCAACTTTTTTAATTTCATCTCCTGTTGAAAGAATTGCTACTTCTGGTCTTTTATATACATTGATTTCTTTTTTCCCAAGGTATGCAATCATAGAAAAAACAGCAGAATCAATAAAAGTCCCTTCTTTTAATATTATTTGACCTTTTTTAATATCCTCTCCTTTTTTTGAAATATTCTCTCCTTTTTTAACATACCTTTCTATTTTTATATATCTTTTCCCATTTTTAAATATCTCTTTTATATCCTCAATTTTAATAACTGCATCAGAATTTTCTGGTATCTTTGCTCCTGTCATTATTGAAATTGCTTTTCCTTTTTCAATTTTTAAATTTTTCCCTTTACCTGCTTTTATCTCACCAATTATTTCTAAAAAAATAGGATTTTCTTTACTTGAAGAAAATGTATCATCAGAAATTATTGCAAAACCATCCATGGCAGACCTATCAAAAGGAGGAATATCAAAATCAGAAATTATATCTTCTGCAAGAACTCTACCAAGAGAATTTATAATCTTAACTTTCTCTTTTTTGAAAATGGGTGTTTCTTTCCAAATTAATCTTCTTGCTTCTTCAATTGATACCATAAAAACTCCTATCCTCCTATATTACACATAAAAAAAGGTAGATTTTTATATAGAAGGAGATGTTTTTCTGGTTTTTCTTCAAATACAAATTTTTCTATCTTTTCTTTAATATTCTTTTCGCCTTTCCTTAACATATCTCTTAAATTTAAACTTTTTTCAGAGCAAAGGCATAAAAAAATTTCTCCTTTTGAATTTAATCTTATTCTATTACAAAGATTACAAAAAGGATTACTTAAAGGAGGTATAATTCCATAAATTCCCCTATAATTTTCAATTTTAAAATATAATGTATTGGGAGAAGAATATCTTTCTTTTTGTATAAACTCAATATTGCCAATAATTTTAATCTTTTCAAGAATCTCTTTTCCTGATACAAAATAATCTTTCCAGTTAAATTTTTTTTCAACCGGCATAAGTTCAATAAATCTAATAGTTAAATTATAAAAATCTCCAAATTTTAAAAATTCAAAAATTTCATCATCATTAATATTTTTCAAAACAACAACATTTATTTTTAATTTCAATCCCTCATTAATCACTTTTTCAATTCCTTTTATAACTTTTTCAAGCCCATCTATTCCAGTTATAAACTTAAATTTTTCTTTTTTCAATGTATCTAAACTTACATTTATCCTTTTAAAATTTGTTTTTTTGATTTCAGGAATAAAATCATCAAGATAAAATCCATTTGTTGTTATAGAAAGGTCTTCCAATTTTGAAAATTTAGAAAATTCTTTTAATAAAAAAATAAAATTTTTTCTTAAAAATGGCTCTCCACCTGTTATTTTTATTTTTTGTATTCCAAGATTTAAGAATATTTTTACAATTTCTATAATTTCTTCATACATTAATAAGTTATCTCTTTTTGAAAACTTAAAATCTTCAGACCTACAATATAAACATCTAAAATTACATCTATCTGTTATAGAAATTCTCAATGTATCAATAATTCTTCCAAATCTATCAATTAATTTTTCCATCTTTCCCTAATTGCAAAATTTTGTCAACATGTAAATCGGCCAAAATTTTCAATCCAGGAGTTGCCATTATAATTGATTTTTTTTTATTTTTCTCTTCATTTAAGAAACTTTTTAATATTTCAATATAATTTGAATCAAGATTTGTAAATGGTTCATCAAGTATTAGCATATCATATTTCACAGAAATACATCTTAATAAACAAACGATTCTTCTTTGCCCTTCAGAAATTTCATATATATCTTTTTTCAAAATATCACAAATACCAAATCTTTCAATCAAATTATAAAAAGTATCTTCAAAATTATCTTCTCCTCTTAAAATTTTCCCTATTTTTATATTATACTCAACATTTCCTTTTAAAATTATATTTTTCTGATGTAAATAAGAAATTTTTAAAATAACTTCTCTTATAGGTTTATAAGGAGATTTATATTCAAACACATTATTTTCTATTTTATAATAAATTTTTCCGTTATTAGGTAAAGTTAAAAATGAAATTATTCTTAAAAGAGTTGTTTTCCCAGAACCATTTTCTCCAGATAAAACTAATATCTCTCCATTTTTAATTAAAAGATTTAAATTTGATAAAACAGCAACTCCACTAAAACTTTTCTCAATATTCCTTAAAGAAATTTCCATTTTTTGCAAAGTAAAAATAAAGAAAATTTAAAATTAGAGAAATAACAAAAAGGAAAATACCAGTATGTATACCTTTTTCAATTTCTCCTCTCATTGTAAACAAAACTATTGATGTTGAAAATAATCTTGTCTGTCCTTCTATATTTCCACCAACAATCATTGCAAGTCCTGTTTCTCCAATAACTCTTCCACAACCAACGATAAAAGAAGAAACTAATGATTGTTTGCATTCCTTAATTATTAAAACTAAATTTTCCCACCAACTACCTCCAAAAACCCTATTTATTTCTTTAATTTCATAAAATTTCTCTTTAATTCCATTAACAATGAAAAGAACCATAAGTGGAATAATAAGAAATGTTTCTCCAATTATTATGAGTTTTGATGTATATAGAAGATTTAAAAATCCAAATAAACCACTTCTCTTAAAAAGAGTATAAAATAAAAGTCCTAAAAAAACAGATGGAATAAAAAGAAATGATTGGAAAAATACAAAAAGGAATTTCAATCTTTTTTCAAGGATTAAAAAAGAAATAAAAAATGAAATTATAAAAGAAATAAGAGAAGATATTAAAACAACTTCAATTGAAATAATAAAAATTTCTTTCATTCCACTATTTCAAATATTTTCTTGCCTTCAAATTTAAAATTTTCAACTATATCTTTTACTTTTTCACTCTTCATAAATTCAATAAATTTTTGTGAAAGAACAGAATTAACATAAGGAAATTTTTTATCCGAAATAGGAATAATTGAATAATAATTTTCAAGATTTTTTGTATCTTTCAAAATGAGCCCAATATTTTTAAATTCTTTTTTATGGGATAGAAAGGTTGAAATGTCTGATAAAATATATCCATTTTTCTCCTCGGCTATTCTTAATGATTCAATCATTCCATTTCCTGTTTGAATATACCATTTTTTTCCATTAGGATTTAAATTTATCTTTTCCCATATTTCTTTTTCTTTTACATCTGTTCCTGAAAGGTCATCCCTTGAAATGAAGGTTAGATTTTTAGTATATATGTTTTTAAATGCTTCAAAAATATTATTGCATAAACTCATTTTATCTTCTTTTGGACCACATAAAACAAATTCATTTTTTAAAACAACATATCTTTTTTCTCCATATCCTTCTTTTATAAATTTTTCTTCTCCTTTTACATCATGAACAAAAAGTAAATCTCCTTCTCCGTTTTTTCCAAGTTTAAATGCCATCCCACTTCCAACTGCAATTATTTTTGTTTTACATCTATATTCTTTTTCAAATTCATTACATATTCTATCAAGAAATCCAGTATCATATAAACTTGTAGTTGTAAGGATAATCAAAGTTAAAACTTCTTTTCCCATATTTTTTTAAGTTCCTTTTCTGTATTAATGTTAAAAAAAATTTTTTTAAAATCAGATATATCTTTGACATATTTAACATTTCCTTCTTTTACTAAATCAAAAACCCTGTATTTTCCCATCTTTAAATTTCTTTCAATTACAGGTAAAACATTTTTTGAATATATTGCAAAAAGTGGATGAATAGAATTTTTATTTTTAGGTATAAGTATATCATAGAAAGGTTCAATTTTTTTCATATATTCAACAACTTCTTTTTTTATAAATGGATAATCACATGCAAATATAAAGTTATAAGGGTATGGAGAAATTTTTAATCCAGTAAGTATTCCTCCAATAGGCCCAACTTTATACTCATCATTATAAACTTCAACATTTTTAATTTTTTTAAATTTTTTTACATCTGTTGTAACAATTACTATTTTTTCAAAACAATTGTAAATCTCTGCTATAATTTTTTCTATTATTGAAATACCATTAATTTTTATAAATGCCTTAATTTTACCAAGACGGCTACTTTTTTCACCTTTTGCAAGAATTATCCCATACATTTTTTCAGCCCTTCTACCTTTGTTCTCCCATTTTTGATTTTCTTTCTTGCTTTGTATTTCGTATTTTTGATTTTTGATATTTGATTTTTGAATTTTGATTTTGTTTCGTGCTTCGGATTTCGGATTTAGAATTTTGCATTTTGATTTTTGATTTTTGATTTACTACCCTTCTGCTTTATACTATGTACTATGTACTAACCCCTATGTACTGTCTTAACATACCCTGCTTCACTTAGGATTTACAAGTTCGCAATATATTGCAGGCACAGATTTTATATTCTGGTATTTTTGAATATGGGTCAAGTTTGTTATGTGTCAAAAGATTTGCGTAAAAATGGAAGGGAATAAAGATAACACCTTTTCTAATTCTATCAGAAATTTTAATTTTAATTTTTAACTCACCTCTTCTATTGAAAACTTTAACATAATCCCCATTTTTCAATTTTAACCTTTTAGCATCATCTTTATTTACTAGGCAGAAATCATCTCCAACTATATCAATTATTCCTTTTACCCTTCCTGTCATTGTCCTTGTATGATAATGTTGTCTTATTCTTCCAGTAGTTAAAATAAAAGGATACTCATTATCAGGGAGTTCGTATGCGTTTTTAAATTCTACTGGAATAAGTTTACCTTTTCCTGATTTTGTTTTAAATCCAGTTGTATGGAGTGTTTCTGTTCCTGGATGTTCTTCTGAGAAACATGGCCATTGAATTTTTTCTTCTTTTTTAATTCTTATAGGTGTAATTCCTTTATACTGAGGAACAACATCATTTATCTCTTTTAAAATATCCCATACATCTTTATAATCCCATTTATGTCCAAAACAATTTGCTATTTGATTTATTATATACCAATCATCTTTTGCTTCAGAGGGTGCTTCAATACATTTTGATATTTTCTGGACCCTTCTTTCTGTATTTGTAAATGTGCCTTCTTTTTCAAATGAACATTTTGATGGTAGAACTATATCTGCATATTTTGCTGTTTCTGTTAAAAATATATCCTGAACAACAAGAAATTCAATATTTTCAATTCCTTCTTTTACATGTTTTATATCAGGGTCACTAACTAAAGGATTCTCGCCCATTATATATAGGAATTTAATTTTATCTTTTAAAATATTTTCAAAAATTTCAACTACTGTTAACCCATTTTTATCAGGAAGTCCATTTATCTGCCAGTCGTTTTCAAATTTTTTTATTGTATTTTCATCCTCAACAGGAAAATAACCAGGATAAAGGTTTGGTAATGCACCCATATCACAGGCACCTTGAACATTATTTTGTCCTCTTAAAGGACAAAGACCTGCACCTTTTTTACCAATCTGACCACAAAGTAAAGCAAGGTTTGATAAAGAAATAACATTTTCTGTCCCTGTTGTATGTTGAGTTATACCCATTGCCCAGAGTATTACAGATGATTTTGATTTTGAATAAATATATGCAATCTCTCTCAATTTTTCAATATTAACACCAGTAATTTTTTCTGTATCTTCAATTGGGAAACTTTCCATAAATTTTAAATACTCATCAAAATTTTCAACACTCTCTTTTATAAACTTTTCATTATAAAGTTTTTCGTCAATTATTATTTTTGCAATTGAATTGAAAAGAAAAACATCAGTTCCATAATTTGGATGAATACTTGAATAAGATATATCAGAAAGGAGAATTTCCATCGGGTCAATTATTATAAGTTTTGCTCCTTTCTCAACTGCTTTTTTTATTATATAAGATGTAACTGGTTGTGTTTCACTAATATTTGTTCCTGTTAAAATTATACAGTCAGAATATTTTTCAATTTCCTGGAAAGAATTACTCATTGCCGCAGAACCAATTGTTCTTGAAAGTCCTGCTATTGTTGATGAATGACAAAGACGTGCACAATGGTCAATATTATTTGTTTTTAAAACATATCTAAAAAATTTCTGAAACATATAGTTTTCTTCATTTGTACATTTTGCAGATGAAAGTCCTGCAATTGAATTGTTCCCGTATTTTTTAATTGTTTTTTCAATATTTTCATATATAATTCCAATTGCTTCTTCCCAACTTATTTCTTCAAAATCATTATTTTTCTTTTTAAGTGGTTTTTTTAATCTATCACCAGATGCTACATATTCAAATCCAAATTTCCCTTTAATACATAAAAAACCTCTATTTACCGGGCTTTCATCATCTCCTTTAATTTTGATAATTTCATTATTCTTCACATAAACATTTATTCCACAACCAACTCCACAATACCCACATATTGTTTTTACTTTTTTATATTCCCAACTTCTTCCTTTTCCTTCTGCATTTATTTCTCTTAAAGCACCAACCGGACAGACATCTATACAATTACCACAAAAAAAACATTCAGTATTTTTAAGTGGTTGGTCAAATCCAGAAATTATTTCTGTTTTAAATCCTCTATAACCAAAGTCAATTACATTTGCAGAAACAATTTCTTCACAGACCTTAACACATCTACCACATAATATACATTTTTCATAGTCCCTTATTATAAATGGAGTCCCATCTTTTTGTTTCTTTTTACTTTTTTCTCCTTCATATTCAACTTTTTTAATTCCATATTCATAAGCATATTTTTCAAGTAAACATTCACCTCCCTTTTCACATGTCATACAATCAAGTGGATGGTCAGAAATTATAAGTTGTAATATTATTTTTCTTGCTTCTATAACTTTTTGAGTATTTGTAAAAACTTTTATACTACTATAAACTTTTTCAGTACAGGATGTGACAAGCCCTTTACCTTCAATTTCAACTAAACATAATCTACATAACCCATCTGGTTTTAATTCTGGATGATAACATAAAGTTGGAATATGAACATTGTTTTCTTTACATATCTGCAAAATTGTTTTCCCTTTTTCTACAAGAATTTTTTTATTATCAATAAAGATTTCTATATTTTCCATTTTCTATTTTTTCAAGATAACTCAACAAAGCATTTAAAGAACTCTGACCCAAAGCACATCTTGAAGTTTCTTTTATTACTAATGAAAGTTTTTTTACTAAATCCAATTGATTTTTCAATTTCTCTTCTTTAAAACTATCAAGTCCTAAAATTATCTCATAAACTCTTTTTAAACCAATTCTACAGGGCACACAATATCCGCATGACTCCTGGCTGAAGAAATTAATAATTTTTTTAATTTCATGAAAAACAAAGGAATTTTTACTGAAAATAAATATGCCACCTGTTCCTAAACTTGTTCCATTATTTTTCAAACTTTCAAAATCATAAGGTATATCAAATTTTTCTGGAAATAATAAAGAACTTGATGCACTTGGTAAAATCGCCTTAACATTTTTTACCTTAATTTTTCCATATTTTTCAATAATTTCATAAACCTTTATTTTTCCAAGTTCAATTTCAAATACACCTATTTTTTTATTATCAACAGTTAAGCATATCAATTTTGTACCATAATTTTTTTCAACACCAAAATTTCTAAACCATTCACTCCCATTGAAAATTATATATGGAATAAAAGAAAATGTCTCAACATTATTTATCAATGTAGGGCTTCCGAATATTCCTTTCTGTGTTGGGTATGGTGGTTTTAATCTTGGTGTAGGTCTTTCGCCTTCTATAACATTAAAAAGAGATGTTTCCTCTCCTGTAATATATCTTCCAATACTTTCAACAATTTCAATTTCAAATTTATGATTTTTAGAAAAAATATTTTTACCAAGTAAGTTTTCTTTTTTATATTCTTTAATCAGATTTTTTAAATTCTCTATTTCCTTCTTGTATTTTTCATTTATATAAACAAATCCTTTTTCTGCACCAGTAGCAATAGAAGCAACTATCATACCATCTATGATTTTATATGGAAATTTTCTTAATAAAAATTTATCTTTAAATGTATATAACTCGCCTTCTTCTGCATTACAAACAATAAACTTTTCTCCAACCTGATTTTTTACAGATTCCCATTTTATACCAGTTGGAAACATTGCACCACCACGACCTAAAAGATATGAATTTTTAACTTCTTCAACAATTTTTTCTTTTCCTATCTCAAAAGATTTTTTTATCAAAGAAATGGTGAAATGCCTATCATATTTTTCAGTCAATATCATGGTTATTCTTTATCCTTTTGAAAATCTATTTTCTTAAATAATTCTTCTGAAAAAGATAAAAACCCAAAAATTTTTGATTTCGGAATTTTATTTTTTTGACATATTTTTTCAAGGTATTTAAGAGGAATATAATTTTTCTTTTCCTGGATTTCCTGTAAAATTTCAAGATTTGATTTACTTTTCATGAGGGAAACCTCTTATCATTTCAATTGAATGGACTATTAAATCAACTATAATTTCAAAACAATCACAAACTCCTTTTAAACTACCTGGTAAATTTATAATCAATGTCTCATTTCTTATTCCAGAAATACCTCTTGATAATACTGAAAACTTTGATTTCTCATACGTCTTTATTCTTAAAATTTCTGGTATCCCAGGGACTTCTTTTTCAATTACATTTTTAGTTGCTTCAGGAGTTACATCCCTTTTTCCAAAACCAGTTCCGCCTGTTGTTAGAATTAAATCAGTCAACTCACAAAAATCTATCAATTTTTTCTCAATCATTTCTTTCTCATCAGGAACTATTTCATACTTTATAACATTCCAGCCATTTTTTTCAAGTTTTTCTTTTAAATATTTCCCGCTTTCATCTATTCTTTCTCCTTTATAACATCCATCACTTATAGTTAAAATTCCAACTTCTATTTTGGGTATAACTTCAATTGTATCTCCTTTTTTAATAATCCCCCCTTTTAAAACCTTTCCAAAAATTCCTTCTTTTGGCATAATACATTTACCAACTTTTTTATATATTTCACAATAAATATGACATTTTTTACCTATTTCAGATATTTCAATAATTACTTCATTTATTTTTAATTTATCTTTTATTTTAAGTTTCCTTAAATCAATTTTTTCAGTTGTTATATTTTCAGCAAAAATTCCTGGTTTAATATCAATCTTTTCCTTTAAACAAAAAAATTCTTCATTCATTCTTTCCCATGATAATAAACTTACCTGTTTATTTATTCCTTTTTCTGCATGGCAATCACCTAAAGCACCATAATTTTCAATAAGTTCAATCTTATCAACTGGCTTTTTAATCTCTCCTTTTTTCTCCCCAATATTCACAGAAAAAACAATCCCTTTCATTTTAATCTATTTTTGTAAAAACTTACTAAACTACATTCGTATTTCTTGTGTAATGTTTCATGTGCAATGTGTAATGTTTTAAATACTGAGCGTAGTCCGCCACTCACCCACATTTCCCTTCGCCTTTTGCCTTTCGCCCTTTACCCTTTGCTATTTTCATTTTGGATTTTGATTTTTGATTTTTGCAT
>Ga0123519_10014605_pt1 | contig 11141 bp, 14 predicted proteins | sample YelNatPaOPRAMG02_FD_87396 | JGI IMG/M metagenome (GOLD analysis project Ga0123519, IMG submission 87396) | Hot spring microbial communities from Yellowstone National Park - Yellowstone National Park OP-RAMG-02 (version 2) | ecosystem: Environmental > Aquatic > Thermal springs > Hot (42-90C) ... | reverse complement strand
TTTTAAAAAATAAATTTTGAATTCGACCATTAATTTGCAATGATTTTATTAAACATTAGATTATTTAGATACAGAGGATTTAGATTATGTGATTATAAAAATATTTTTTTGCCTACTTCTTAAATAATTTTTAGAATTAATTTTCAAACATATTAATGCCTCTCACCTGACTAAAAATATTATATAATTCTTAATTTTTTGATTTTTATTGCTAATATTTTAAAATAGCCAAATATATTTTTATAAAAGCTATTTAATCTTTTGAAAAAAAATATATGCCAAAATTTATTATTGCATTTTTATATTATTTATACAATTCTTTTATCACAAATATTCCCTGTTATTTTATACGTACTTTCTACCTTAAAAATATTTTGCGTATAAAAATAGGAAAAAAAACTTATATCCACATGGGCTGTTTTTTTACTGGCAACAACATAAAAATAGGAAATAATACTGTAATTAATCGTAACTGTTTTTTGGATGGTCGTGTTGGTATAGAAATTGGCAACAATGTTAGTCTTTCTCAAGATACTTATATAATATCTCTGGATCATGATCCTCAGTCAGAAACTTTTGAAACAATAAGTGCAAAGGTCATAATAAAAGATTATGTCTGGACTGGAATGCGTTGCATCATATTACCCGGCGTAACACTTGGAATAGGATGCATTGCCGGAGCAGGAGCTGTTGTTACAAAAAGTTTTGAAGACTTTTCTATTGTAGCCGGAAATCCTGCCAGAAAAATTGGAACAAGAAACAAAAATTTAAAATATAATTTATCCTATAATCCTTATTTTAATACAGATATACTTCCTTAAACTCTAATTATTATACACTAAATTTAAAGCATCTAAAGTTTTTTTTGCTGTATCTTTCCAAGAATATTTACTCAAAATATTTGATACTTTGTCTAAATAAATTTTTTCATTAAAATTTTTTTGATATATAAGATTAATTTTATCTGCAATATCTTCTGGATTTAAAGGGTCAAACGGAATAAAACAATTTGGAGCAATCTCATCAAAAACAATTCCCTTTGATGCCAGAACAAGCGTATTACAAGAGAGAGCTTCAATTACAGGTAGTCCAAAACCTTCATAAAGAGAAGGATAAATAAAAGCCTTGCAAGACAAATATTCCTCAATTAATTCATCATTAGATAAATATCCTCTAAAAAATATTTGATCTTCTAGTTTGTTTTTCTTAATAAAGTCTATAATGTTTTTATTTTTCCATCCCTGTGGTCCAACAATATGCAAAATAGGATATAATTCTTTTTTATTTCTTAATAAAAAAATTGCCTTTAACAAGTTTAATAAATTTTTTCTGGGTTCACAACTTCCCACAAAAAGAAGATGATCATCCCTATTTTTTTTTCTATTTTTTTCTAATTTGATATCTGGTACACCTAAATGCGTGACTGTAATTTTATCATTTTCAACATAATTAGAAAATATACGATACAAATCATTTTTAATATATTCTGAAATAGATATTATTCTTTTTGCTTTTTTTATGCTCTTTTTTAAAAACAATTTATTTATCCAATAGTTTGTTGTTTGCATTGTTTGAGGATAATGGAATAATGTAAGATCAAGAACTGTTAATAGCATTTTAATTTTATTTGTAAAAAAACAAGGAATAAGTTGTTCTGGTCCCCAAAATACATCTATTGAATATTTTTTTAAATAAAATGGTAATATAAACTGTAGCCATAACGTTCCTGGTAAATTGCAAGGAATAAGTATTTTTCTAAAATTCTTATTTTTTAACCTATAAGAACTGGCTTTTTTTTCAAATAAAAAATATTCATTAGAGTTATCTATTTCCTGCAAAGAATCTAATGTTTTTTTGATATAATTAGATATTCCTGCTTTGCCGCTGTATAATGCTTTTATATCAATGCCAATTTTCATAATCTAAAAAATATATTATCCTAATTTATTAATAAGATTAAATTCTATTTATCATAATGAATAATAATGAAAAAATTTATATTAATGATGTGAATAATACCAAATAGTAACGCTTATAAAATCTTATTGGGAGGATTTTTGTTCGTATTCCTAAATCTAATACTATAAAAATATTTAAATTTATAATTTAATTTATTCGTTTTTTTATCTTATTATATTTAAAAGCGTTAAAGACTTTATTTAACAATTTCCATTAAGACATGAGTGCTTTTATCCTCTGTATTAAACCAAAAGAATATTTTATTATTTTCTATAGTAAAACTATCATCAAGAGTTTGTTTAGAAGAGCATGGAAAGATTTTATTATATCTTTCTTGTGCCTGTTTAATTAATCTTTCTTTTATATTATTCATATTTATTTTATCGGTATTATAAAATTAAAAAATTAGCTTTTTTATTGTTTTTGATTAATATTATTTATTTTATTTAAATACATACGGATATACAAAGATTATTTTTTAAAAATATGGGAAAAAGATATCCAAATTTATTTGCTATTACCATGGGGGACCCTGCTGGAATTGGTCCAGAAATTTCTTTAAAAATTTTTGCAACCAATAAATTGCCCAAAGATTGCAATTTATTTATTATTGGAGATGCAGAAATTCTTAATTATTATAAGAATCTTCTTTCAATAAATAAAAATTTAAACTTAATGGAATCTTTACAAGACTATAATAAAAAATCAATAAATGTTCTGGATTTAAAACAAATAACTTTAAAAGATTTTATAATAGGAAAGCCACAGGCTATATGTGGTAGAGCTTCTTACAATTACATCATTAAAGCGATAAGATTATGTCTTTCAAAAAAAATATGTGGTATAATTACAAATCCAATTAATAAAGAAGCTCTTCATCTTGCTAAAATAAATTATCCAGGCCATACAGAAATTCTTGCAAAAGAAACAAACACAAAAACATTCTCAATGATGTTTGCCTTAGAAAATGTATATGTTGTTCATGTTACAACTCATGTAAGTTTAAAGCAGGCGATTAACTTAATAAATAAAAAGCGAGTATTGAATAATATCATTCTTTTAAATGATACATTAAAAAGGTTAGGCTTTAAAGCTCCAAAAATCGCTGTGGGTGGACTTAATCCTCATGCAGGAGAAAATGGCTTATTTGGTTCAGAAGAAATCCAACATATTTTACCTGCAATTAAAATTGCTCAACAACAAAATATAAATGTAAGCGGTCCCTATCCTCCAGACACAGTATTCATGCGAGCATTTAAAGGTGAATTTAACGGTGTGGTTTCTATGCTTCATGACCATGGTTTTGTTGCCTTAAAATCAAGAAACTTTGAAGAAGGAGTTAATATTACAATAGGATTACCAATAATAAGAACTTCTGTAGGCCATGGAACAGCCTACGACAAAGCAGGCAAAGGAATAGCATCAGAGAATAGTCTTGTTGAAGCTATAAGGTCTGCTGTGCTATTATGGAAAAATAGAAATAAATGAGGATAATTTTTTTATTTATTTGTCGGCAACACATCTAAATCCAATATTGCTATCTTTTGTTTTTGATTTTTCACTTGCCCTTGCGGCACATCTGACCTTATTTTCGTCATCCAGCCACGAACCACCTCTTAAAACAGGATATTTTCCTGTAGTAGCAACGGGATTATTAATCTCGCTTAATCTATATGTGTTCTCGCTAAATTTATCTAAACACCATTCGCGAACATTTCCAAGCATATCGTATAATCCAAAGGCATTGGGCTTTTTTTTACCAACAGGATGAGTTCTACTATTTGAATTTGCAGAATACCATAAATAAGAAGTATCAATATTATTACCCCAATAATATCTTTTTTCTGATTTTGCTCTTGCAGCATATTCCCATTCTGCCTCGGTAGGCAGTCTTTTTCCTATTCTATCACAATATTCCTTTGCTTCTTGCCAAGAAACATATTCAACAGGGCATTCGGGACAATTAGAAAAAACCGAAGGATTTTTTCCTGTTATTTTTTCATATTCTTTTTGAGTAACTTCGTATCTGTCAATATAGTAACCTTTTAAACATACTTTGTGTTGAGGATGCTCATCAAAATCTCCTTCTCCTTCGGGGCTTCCCATTATAAAACAATCGGGCTCTATCCATTTCATGTTTATGTATTTTTCTTTATTTAAGTGATCGGAGGAAGTTTCTGTTTCATCTTGAGAATATTGAGTATCTTTATCACCTACATTCTGAGAATCGCTTGAATATTCAGAAGATTTTAAAAATATTTTTATTTCTGCAGCATAAATTGAAAATATTAAAACAAAAATAATTAGAATAATATTGATTTTAAATTTATTCATATTTTTTGTTATTGAATATCCAGCATTTCCACTTCAAATATAAGAGTAGAATTAGGTGGAATAGGACCAATACCTTCCTCTCCATAAGCAAGCTTGGGCGGAATAATAAATATCCTCTTTTCTCCTTTTGGCATCATCATTATTCCTTCATCCCATCCTTTTATAACATGACCAACACCAACATTAAATTCAAATGGTTCATTTCTTGATATAGAGCTATCAAATATTTTGCCATTAAGTAATTTTCCTGTATAATGGACCTTAACCATTTGTCCTTTTTTAGGAAGAGGTCCATTTCCTTTTTTAATTACAATATACTTAAGTCCAGAAGATGTGGTTATAGTATCGTTTGGTGTTGCATGAGTATTGGAATCTGTTTGAGACTGTTTCATATAAACCTCGGTATTTGTTTCTGTTTCTTTATTTGCGATTTTTATATTTTCTTTCTTATCACTTTTTGAACAAACAAAAAATAATAAAATAATACATATATAAAAAATTACTTTTTTCATTTATTTCTCCTAATTTGTTATTATTTTATACGAAACAATTAAAAAAAATCTTTCTATTTACTTACTTTTGAATCCAACGATTTTATTATAACTGCTTTCTTTATAATAATAGGAGTATCTGGGACATCGTTATAATATCCCACCGATTTTGTAGTAACATTTTCTATTGCCGTAACAACTTTCATTCCATCTACTACCCTACCAAAAACACAATAGCCCCATCCTTGAACGTCTTTACTTTTAAAATTTAAGAAATCATTGTTTTTTGTGTTTATAAAAAACTGCGAAGTTGCAGAATGAGGATCAGAAGTGCGTGCCATTGCTATTGTTCCAATATCATTTTTAAGCCCGTTATCGGCTTCGTTAATTATTGGCTCCCTTGTTTTCTTTTGTTGCATATCTGGTGTTAATCCACCTCCCTGAATCATAAAATTTTTTATTACCCTGTGAAAAATTGTTCCATCATAAAAACCATCTTTAACATATTTAAGAAAATTTTCTACTGTTTTTGGTGCGCTTTTAGGAAACAATTCAATTACTATGTTACCTTTTGAAGTTTCTAATTTTACTTTAGGATTTGCTATGCTATCAGAAGAATATAAAATACAACTATAAAACAAAATTATTAAAATAACAGCGTGTTTCATATAGCCAACCTCCTTATTGTTAATCCCATTTAAACGGTGATTCATAATCGCCCTTAATCTCTTCTGGTTTTTCTTTTGCCACCTTAAATTTTTCTTCTATTTCTGCTTTTCTTTTTGCTTTTTCTTCTGCTAGTTTTTTAATTTTTTCTTCCCATTGTGAACTTTTTTCTTTTTGTTTTTTTAAAAACTCGTCAAAATCTGTTTTTTTTTCGTCTACGGCTTTATGATCAACAACTTTCCCGCTTGAAGGATCTATCCATAAAGTCCCTTTGCATAATGGGCATTTAATTTCAAACAGGCTCATTGGGTAACCTCCTTTTTTTTCTTTTCTTTATAATAATATTTTATTAAAATATAATAAATACTATATTTTAGAAATTATTGTCTTAAAAAGAAAATTATTTATATTATCTTAATTTTTATCAAAAATAGTTTATATCAAAAATAATCAAAATGGAAAATAATAAAGAATTACCTTTTGACGGTTTTAAGAAATTTATTCAGGACCCCTTAGAAAGTGGCGATAGAAATTCTTTTGAATATATTAAAACATTCTTTTTAAATAAGCCAACCCCTATTTTTGACCCCTTTAATTTGCTTATTCAAAAATTAACAGGTAAGATATATAGAGGTAAAGAAGCCAAAGAGCACTGGATAAAAATTTTAAATCATAAACAGGAAATGCAGGCCAAGCTCGGTAGACGTGTTAGTATTACTACTGCGGCTATAGATTACTTTGATTCTATTAAGCCCAATCAAAATATTACTAACGATTACTATGAAAATGTTTCATTTGAAACACCACATGAAATATTAAATGCAAATGAATGGATAAATCGTGTTTATTCACCAAATTATCATTTAGAAAAACTTAAAGAAGAAATTATGCGAGCTAAAAGATATAAACATGCTTTATCTGCAATCATTTTAGATATAGACAATTTTAGCCATATAAACGAAAAATATTCCTTTAAAACAGGCGATAATATTCTTACTTTGGTTGTTAAAATAATAAAAAAGACTATAAGATCTGTCGACATAATGGCGCGCTATTCTGGTGACAAATTTCTAATTATCTTACCTAATACCAATAAAAGAGAGGCATTAGAGCTAGCAGAAAGATTAAGAATTAATATCAACCAAAGAACTGCTCACCTAATAAATAATGGCATTACAGTAACTATGGCGGTTAGTCAGGCATCCAGCAACGAAAATTCTTTAGAATTTCTTAAATCTTTATCTTTTATTTTAGAAGAAGGGAAAAAAAAGTCAAGAAATTCGGTACATGTTTGTGATAAATAATTTTAATACTTTTTTATTTTATTATTTTATTGATTTTGATTATATTTTATTGTAGTGTAATATTTTTTAAGTAAACTTTTCTAAAAAAGGTAGTCACAATTATGGATATTGGCGGAAGAGAATTAAATAATTTTCATATTATAGACGTTGTTGGTAAAATAGACCGTCTTAAAGATTCAATTATATTAAAATCATATATTAATACTCTGATAGAAAAAAATATTTTTCGCATTGGATTAAATCTTTCTAAAGTCACATATTTAGACAGCGGTGCACTCAATGTTCTTATATATGGTCACAATGCTTTAAAAAAGAGAGATGGAATATTAGTAATTATAGAACCAAATGAATATGTAAAAGATGTTCTTGATATTGTTGGTTTAGATAAACTGGTAAAAATGTATTCTACAGAGGAGGAATTTGTAAATGAAACTAAAAATTCTTAAAACAATTCTTCTTATTATTGGATTTTGTTTTATAGCAAGTTGTTTTATGAAGCCTTTTATTAAACCTAAACAAGAAGAAATAGATAGCTACGTTCAGTCGCATCCCGATCTCCCAGATTTAGACAAGCAATGCCTTTATGATGGAAGATTTGAAATTGGTATGAAAGTGGAAACTCTTGAATTTCTTTTGGGCAAACCTGATAAATTAGAAATAGTAAAACAACCATGGGCAGTTCAGGAAAACTGGATTTACTATAAAAAGGGTAAAAAAACTTTTATCATAGAAGAAAAACACGTTGTTGGCATTCTTGAATCAGCAAAAAAATAAATATTAAATATTTCTACAACTATGTAAGGCGAGGAATATTTCTCGCCTTATTTTGTTTATTTTATTATTATGCATATTTTTGATATTATCTGTTTTTCTATAGCCTTAATTTTTATTTTTATTGGAATATATCGGGGTTTTGTAGAAGAAGCAATGCGATTAATAGCCGTGCTTGTGGCATTTTTTGCAGGGCTTTATTTTTATCGTTTTATTGTGAATTATATTAAATTTATTCCATTATCTCCTTCCTTTTTAGCTGTTATTGCTTTTATCTTAATTTTTGTAATTTCAATATTAATTGTTATTCTTCTTGGTAAGGCATTAAAAAAGATTATTCATTTAACAGTTTTAGGATTTATAGACAGAATTTGTGGAGGCATTATTGGCTTTGTTAAAGCATTCTTTTTTGTTATTATTTTTGTTATGATAATAGCATCTATGCCGTTTCCTCCAATAAAAAATTGGTTTTTACAATCAAAAACATATTCTTTAATGATAAATTTTACACCACAAATATACCCAGAAAAAATCATATCTAAATCTAGTTCAATTCAAACTATTTTTAACTCAAAGTTTTTCTCTTTTGGTAAATCTTATTTTGTTCCCAATAATAAAATTAAAGAAAAAAGCATTAAAATACCTAAGCATAATTCATCTAAACCATCTAATAATTTATCTGAAAAATGAATTTTTTATTCTTTCTAATATTTTCTTTTATCATGGGTCTTATATTAGGCTCATTTTTTAATGTGTTGATATATAGAATTCCCAGAAACGAATCTATAATAAAACCTCCATCACATTGTCCTTTTTGTAACAATTACCTTAAAATATGGGAAAATATTCCACTAATAAGCTACATTATATTAAAAGGAAGATGTTCTCATTGCAAAAATAAAATTTCTATACAATATCCTTTAGTAGAAATCCTTACTGCAATTTTATGTGTATTTCTTTATCTGTTTATAATTATACCTTTTTTATCATCTAAGCACTCAATTTTTGAAATTACATTTCTAATTCTAAAGCTTACCATACTTCTTATTACAATTCCTGTTTCTATTATAGATCTTTTTTATTTTATAATTCCCGATTGCTTTACTATTCCTTTTTTGATTATTGCTTTTTTATTTTCCTTTTTTCCGGGTGATATTTCCCCTATACAAAGTTTATTGGGAATCTTAATTGGCGCCGGAATATTATTATTAGCAGGACTAATTGGAGAATACATTTTAAAGAAAAAAGAATCAATGGGTGGAGGCGATATTAAATTAATGGCTGTTTTTGGCGCCTTGTTTGGCGGTCAGATTTCCTTTTTAACAATTTTTCTTGCATCACTAATTGGTTCTGTTTTGGGACTTATTTTATTGTTATTAAAAAAAATGCCAAATGAGCATAAAATACCTTTTGGTCCTTTTTTATCTTTAGGGCTTTGGCTTTCTGTTTTACTTTATGAAAAATTGATATTATTTTATCATTCTTTTATTGATTTTTTAATAAATCTTTAAAGTCGCTCAATGCTAAAAATAAAAAAAAACAAAAATACTCTTGGTGGTGTTGATGTTGGCTCGCCAATAATTAGGCAGGCCCTAATTTACAGCATTACAGACGGTATTTTTGCAAGTATAATGTGTGCGCTTGCAGAAACATTTTCTATCCCGGCTGCAGTAAGATTAAAAGCACCACCTCTAACAATAGCGCTTTTAAGCAGTGCTCCAATTCTTATAGGTTCCTTAGGCCAGTATTTTTTGCCTCTGTTTTTAGATAAAAATAAAACCAGAAAGTACTATGTTGTTCCTGGCGTTAGAATTCAAGCAACATTTCTTATTATAACTGCTCTTTCTGGATGGTTTCCTTCTTGTGTAAACTTATGGCTTTATATTATTTCTTTTATTTTATACGGAGCAACAGGCAATCTTTTTACAGCCATCTGGACATCCTGGATTCGTGACTGTATTCCGCAAGATGTAAGAGGAAGGCATTTTGCATGGCGAAATAGAATTATTTCTATCACACAATTGCTTTGCGCTGTTATTGTTGGCATTATTTCTAGAAAATATGATTCCCAAAATGCCCCTTGGATACTCTTTGCTTTCATTTTTTTTTCTGCTTCTTTATTTAGATTTGGTTCTGCTTTTTTCCTTTCTAAACAATATGAACCTCAACCATCCAATCTTCCAGACAAAATTGATGTTATTAATTTTAAGCCGTCTAAATTACTACTTAAATTTTGTATTGCTATAGCAATGCTTCAGGGTTCTACTGCGATTACATCACCTTTTTTTAATGTATGGTTTCTTAGAGATCTTAAATTTGATTATCTTACTTTTACCATCAGCACATCTTGTACAATACTCGGAACTATATTATTAGTTCCGTTATGGGGACGATTAATAGATCATATTGGCACATCTCAAGTTTTAAGGTTAACAGGTTTATTATGTGCTGTTGTTCCACTTCCCTATCTGATTAACTGGCATCCATTTTCTATCTGGCTTTTTAATTTTTATTCTGGTATAGCATGGGGAGGTTTTAATATTGCAAGTTTAAATTATTTACTTTACATTTCAGAAAGAGAAAAATCTAATCATTGCATAGCATTTTATTCTGCTATTGTATCTATAATAGTATTTCTTTTTAGTGTTTTAGGAGGTTTTTTAGCAACCAGAATTCCAACATTTTTTACATACCAACTTCAGTCTTTATTTTTTATTTCTTCTTTATTGAGACTTGCAACTGTTTTTGTTTTCTTTAAAATGTTTAGACAAGAAGAAATAAAAGTATTAAGCAATACTATAGAACTTGTTAATGAACCAACAGGATATAAAATTGGTATGGAACTTATCAAACAATTATTTAGGCTAAAAAAGAAAGAAGATTAAACCCCTATTTGTTCATTAGATATAAATTTTTATTTATTATAAATTATAATAATACACTTTCTTCATGGATTTATTATTAATAACTCTTATTAAGCTATAATTCGATATTTCTTATCTACAAATAGAAAATAAAAAAATTCTTTTTGTGGTTTTCATCTTCATGGTGGATACCTTACCCCTTTATTAAGAAAGTAGAAATGGCGATGATTTTTAAAGAGTGCATAATCATAAATTAATGAAGCACTCTATCAAAATTAAACTATTTTTAATATGGGTATATTTCATAATAGACTACTTCATTTTTTGGTATTTTTTTAATGGCAATAACATCTTTCCATTGCCATCAGAGGTAAAAGTGAATTGATGTATCTTTTTCAATGCATCATCTCTGTTTGCCTTGTAAGATTGCTTTTTGCGGTAACTAATTATTTAAAATGATATTGGAATTATATGACGCTGTTACATACATGTCCAATCGTGACCTATTTGCTAACGTAATACCATTTGTTGAACAATATTGATTCCATTTACTAAAAAAATTTGAATTTGTAGAATCTACACGGAATTCATTAACTCTATATTTTCTTGATAAAAGTAAATTGTTAAAAATTAAAGTAACAGATTCTGTGCTATTCGTTTGATTCCTGTTTGCAAAATAATTGAACATTAGCACTTTGACAGTAATCACCATTTTTAGAAGAAATAGCATCAAGATAACCGCCTTCAGATGC
>Ga0123519_10014604_pt1 | contig 11142 bp, 9 predicted proteins | sample YelNatPaOPRAMG02_FD_87396 | JGI IMG/M metagenome (GOLD analysis project Ga0123519, IMG submission 87396) | Hot spring microbial communities from Yellowstone National Park - Yellowstone National Park OP-RAMG-02 (version 2) | ecosystem: Environmental > Aquatic > Thermal springs > Hot (42-90C) ... | reverse complement strand
TCCTGCCAGATTTCTCTGCTTTTCCAAAGAGAACCTTTGCGTTGCAGTGGGAAAAAACGTCGGGAGAGGAAAGCGCGCCTGGCAGGATTCGAACCTGCGACCTACGGATTAGAAGTCCGTTGCTCTATCCAGCTGAGCTACAGGCGCCCACGTCTGTTTTCAAAACACTAATACCCCAAACCGACATCGATGCATCGCAAAAAAATGTGAGCGTTGCCGCAAACAACGCTCACATTTCTAAATAATGATGCTCTTCGTGAATGTTTATGTGAGAAGAGGCTCTGCTTCTGCTGGTGTGCTCAATGTCCGGAACACGAGTTCGTTTTTCTCTGGATCCACATCAGCGAGTATCTCTCCGCTCGTGATTATGCCCTCGATAACCATCTGTGCGAGCGGATCTTCTACATATCGCTGAATGGCACGCCGCATCGGCCGCGCTCCATATTCACTGTCGTATCCTTTTTCGACGAGGAACGACTTTGCAGCTTCGGTGAGACGCAGATGGAGACCTTTGCTTTCCATCCTCTCGTTGAGACGATTTATCATAATGTCCACAATCTTCCCGATGTCTTCGCGGGTAAGTGATCGGAACACAATCGTCTCATCAATGCGGTTAATGAATTCAGGGGTGAAGAGCTGCTTCATTGCCTCGAGGACTTTGCTCTTGAGAGAGTCATAGTCTTCCATGTCACTCGCCGAAGTAAAGCCCAGCCCTCCACCTTTTCGAAGTTTACGGGTACCGATATTCGAAGTCATGATAATGACGGTGTTGCGGAAATCCACCACATGCCCCCACGAATCGGTGAGTCGCCCATCGTCAAAGACCTGCAAGAGCAAGTGGAAAACGTCAGGATGAGCTTTCTCGATTTCGTCGAAAAGAACGACGGAATAAGGTCTTCGGCGCACCTGCTCTGTGAGCTGCCCCCCTTCTTCGTAACCGACGTAACCTGGAGGAGCACCGAGAAGTCGCGATGTCGAGTATTTCTCCATGTACTCGCTCATGTCGATTCGAATGAGCGCGCTTTCGTCACCGAACAGGAACTCAGCGAGAGCTTTTGCGAGCTCTGTTTTTCCAACACCCGTCGGGCCCAGGAAAATGAACGACGCTGCTGGTCTATGAGGATCTTTCAGGCCAGCGCGTGCGCGCCGAATTGCTCGCGCAATGGCATTAATTGCTTCCTGCTGAGAGACGACTCGCTTGCTCAATTCTTCTTCGAGTTTCAGGAGGCGTCTGCTTTCCTCTTCTTCCAAACGCGAAATGGGAACACCCGTCCATTTGCTCACGACCTGGGCAACGTCTTCCGCTGAAATCGTAGGTATGAATTCTGGTTCAGATCTTCGCGAATGCCATTCGCGCAAGAGTTCTTCTTTGCGCGCTATTGCTTCATCACGTTCCCGTTTGATCTCTTGGCAACGCTCGTACTCCTGCAGCTGCGTATGCCGTCGAAGTTCTTCGTCGAGCTGTACAATCTTTTTTTCAAGCTCGCGTATCTCGGGTGGTTTCGTGTGAGCCTGGAGCCGCCCGCGGGAACCCGCTTCATCGATAACGTCAATTGCTTTGTCGGGCAGTTGCCGGTCGGAAATGTATCGATCACTCAGATACACTGCTGTCTCAATTGCTTCGTCTGAGATAATAACACCGTGATGTTGCTCGTAGCGAGGGCGAAGCCCGCGCAGGATTTCGATTGTCTGCCTGGGTGTTGGCGGATTAATGATGATTGGCTGGAACCTGCGCTCGAGAGCTCCGTCTTTTTCAATGTGTTTCCGGTACTCTTCGAGCGTTGTGGCACCAATGCATTGCATCTCGCCGCGCGAAAGAGCTGGCTTTAGCATATTTGCGGCATCAATCGCACCCTCAGCTGCTCCTGCACCAATCAGAGTATGCAACTCATCAATAAACACCAGGACATCTTGCGAACGGCGGATTTCCTGCATGATAGCTTTCATCCGCTCTTCAAATTGTCCTCGGTACTTTGTGCCCGCTACGACAGCAGCAAGATCGAGCGAAACAACTCGTTTGTTGAGAAGAAGTTCTGGCACGTCGCCAGCAACAATGCGCTGAGCCAGTCCTTCAACGATAGCTGTTTTGCCAACACCCGGCTCCCCAAGCAAAATCGGGTTATTCTTGGTGCGACGACATAGAATCTGGAGTATCCGCTCGATTTCATTCTCGCGCCCTATTACAGGGTCCAATTTACCCTCGCGGGCAAACTGAGTAAGATCTCGTCCAAAAGTATCAAGTGCGGGTGTCTTGGATTTCTCCTTCTCCTGATCCTTACTTTTCGGACTACCGACATTCATGCCGGTGCCCTCAATAACATTGAGCACTTCCCTTTCGGCTGTCTGGTAATCGACACCGAAGCGCTTCAGAGCTTTAGCTGCAATCGTATCTTCTTCTTTTAAGAGTCCGAGCAGGAGATGCTCTGTGCCCACCCAGTTATGCTTCAGGGAACGCGCGATTTCTTTTGTTGTCTCCAATACACGCTTAGCTTCGGGGGTCTGAGTAAACGAGCCCGGCGTAGCGGCTCCTCGGCCGATTTCTACCATTCGCTCAACCTCAGCTTTAAGCTCTTCCAAATCCACATCGAGGTTGTGCAGGGTCTGGACAGCAAGGCCATCGCCCTTGCGAATGATTCCAAGCAGATAATGCTCTGGCCCAATATAATCATGGGACAGTCGGCCCGCCTCTGACTTGGAAAGTTTCAGTACTTCCCGCATTCCGGGGGTGTAGGGAGGTTTATCTTCGAACACTAACCTTTGCCTCCTCGCTCTCATCCGAGAGCAGTGAAAAACAACTCTCGCGACGGTAGCTGGCATTCGAGCCGGACTCGAACCGGCTGCCATCACTGCCGTCTAACATCATTTCTATAGCAAGCTACTAAAGCCTGACATCCTTATTCGAACAGAGACTCCGCATTACGATCCCTATGTTTCTTAAGCTCCTCACCTATGGTTGCCAGTGCTGCACACATTTGCAAAACGAAGGGAGTGGATCACTCCTTCGTCTACGATCAGCGCCAATTTACCGACAGATTGGGGGCGCAGGCGAGTGAAGAAATTGTTACATACGTTCATGATTGCCTCTGTCGAGAGTCTCTGCTAATTGCAAACAACTATGATGTGGGGTCAGGGGAAAGGTTCCCATCGTCCATTCTGTATACGCCTGCCTGATGTTGCCAACGAGAGAGGAACTCCCGATCAGTTGCCGTCACGAATGTTTGCACATGGGGCGGAAGTGCTTGGAAGAGTCCGTCGCGCCGTTCTTCGTCCAACTCGCTCAGTAAATCATCGAGAAAAAATATAGGAGACTCATCACGCTCTTTCTCGAGGTAACGAAGCTCTGCAAATTTGAGAGCAAGCACACAGGTGCGTTGCTGCCCCTGGGAAGCGAAGTCTCTTGCGTCGTGTGCCCCAAGGAGTATTTGGAAATCATCTCGGTGTGGTCCAATACTCGTTGAGCCCCTCACACTATCCTCCTCCACAGTTGACTCCAAAGTTGAAAACAAGGAGTCGTAAACTGCAGTATCTGAGATAGTGTCCAGGGAACACGAGGGAAGAAAGCGCATTTCAAAAGCTTCATCTCTGCGTGCGATACGGTGGTAAAACTCTCGAGCAAATTGAGAAAGTTCGCTAATAGCTTTCTTTCTCGCTTGGACGAGAATGCTCCCTGCTGACGCAAGCTGTTCGTGGTACGGCCGCAGCTCTTCACGTAAGTTGGGACGGTTACGGTGAAGTTTCAGCAGAGCGTTCCGTTGTCGATGTGCCAAATCGTAACGTTGAAGTGCGTGGAGGTAGAGGGAGCTAGTCTGTGACAGACACACATCAAGAAAACGCCGTCGCTGAGAAGGTGGCCCCTGAACCAATTGGAGATCCGCCGGTGTAAACAACACTGCGTTCACTCGTCCCAGCAGCTCGCTGAGCCGTGTCAACGGCTCGCCATTTACGAGAATGTGTTTTTCTGCTCGATTGAAAGACAGTATGTAATGGTCAGTTCCCGTACGCGTGGTAATGTGAGCTCGTATGACTGTAGCCTGATAATCCTCGCAAAACCATGGTATGAGCTCTCTCTCGGAGCGAGTCCGGAAACTCTTCCCCGTGACAAGCATGTAGAGTGCTTCAAGAAGATTCGTTTTCCCCTGCGCATTAGCGCCATAAATGAAATTCAACCCCGGCTGGAACTGTGCCTCAACATTCCTCAGGTTTCGAAAGTTCAGAATGCGGACATAGGAAAGATACATGTTGGATCCTATAGCAGGAAATCGAGTAAGGTAAAAGCGAAAACCACAACTCCGACCCAACTGTTGACGGTAAAGAACGCCGCTTCAAGCCGCGAGAGATCCTCAGGATGCACAAGTAAGTGGTCGTAATAAAGTAATCCAGCAACACAAACGACGCCAAGATAGTACCACACCCCGCAGTGGGCAGTGATGCCTGTGAGAACGAGAAATAGAACGGTACAGGCATGCAGGAAAGAGGAAAGCCGTAGCGCGACACGCACCCCATATCGCGCGGGGATCGAATAGAGACCATACTTCCGATCAAAATCGTAGTCTTGGCATGAGTAGATGAGGTCGAACCCAGCAGTCCAGCATATCACAGCAATAGCTAGCAAGACCGGAGGGAGATCGAGCGAACCTCGGATCGCTATCCATGCTCCTGCAGGAGCTAGACCAAGGGCTAGTCCTAAGATAATATGTGAAAGCGAGGTAATGCGCTTTGTGTACGAATAGCCGAGGAGGATGAGAAGCGCGAGTGGAGAAAGATAAAAAGCTAGCACGTTTAGCTTCCACGCGCTGAACACAAAGGCAGCAGAACATCCTACGGTCACAGCCAGCGCAAATTGCGGGCTCAGTTTGCCCTGGGGAATAGCTCTGTTTTGTGTTCGCGGATTCTGTGCATCGATGTGCGCGTCGGCCCATCTATTAAAGCTCATAGCAGCCGTTCGCGCAAAAACCGCAGCGGCAACAATCCACAATAGTTTGTCAAGAGGCGGCCATCCTCCTGCCGCAAGGAGAGCTCCAGTGAGAGCAAACGGCAGAGCGAAAACGCTATGCTCGAATTTGATCATCTCGAGAAAGATGAGAATCTTGAGGCCGAACGAACGGATACTCATTAATCGAGCCGACAGAGTAGTTCACACAATTTGTCTTGTGCCTGTTTTATAGCTGCAGGACTTGTCCGGACATTATTGACAAGGAACGAGAATGCATAGCGTTTCCCGTTGCGATTGTCCGCGTATCCAGAAAGGCAGACGACATTATTGATGTACCCGGTTTTGGCATGGACACGGGCGAGCGTTACGTCGGACTTCATTCTTCCTCGCAACGTGCCGTCCAAGCCACCGACTGCGAGAGAGTCGTAGAAAAATTGACCGGCAGGATGTCGTGCCATGCCGAGAAGAAGTTGGCATACTGATTCCGGCGTAATATTGTTGAGCTCAGACAATCCGCTCCCGTCTTCGACTCGAATAGCCCGTGTGTCGATCCCGAGTCGCTGGAGAAATTCTTCTTCGAGTTTCTTCGAAGCTGTATAACTGCCTTGCTTCGTGCGAATTGCGGAGACCGAAACGTAGATTTGTTCAGCAAAATGATTGTTGCTGTGTTTCATCATTCTGCTCACAATCTCGTGCAGCGGGGGAGAAATGTATACAGCGAGAACATTTTCCGTGGTCAACTTTGGCAGCGGATCTCGTTTTGATGAAATGCGTAAGTTTCCGGAAACCGGGATACCAGCCCTGTGTAAATGGCTGCGGAAAACCGCTGCAGCGTAGAGCGTTGGATTATCGCACGGCACCGTGGGAAGCGGTACGGGTTTAGATCCTTGCGAAATGGAGCCACTCACTTCTACGCCATCGTTTGGAATACGACGTACCTGTAGCGACGTTTTTCCGCCAGTCACTGTCTTGTTAATGATGGGATAGCCTTCAGCGGGAGGAGCAAATTCGATTATAGCTGGTTCACCAGGTTTCCCAGGACGCGCAATCATTTGCAAAAGGTTCTCGTTGATTGTAAGCGGACTTGTCTGGGGCGCATAATAATCTTGAAGAATGCGTGTTGGCCAGCCACGAGGCTCGAGATCCTTGAGATTCCAATCTGAACAGTCGACAATCAACTCTCCGGCGACAGACTTGATCCCGGCAGCACGAACTTTGTCTACCCAATCACGATAGATCCAGTCGGGAGGAAGATGAGCTTGACGGAAGAGTTCACTATTAAATGTTGGATCTCCTTGTGGTAGAATAACAAGATTGCCAGCAAGTGTGCCGTCAGGTCTAATCTCTCCGGTCCGGTAAAGATACGTGCGATACGTAAAATCTGGACCTAACTGATCGAGAGCCAAAGCGCCTGTAAAAAGTTTTCTGTTTGATGCTGGGATGAAACGGTCTCGTGCATTCTGTTCGTAAATAACAGCGCCTGTCTCTACATCCACGATCATGACTCCCCAGCGGCTGGATTTTTCCAGGGGAGCCAGATAGCGAGCGATGGCTGAGGGCAACGTCTCCAATGAAACAGAAGTAACTTCTTTTTCCTTTGGAGCTGATCCAGAGTCCGAGCGAGATGTCTTCCCAGAGTCTGTATTTGTAGCACGAGCTTTTCTCGGTTGTTTTCGAGTTGCTGCAGCCACATCGGCATTTGCAGCAAAAAGTACAGCAGCGATAACGAGCCACATAGATATAATGCGATAAACGTATCTCATTCTGGAATACTTCCATGACTTTTTGGGAATCATATAGCCAATTCTTCTGGGTCCAATTAAATATTACATCTCAAAATAGAACATGCCATACCGGCATACTCCAAACCGCTATAAATCGTTCGCAAATATCATGAGGATGCAAGAAAGCGATGACACATTCTTTTATTCCTCTCGAAGACCTGCTGGATGCAAGCCAGGCTCATTCTTCGTTCAAAGTGGCTGTCCAGGATCTGACGAAAGGTAAACACTCTCCTCTCATACAATTTCATCCAGCTCTCCCCGCCGTGAAGGTGAGGCGGGTGATAAGTCAACTTTTGGAGATGGAGCCGCAACTCCACGTGCGGAATGTAAAGATAGAGGCTGTTTCTGGGTGCAGCACTTTCATCGGCACACTCGAAGTCAACGACGGAGAACATGTTTATCAGTTTGAGTGGGATTGTCGATGGAAGGCAAAGGAACTTGGCTGGCAAGACTTTTTGGGCATGCCGGATCAAAGCCGAGCGGCGAGGGAATTTGACTATCGCTGCTTCAGGAAGTGGGAAAGGATAAAATAACGACTGCGTTCAATCGAGGCGCTGTGCAGAGGGGCATATGAGAACGGGGCTCCACGGCATAAAATAAAAAACGGGCGGCGCAAGCACTCTCGCACCGCCCGCAGGTTAATTTCTGTCGTACAACCTAAACGGTGGTTTGGAAGTACTCGAGAGCTGCGTTAACACCAGCTCCCATTTGGAATTTGTGGCCAAGTTTCTGCAGAATTTTCTCGATCGCAGCGATGATGGTCAGCACATCGTACTCATTGTATGAGCCCAGCGTGGCAAAGCGGAATATCTTTCCTTTAAGATGTCCCTGACCACCAGCAATCGTGATTCCCATCTCTTTGAGCCCTTTAACGATCTTCCCGCCTTCAATTCCCTCAGGAACCTTCACTGCTGTGCACGTATTGGCAGGGTTCTGAGAATATAGTTCGAGGTTCATCGCTTTCACCGCTCGGCGCGATGCTTCTGCCAGACGTGCGTGGCGTTTCCACACATTCTCAATGCCCTCCTCGCGAATCATATCGAGGGCGACTTCCAGACCAAAGAGGAGAGAAACAGCAGGCGTAAAGGGGGTAGTGTTTTTCTCAAGCTCTTTAAGAGCCTTTTCGAGAGAGAAGTAGAACTTGGGGGTAGTCGACTTCTTTATGGCCTCGCGTGCTTTCGCGCTTACCGCAACGAATCCCAAACCCGGAGGAAGCATAAGCGCTTTCTGCGACCCTGCTCCGACGAGGTCTATGCCCCACTCGTCCATCCTGAGTTCATCAGCACCGAGTCCACTGACGGCATCGACAATGAGCAACGTTTCAGTGTTTCGAGTTATTTCTGCGATTGCTTTTACGTTTTCGACGGTTCCCGTAGACGTCTCGCAGAGTTCGACGTAGACCGCTTTTGTTTCAGGATGTTCTTTGAGTTCGTCCGCCACAATTTGCGGGTCGACGGCTTTTCCCCACTCGCACTGTTTGCGATTAACCGCGAGGCCAAACGCCTGGGCGATTTCTCCCCATCGCTCACCGAACTTACCCGCTTCAAGACTCAAGACGCGGTCTCCTGGGCTAGCACTGCTCACAATAGCAGCTTCCATCGCGCCTGTACCCGATGAAGCAAAGGTTACGACGGGGTTAGCCGTCTGGAAAACATATTTTAGCCCTTCGCTCACCTTGGCAAACAAGGGGTCGAAATCAGCCGAGCGATGGTGAATAATCGGCTTGGCTGTGGCAGCGAGAACTTCGGGGGGGACAGACACTGGCCCTGGTGCAAAGATGTAGTTGCGACGTGTCACGGTCAGACTCCTCTTAGTGAAATAGTCTGGAACGGCTTCGGTGAAAAAACTCCGAAGCTGCTTTGTTCCAGATTTCACAATCCAGTTGGCAAGTCGCACCGCTAGAGGTCAAAGAGAAATTGAGTTGCTTTGTTGTTTCCCGTTCGGTGACCTGAACTATCTTATGCACCAATGGTAATTGTTCAGACAGCTTGCCTATGCGCAAAAGAGTACTATTAATGAATCCGCCGTCGGGGCTTTACCGCCGCGACGATCGATGTCAGTCAAAGGTTGAAGATCAGACCGTTCGGGTTATCTTCCCTCCTGTTGAGCTGGCTGTGCTCGCATCCATTGCCCGCGACCAGCATGCGGATGTGCTGCTCCGTGATTACCCTACTATCCGGGCTTCACGTGCCGATTATTTACGAGATTTAGAACAGTTCCACCCTGACCTCATCGTCTTTCCGTCAACCGTTCACACCATCCAGGATGACATGGAAGCGGTGAGATTGGCACGTGAAGTCACCCCTGATGTTCGTGTCCTCACAAAGGGCGAATCTGTAGCCTACCTTGCAGAGCATATTTTTCGCGACTATCCTGAATTGGATTTCATTGCTGATGGCGAGCCTGAAATGACTTTTCTCGATGTCCTTCGCGACAGACAGCCTGACACAATCCCAGGACTAATTTGGCGCGATAGCAGTGGGAAAGTAATCCGCAACGCGCCTCGTCCTCTTCTCGAACCGCTCGACGCACTTCCTCTCCCTGCCTATGATCTCATTGATATGACCCTTTACCGGAGCCCGGAAAATAATCGCCCCATAGCGGCGATTTACGCTCAGCGCGGATGTCCTGCGCGATGCGTTTTTTGTCCTGCCGGATCGATGTACGAGTTTCGTGTTCGCGAGCGCAGTGTGGAGCATGTCATGAAAGAGATTCGCTTGTGCGTCCGTGACTATGGTATTCGCGATTTCCTCTTCCATGGTGACACGTTCACTTTGCACAAGCGTTGGCTTATCGATTTATGCAAAGCGATAGTTGAGGAAAAACTCGACATTCACTGGGGATGCAATTCCCGCGTCGATACTATCGATGATGAGCGAGCCGAATGGCTAAAACGCGCCGGTTGTTGGGTTGTCGCTTTTGGTTTCGAGCACGGCAGCCAGGAGATGCTCGACAAGATGAAGAAGGGAGCCCGGGTTGAAAAAGCATTTGAGGCTGTCCGTATTTGTCGCAGGCATGGACTCAAAGTTCATGGTTTCTTTGTTATAGGACTTCCGTGGGAAACGCGCGAGACCCTTGAGGAATGCTATCGATTTGCCCGAGCTCTCAGCCCTGACTTCTTCGATTTCAACATCGCTTATCCTCTTCCTGGGACAGAATTTTTTGAAATTGCCCGTCGAGACAACCTTTTCGAACTCGAAAATCCAGCCGTGGGTGGATATGCCCGAGCGGCAGTGCGCACTTATGAATTAACCTCGGAAGAGCTCACGGAATGGCGTCGCCGCGCGCTTCTCAAGATGTATGCGCGTCCGGGATATGTGTTTCGTATGTTGCGCCATGCCGCAGTGAGTGGCAATCTAACGCACTATGTGCGAGCAGCTGGGCTGCGGTTGACGAATCTTATCACGGGAAAATAACTTCAGCGAAGAGTTCCAAGTAACCGCAATGTATTCACAATAGCTTCGCAAGTGATAGGGAGCTGCTGAACAGCGGGAAGGCTATCGACTTTTTCCTTTCCGACAAATGGGACAACACCAAGAAAAGGCACGCCAGCAAGCGTTGCAGCCAAAGGAGGTCCACCCTTTTCTGCTTCAGAAAGTTCGCCCCCTGTGACCCTGTTGAAAATAACACCCAGAACAGAGAGTCCCTTGTTGCGCAGATGCTCCACTGTCAAGATTGTGTGATTAATTGTTCCGAGTGCACTGCGAGCCACAACAAGAACGGGTAGTCCTAGATCTTTTATGAAATCGCTCACAAGGTAGTTATGTGTAAGCGGAACAGCCGCTCCTCCAATCCCTTCCACTAGAGTGATTTCATGCAGCTTGACGTACTCTTGCACGCGCTGGCAAATCTCTCCAGGGGTATACCGGATATTCTCGAGTGGTTCGGCTTGCGCTGGTGCTAGCGGTAGGCTGAAGCGGGCAGGACAAACTAGATCGATAGGTTCCCGCAGTCCTGCTGCTTTCTGCAAAAACACAATGTCGCTTGTTTCCTCTGGAGCCTCTAGGGCAATTCCCGAAGCATAGGGCTTACAGACGCCAACATCATAACCGCGGCTCGCCAGAGCTCGAGCAAGAGTTGCGGTCACTATTGTTTTGCCACAGCCAGTATCTGTGCCAGTGATGAATAATGCGGTTGGCCCAGTCATGATGTGTGAGTTCTTCCCCAAACGTTATGAACCAGTTTGAACAGCCTTCTCAATGAGGGCAGCTAGCTCAAAATCTTTTTCCGTAAGACCACCTGCCGAATGCGTCGAGAGAATGATTCGAACACGGTTCCAGCTATGGACGAGAATATCTGGATGATGGTCTGCCTGCTCGGCAAGTTCACCGACTGTGTTAACAAGTTGCAATGCAGAGCGAAAGTCAGTGCATGTCAGATCGCGCACAATACACTGTCCGTCGCGTTTCCATCCCGGCAGCTCAC
>Ga0123519_10014601_pt1 | contig 11142 bp, 10 predicted proteins | sample YelNatPaOPRAMG02_FD_87396 | JGI IMG/M metagenome (GOLD analysis project Ga0123519, IMG submission 87396) | Hot spring microbial communities from Yellowstone National Park - Yellowstone National Park OP-RAMG-02 (version 2) | ecosystem: Environmental > Aquatic > Thermal springs > Hot (42-90C) ... | reverse complement strand
GGCCTGTCCCTATTCAGAGTGCCGGCACGCTGGCTGCTCACCGCCGTTTTCGGCTTGGCAATCCTGGTGGCGGACGGCGTTGAGCAGTGCGCGCAGCAGCGGCTGGCTCTCGTTCCATTCCGTCGCATCGCTCGGCTACTCACGCTGGCGTTGGCTGCCCTGGTGGTCGCGTATCTGTTGGCGAAACCTCGCCCCTCCGCGCTCACGCTGCTCGCCTGGGCTGGATTCGGGCTGGCTTTCTACTCGGCGGCGCGCTTCTTGGCCAACTCGGCCATGAGGACTTGGCTGCTGGTCGTCCTTCTCGTTGGCGAGCTCTACATTGCAGCCCAGGCGCTGCCCTACAACCAGGCGACAGCCGCGCAAGTCTATAGTGCTCAGCGCCGCGCACCCCAGGTGTTGGCCGCTGAGGCCGGGCGATACCGGTTTCTGGCGGTATCTAGCACTCGCTTCGACCCCGGTGACATGGCTGACGTGCGCGATGCCCTGGTCCATGGGCTCAGCCAGGCTGGCCGTTATGCCATCACTGTGGCCAGCAAGTGGCAAGAGGTGATGGCACGGAACCTGGCCATCCACGCCCAACAACAGGCGGTTGATGGCTACGACGGTGGCGTGCTGCCGACGGAGGATTTCCTCCACTTCCAGTCGCTTTACCTGCCGCCAGGCCGGCTCGCCCTCGATGGGCGCATGAGTGAGCACCTCGAGCGCATCCCGAGCGCAAGACTGCTGGCACTCAGTAACATCCGCTATTTGCTGCGCGACCGTGTTGATGATGTCTGGGTGGACGGCGTCTACTACGACCTGGAGTGGCGAGTACCAATCGCGGGCAATGGGGCGCAGTTCGCACTGCCCTCCTTTCCATCGGACTCACTGGGTGTCATCGTCGAACTCACGCAGCCGCCTCAGGATGCCCCGGTAGCAGTGGCGGAACTGGAGATAAGGCTGGATGGGGGCTCAAGGGCATTCACTGTGCTGCGCACCAGCGATGGCGTGATCGCGGAGGCCGAAGGCGAGCCGCCAATCATCTCTCGGCCGATCCCCGGGCGAGCGGACCTGGCATACATGCTCCTCCCTCTGCCTGGCGTCACCTATCCGTCCCAGTTGCGGGCCCGCGAGCTGGGCACGGGTGGCCTGGCACTCGCAGGCATATCGCTGGTGAACCGGGCGGCCGGTGTCGGTGTGCCGGTCACGTTGGCTGGCCAGGCGTGGCAAGTGCTGAACTACGGTGACATCAAGCTCTACGCCTTCGACGATACGCTGCCAAGGGCATACTTCAGTCCCTGTGCCGAACAAGCTTTGACGAGCGCGGAGGCGCTGGCAAGAATGGCGGCCTCCGGCTGGGATGCGCGGCACAGCCTCCTCGTTGATGGCCCAGCGCTTGGCACGTGCTCCCCATCTACGACAATGCGGCCGGCATCGGTAGTCACCTACGAGCCCGAACTGGTACGTGTCCGCGTCGAAGTGCCTGACACCGGTTACCTGGTGCTCTTGGACGCGTACTACCCCGGGTGGATGGCCACCGTTGATGGTGCCGCTGAGCCGATCATGCGCGCGAATTCCATGTTCCGGGCCGTACTGGTGCCCGCTGGCGACCACACGGTCGAGTTCCGCTTTCGGCCCGACTCTCTGCGCGTAGGAGGGGCGATCAGCCTCGTGAGTGTCGGGCTCCTGCTAGCGCTGGTGGGTGTGGGGTTTCGGCGCTACCGGAGCTAGCTGGTGGCCGAGCGGGCTGGGGCGGCGGGCGGTCAGGCGGTGCGTCAGCGGGCGGCTCCGACCCGACAGCGTCGAGACTGGCCAGAGTGCTCGCGAGGTAACAGCCTATCAATGGCAAGCGAGTGCATGTATAATCGCTGCAACGCGTGGGCTGCAGTGAACTGGAGGTCAATTATGAACACGTTCAACAAGGTGGTAGTTGTCATCCTTCTGGTACTGTTGTTCCTACTCTTGCTAGTGACGGCAGCAATCCCGGACTGGATCCTGCGTGCTATCCAGGATGGTGCCCTGGCTCTGTCGCCCCTGCTTTCCGCTTCGGGGCGGCTGATACTGGCTGCTATAGCCATCGTGCTTTGGCTAGTAGTACTTGGGCTCCTTTGGCTGGAGCTCAGGCCCACGCGCAGCGCCGAGATACGGCTCCCTAACGCGCAGGGTTTCGAAAGCCACGTCTCGGCCGCCTCCGTCGCCCGCCGCTTGGAGCAAAGGCTCATGACGGTCCCCGACGTGGATCGGGCGCGAGTGCAGCTGGAAGAGAGCAAGCAGGGGGTTGTTGCTACCCTGCTGCTGGAGACAAGGCCGGACGTGAATGTGCCCTCGGTCAGCAGCGCCGCTGTAGCCCAGGCCGAGGACGTGCTCGAGAACCAGGTGGGTGCCAAAGTGGCCAAAGTCAACGTCCACATCAGGCATTCGACCGCAGCTGTCAAGAAGCAAGAACCGGTGAAGGCAGTTCAGCCCGCACAGCAGCAACCGGTAGCGGCCTGGACTCCGCCACCGTCGGCGCAGCCCGCAATCCCCGCCTGGGGGCCGGCTGCCACCGCCCCAGCAGCAAGTGCTGTCGCCCAGGAGCCAGCCGGGCCAGTGACGCCAACTGAGGCTGCTGAGGCTCAGGAAGGAAAATCAGCTGAAGCGCCATCAGAAGGAGCGGCGGAACCACAGCCGCCCGTTGCCTGACGGCAGGATCAGGACCGGGCCAGCGTCACGATCGCGGTGTCATCCGTGATGGTGAAGTGGCGCAGTTTCAGCCCGAGTTCACCGGTGCGCACAGTGTCATTGAGCACGTGGCTCAGCACGGCGAGCGCGGCGGGGGAGAGGGCTGCCGGCCCCAAGGAGAGGCGGTCCACACGTAGTAGGCTTTCGCCTCCCGGCGAGGTCACGATCGCCGCGGAAGGGTGCAGCAGAACGATCGTGAGGCTTCCGTTGCCGACCGAAGCCCGCACCAGCGCGCCTGTCAGGCCCAGCTGAGGTAGCACGTCGTGCTGCAAGTAGCAGGCGAGTTCTGGCCCAGCGAAGGCCAGCGTGATCGTTGTGCCGGCAGGCGCGCTTATGAAGCTAGAGACCTGGTCCGCGAGCGGTGTGCAGTCGCTCTTTGCCTCGGTTGCGAACGGCGGTGCTCCGGCGGGGCGGAGGCAAAGTGCTGGGCATGCTAACAAGAGGAAAGCGAGCAGGAATCCGACCGTGCCGATGGGCGTTCGGCTGCGCCTCAGTGTCGGCATGACTGGGACGTATCTGTGATCATGGCTACGGACAAGCCTTCACTTGCAGCAAGGATAGAGGCCGTCATCTTCGCGGCTGGTGAGCCTGTGCCGATATCTGCCCTCGCCAAGGCTCTATCGGCGTCAGTTGCAGACGTGGAGCAGGCGGCGGCGTCGCTCGAACAATCGCTGGCTGGGACGGGCATTACCCTCGTGAGGCATAATGGCTCGCTGCAGTTAGCAACCGCCCCTGAGCTTGCCGAGGACGTACGCCGTTTCTTCCAAACTGAGCAACAAGTGTCGCTGTCGTCGGCGGCCTTGGAGACGCTGGTGGTCATTGCTTACCGGCAACCGGCCACGCGGCAGCAGGTCGAGGAGGTGCGCGGCGTCAATTGTGACAGTGCGCTGCGCACCTTGCTGCGCCTCGGCCTGGTGACTGAACTCGAGAGGCTGGAGCAACCTGGCCGCCCCATCGCCTACGGCACCACGGCCACTTTCCTGCACTTGTTCGGCTTGCGTTCCCTCTCCGACCTGCCGCCGCTACCAGAGGGCTGAACCACGCTTCCCCGCTGGCGCCGCTTGCTCTCAGTCTACGATACGAGCGCCGTTCCAGGAGCGCCAGGTGCGTAGGCCGCCGAACTCGAAGTTAAAGTCAACTATGTCCACCCCAGCCGCCACCAAAGCCTTGCGGACTTGGTGCTCGTGATCTGGTTTGCTCAGGAAGAGGACGCAGCCGCCGCCGCCAGCGCCCAGGGCCTTCCCTCCCACTGCCCCCGCGGCCGCAGCCGTCTCGAACAGTGATTCGATCTGGGGTGTGGACTGCGAGGCGTCGAGTTGCTTCTGATTCTCCCAGTTCTCTTGCAGAAGGCGGCCGAACTCGCCCACCTCGCCCTTCAGCAAGGCGCTCTTCATCTCAATGGCAATGTCGCGCATGCGCTTGAGGGCATTCACCGTGCTCGCTCGCCCGGCACGGTATGCGTCCATGACCTTTGTGATGAGGTTCCCCGACAGACGGGATTTGCCGGTGTAGCAGAGGACCAGGTGCTTCTCCAGTTCGGTGATCGTGCTCGCATCCAGGTGCAGCGGGCTCACGCTGACCGATGGGTCCTTGAATTCAATGAAGTTGAACCCGCCGATTGCGGCCGCATACTGGTCCTGTTTGCCACCAGCGATGTGAAGCTCCTCAGTCTCGAGCAGGTTGGCCAGCCGGGCGATCTCGTAGGAGGATAGGCGATTGGCCTGTACCATGTTCAGGAGCCCGATCAGGGCGACCCCGATGGACGCCGAGGAGCCCGTGCCCGAGCCGGGAGGGGCATCGCAGCGGACGAAGAGGTTCATGCCCTGTTGGATACCCAGCCTCTGGATGGCAGCCTTGATGAGATCGAGGTTGCCGTCGTATTCCAGTTCCTTGAAATTGCGGACGCTGAGAAAGAGATCGAAGTCAGCCGAGGTGATCTCGATCTTCTCGTCATCGCGCGGGACCAGAGTCGCATAGGTGTAGCGGTTGATGGTTGCATTGACGACGGCCCCGCCGACCTCAGTGGAGAACGGCGGCACATCCGTCCAGCCGCCGGCGAGATCCAGCCGGATCGGAGCGCGACTGCGAAACAAGGCCTGTTGCGGCTTTTCCTGAACCATGTTCCCCCCTACTTGTCCAGCAGCGCGGCCACGCCCGGCAATTCTTTGCCTTCCAGGAATTCCAGAGAAGCACCACCGCCCGTGGAAATATGCGTCATTTTGTCCGCTACACCCGCCTGCTCCACTGCAGCTACAGAATCGCCGCCGCCGATGATGGTGACTGCATCAGGCAGGGCGGCAAGGGCTTTCGCGACGGCGACAGTACCAGCGGCGAAACGGGGGAACTCGAACACGCCCATCGGGCCGTTCCAAACCACCGTCTTTGCCCCTTGTAGGGCCTGCTCGTACTGGCGGACTGTCTCCGGACCGATGTCGAGCACGCGCCAACCCGCCGGAATGGCGGCCACAGGCACAGTGCGCGCGTTCGCGTTGGCATCGAATGCATCGGCAACCACGGCATCTACGGGGAGAAGAAGCCGGACGCCGGCAGCGGCCATCAGCGACCGAGCGGTGTCGAGCACTTGGTCCTCGACCAACGACTCGGCCATATCCAGCCCTTTGGCTTTGAGGAAGGTGTTGGCCATACCGCCGCCAATCAGCAACTTGTCAACCTTCGTAAGCAGGTTGCTAATGACGCCGATCTTGTCGGACACTTTGGCCCCACCAAGGATGGCGATGAACGGGCGCTCGGGATCGGCCATCGCCCGCCCGAGAAAGTCCAGCTCACGCTGCATGAGGAAGCCGGCCACCGCAGGCAGAAAATGGGTGACTCCCTCGGTGCTAGCATGTGCTCTGTGTGCTGCCCCGAAGGCATCGTTGACAAAGACGTCGGCGAGCTTGGCGAGCTGGGCGGCGAAGGCCGGGTCGTTCTTCTCCTCTTCTGGGTGGAAGCGCAGGTTTTCCAAGAGCAGGACCTGACCTGGCTCCAGGTGGGCGACGGCCGACTCCACCTCGGGGCCGACACAGTCACTGGCCATGGCGACCGGCACGCCGAGCAGTTGCTCCAGCCGCACGGCAACCGGTTTGAGGCTGAACTCTGGGGCCACCTTGCCCTTTGGTCGCCCCAGATGCGAGGCGAGGATTACCTTCGCCCCTTTGTCAATGAGATACTGAATGGTCGGTATGGCAGCGCGGATACGCGTATCGTCGGTGACACGGCCACTGTCCAGGGGAACGTTGAAATCCACCCGGACCAGGACACGTTTCCCGCTGACATTGATGTCGCGCACGGTCTTCTTGTTCATCGGTGGTTCCTCCGAGATCTCTGTGAGACAGGCACTAGCCAGGCGCACATTATAACCCAGGGCAGCCTGGTGTCGAACCACGTACCCGGCGTGGTCAACTATCAGGGTGTAGGCGGTATGTGAGCGTAGGTCGCGCAGTCGCGGCTGGGCTAGGCGCCTCGGATGACCGTCTCGCCGCCCATGTAAGGCACCAGCACCTCAGGGACGCGGATGCTGCCGTCGGCTTGTTGATAGTTCTCGATCACCGCGATCAGTACGCGCGGCAGAGCCAGGCCAGAGCCGTTCAGAGTGTGCACGTAGCGGGGCCGAGCCCCCGGCTCGGGGCGGTAACGAATGTTGGCCCTGCGAGCCTGGAAGTCCTTGAAGTTGCTGCAGCTACTCACCTCGAGCCATTCCTTGCATCCCGGAGCCCAGACCTCGATGTCGAACTTGGCAGCGGCGCTGAAGCTGAGATCACCGGTGACCATCTGTACTATCCGGTATGGTAGCTCCAGGCCCTGGGCGACTGCCTCGGCATCATGGATCAGGCTCTCCAGTTCTCGCGCCGAGTCTTCAGGCTTGCAGAACTTGACTAGCTCCACCTTATCGAACTGGTGGCCCCTCTTCAGTCCGCGGGTGTCGCGCCCGGCCGACATCTTCTCGCGCCGGAAGCAGGCGCTGTAGGCAACGTAGTGGATGGGCAACTGGTCCGCGTCCAGGATTTCGTCCCGATGCAGGTTCGTGACGGGTACCTCAGCGGTAGGGATCATCCACAGGTCTTCTTCCACATCTTTGTAGAGATTCTCGGCGAACTTGGGCAACTGGCCGGTGCCAACCAGGCACTCGCCCTTGACCATGTAGGGTGGATACACCTCAAGGTAGTCCTGCTGGCGAGTATGCAGGTCGAGCATCCAGGCGATCAGCGCTCTCTGCAAACGGGCGCCGTTGCCGCGCAGGATGTAGAAGCGCGTGCCGGCGATTTTCACGCCTCGCTCGAAGTCAATCAAGCCGAGGGTAGGCCCAAGGTCCCAGTGCGGCAGAGGTTCGAAGTCGAAAGCACGGGGCTCGCCCCAGGTGCGGGTGACGATGTTCTCACTCTCGTCGCGCCCTGTCGGGACAGAATCGTCCGGCAGGTTAGGTACCTCGAGGAGCAGGCGGTTGAGCTCGTCCTCTACGGAGGCAAGCTCCGTTTCCTGGGCTGCGATCTCCGCATTTATGCGCCGGACCTCTTCAATGATCGGCTGAGCAGCCTGTTTGTCCTTGGTTCTGCCGACTTCCTTCGAAAGAGAGTTGCGGCGGCTGCGCAGTGCCTCCACTGAACCGAGTATGGCTCGTCGCCTCTCGTCGGCGGCCAGGATGGCGTCAATGGGCGCGTCTGCATAGAGCCGAGCCATCTGCTGTTTGACATAATCGGGTCGTTCGCGGATAAGCGCCAGATCCAGCATTTCGATCCTCCTGCAAGGAATGCAAAGCGCCTCTCGCATCAGGACGAGAGGCGCTGCTCGTGGTGCCACCTGATTTCGCCGGCCGACAAGCCCAATGGCCGAGCCTCGACCGTGAGAACCATCACTTGCTCACGGTTTGACCCAATAACGGGGGCCGCCGGCACGGCTTACTGTGGCGCAGTGCGCCTTTTCAGCCTGCGGCTCAGGAGTGGATGCCAGCAGTCGTCGCATCGCCTCGCACCGACCGGCGACTCTCTGTGGCGACCTTACTGCCAGCGCTCTCCGTCACAGCCTGTATCAGCTTTATCAGACAACTGGGTATTATTCTAGCAACACCTGGTCGCTTGCGCTAGCCACGTCGGGCATCGCGAGGCGTCAGTGAAGTTGACCGTCACGAATGGCCTGGGTATAATAGGCAACAGTTGCCCCCGTGGTGGAATTGGCATACACACCAGGTTGAGGGCCTGTGCCCGTTTCGGGCGTGCTGGTTCGAGTCCAGTCGGGGGCACCTGCGAGTCCACTGCCAGATGGACTGCGTTTCTGGGGGACGGTCTGTATGCGGCCGTCCCCTTCTTGTTTGTGCGGTTTGCCTCGTGGGACTGTTGGCGGCCAGAGGTCAGAAGAGCTTCGGTTCGCGCTATTGCTCATCTCGCGCGACCGGACCTTTGCCGGAAGCGACAAGATCGGCGGCTGGGGGGCAGGGCTAGCCCTCTCCTGCTGTCATGTTATTCCCCGCAACGGCCGCAAGCGCCTCGGCCGCTTCGCCCGCGAGCCGATCGTGGAGGCTTGGCGACACTTTGACCCCATCCGCTTCCATGGCCAAGAGGACGCCGCCGACCACCGGTGCCGTGTCTAACACGAGAGGGATGGGCTTGGCGCCCTGCTCGTGCATCACCTCAACAATGGCGTCCACCAGCGGGGCGTAACCAGAGCGGAAGACGCCTCCGGCCAGCACAAGGTCAAACGGTTCCTCAAGCATCCCCAGCCTGCGGGCGACAGCAGCAGCGTTTGCTCCCTGGTCCCGGCCTACATCACGCAGAATCTCCTGGGCGACGCTGTCCCCAGCCCTGGCGGCCTCCACCACCATGGGCGCCTGGGCTGCTCTCGGGGGAGCGACCGTCCCCCGGCAGATGCCCTCCAGGAAGGCGAGAGCATCGGAAGCACCGCTCCACGCCAGGAAGCGCTCCGTGAGCTGGGTAGGTCGGCCACGCCCCGTGTAGGCCTGGGCCACGGCGCGGATCGCCAGCCAGACGATGTCGCTTGCGCCGCCAAGGTCACCGAGGGCCTGACCCTCGCCGAAAGTGCGGAAGCGCTGACCGTCGCGGTTGCAGCCGGCAACGTTGGCGCCTGTGCCAGATATGATCACGATGCCCCAGCCACGCCGGCTGCCGGCGCGCAGGGCGACAAATGTGTCGTTCACGAGGACTTGCGGGCCAGGCACGCCCAGGCGTTGCACGACCTGGCCCAGGCGCGCCTCGTCGCTGGGGAAGTCGAGGCCGGCTAGCCCATAGCCAGCGGCGCCCAGTTGCCCGATCTTGACTCCTGCCGACCTGCTTGCCTGCTCCACCGCTTGCAGGTAGACCCGGTAGGCGCCCTCGAGGCCGACACCCTCCCAGTTGCCGGGGCCGGACTGCCCGGCCCCGAGTACATGCCCATGTTCGTCGGCGATGATGGCGTGTGTCTTCGTAGCGCCGGTGTCGAGCCCAAGGTACAGGCGCGGATGCTCAGGCATAGTCGCTCCACTGGCGTAGGTGCTGGACGACCATCAGGTCAGCCACCGAACTGAGGCAGGTGGGCGGCGTTGACCCTGAGAAGGTCCTCGAAGAAGGCCGGAGCGCGGTCGGCACCGGGCCCGAGCGGGTGCGCCACCAGAGCTTGTAGGGCAGCACCGCGATCGCCGTGCGCGGCTGCCTCGGCCGCGAGCAACTCATAGGACTTCACTGCACGCACAAGACCTTCGAGCAGCACGGGTAGCGGCTTGGTGGGGATTGGCTGCGGTCCCCCGGCGGTCACTACGCATGGTAGTTCGGCAACCCAGTCCTCCGGCCAGCCCGGCACTGCCCCACTATGCCGCGTGTTCACCACGTGGATTGCGCCGTCGTTGCGGTGCAGGGACAGGATCAGTTGGCAGGCGGCTGTCGAATAGTGAGCGCCGCCGCGTAGCATTAGCTTGTCGGGGAGGACGGTCAGGTTCGGGTCGCTGTACTCACGCAGGAGATCTGCTTCCACCTTCATCACGTCTTCCGCGCGCGTCGGGCTGACGGCCTGGTGATCGAGCACCGACTTGGTGCGATAGTAGTAGCGCAGATAGCCGCTGGGGATCATCTGGGTCAGCTCAGCCAGGTAGGCTGGCCAGACTGGGTCCTCTTCCTGCTTCAGGTGATCGAGATAGGCCTGGAAAACACGCGGCCAGACGTCCGTCCCTTTGACGCTGGCTCCGCGCAGCCAGGCCAGATGATTGAGCCCGAGGTAGTCCAGCGACACATCGGTGGGGTCAACGTCGAGTTCCCTGGCGATGGCAATCTTGTGCCCGATCGGAGAGTTGCACAGGCCGACCGAGTGCACAGCAGGGGCATAGCGCTGCAGAGCTTCGGTCACAAGGCCACTGGGATTGGCGAAATTGACCAGCCAAGCCTGCGGGCACAGGCGCAGCATGTCTTGGGCTACGCTTAGGAGTACAGGGATGGTGCGCAGCGCTTTGGCGAAGCCACCGACGCCCGTGGTTTCCTGGCCGACCAGCCCCCAGCGGCGGCCCAGGAGTTCGTCTTGGTGCCGCGCCGCCATGCCACCGACGCGAATCTGTGTCTCCACGAAGGAGGCGCCGTCGAGAGCCTGCGAACGGTCTGTCGTCAGCTGCAACCTGAACGGGGACCCGGCCGCGGCGACCATGCGCTGGGCGAAGCCACCGACCACCTGAAGGCGCTGTGGATCTATATCCATCAGCCAGAGCTCGTCCAGCGACAGGGCCTCTGCATTTGCAATGAAGCCACTAACCAATTCTGGTGTATAAGTTGAGCCTCCACCGATAACCGCTACCTTCATGCATGCACCGCCTTTCCGCCGGCCACGGGGCCGGCTAGTCCTTTGAGTTGTTCGCCACAATCCAGACGATGGTAGGGACGGGCCCCCGGAAGAGCCGCGGGCCGCATCGCGTAAGCTGTCCGCACATCTCGCTCTCAACTGCCTCAGTCGAGCAGGGTAACCGTACCGTCCTCTCCCACCTCAATCTGCTGCCCCTCGCGGACGGTCTGGAGAAACTCATCGCCCAGGCGGTCAACAGCAACTATGCGCTTGCCCACCCAGACGTCCGCCAGGACCACGCCCGAGGCCGCCAGGGAGTCAATGCTCTGCGAAAAGAGCATCGCCGCCGGAGCGATGCCCATGGCTGCCACGGTCTCGAGCACGAGGCCGCCTGAGGTGGAGCCAATCGTCTGTGGTAGGCACAGGATGGTCCCAGTGAGCACCTTGCCAAAGAGGTCACGGTTGTCCTGGTCCGAGCACACCGCCCGTTTGGCCCTGCCCGTCAACGAGCCAGCGATGACGCTCTTCTGGAACGAAGCCAAGGTGTTGAAACCCTGACGGGAGACGAGAGCCGGGCCGCGGACGCTGCCGGGAAGAACTGGCCTGCCCTTGAATGTCTTCATGTCAACCTTCCTCCTGCAAGCGCCCACTGCTGATGATCGCGAGGAGTTCCTCGTCCGGGTAGAAACGGGC
>Ga0123519_10014599_pt1 | contig 11143 bp, 10 predicted proteins | sample YelNatPaOPRAMG02_FD_87396 | JGI IMG/M metagenome (GOLD analysis project Ga0123519, IMG submission 87396) | Hot spring microbial communities from Yellowstone National Park - Yellowstone National Park OP-RAMG-02 (version 2) | ecosystem: Environmental > Aquatic > Thermal springs > Hot (42-90C) ... | reverse complement strand
CATCCACTTCGTTGTGTTAAAATCTTGAGGATTGAAGGGGCCGCCTGAAACCAGATTCCTGTATTCGACCCAATACCCAACTTGGACGCCTGGACTATATTCGGCGGCCTCACCGGGTGCAACGAGAATGACAAGAGACGCGCAGATCAACGCGACAACGAACTTCTTCAGTTTGCCCTGCATAGCTCTTCACCGCCAACTAATCTGTGAAGCGCCTAATCTTCTTATCGGTCTCCACAATCACTACTGTAAACACAGAAGATCAGCAGCTGCTCGATCGTATCTAGTTGGGTCAGACGTCGTTGCAGTAAAGGGCTCGCGAAGGTAAGTTTGCGTGTGGTTGCTGATTACCTCGCGTCCATCGGAGGAGTGTTCAAAAACGTTATTTGTTGGTTCTTGTATGACTATAGATGGGCGATGAGATGAACACTTTCAGGCAGTTCATCGCGCTTACGGCGGTTGCTGCCCTGTTTGCGTCCTTCATGTTGGTTCCGGGGGTGTTCTGTTTCGCCACCGATTAAGAAACCCATTGAGATAATTGAAGCAACAATTGACGACGATAACCCTCAGACAGTCGACCCTGCTGCGTGCTATGACACTGCCTCTGGCGAACTCCTCATGAATGTTCATGACACGCTTCTAGTCTATGACGTTGAACAGTGGACCGCTACATGCCACAACTGGCGACGGAATGGACCATCCAGCATTACAGCTTCCCAATCCACGACCCTGAAACTGCGCTTGGATGGTATTGTACGTACTATTTGAAGATCAGAACAGGCGTCCCGTTCCAATGCTCAGCATTCGGCAACTTGGCCACAGCCGACGTTGAGTATTGTTTCGAACGCGGAATGGTCACGGGCTTCTCAGGCGATCCGCAATGGATGTTCTATGAGCCACTGCTCAACGGTGTTTCACATGCATACGCGAAGGGCACGACTATTAGCCCTGAGAACAACCTGACTGAACGTGTTTGGGTTGGCAAATGCATTGACCATGCTGTCGAGTCGAATGGCACACACGTATGGTTCAACCTTGCCTTTCCAGGCGCGTATGCTCTATTCATGCAGATTCTGAGCAGCCCCTCGTCAAGCATCTACAGCAAGGTTTGGGCATTGAGTCTCGGTCGCACAAACTGGAACAGCACATGGGGCGACTCAATGACTGGACAGCTTACTGCAACCCTGCGACACCTCCGTTCGGCGGCTCAACTCCTGCCGTGATGGGCACGGGCCCGTTCATGTTCGCACATTTGGACAGAGCAAACAATTATTGGGATGCAAACAGCTTTGTTGGTTACTGGCGCGGTTGGCCAGCTGACTGGTCCGCATACGCATATGCTTCACCGAAGGGTTATATCGATCATCTGACTGTGACGTGGGCCTATAGCTGGGCAGCAACAAAAGCAGCGTTTCTGAACGGAGACGTAGATCTCTTCGCTGTGCCTAGAAACTACTCTTCTGAGGCTCAGAACCAGAATGGAATTCACTGCATCTATCCTTTGCCAAATATGAGCGTTGATGGATTGTTTTTCAACTACAATATCGATTGGCCAACGCCCTTGGGCACTGTTTTCAACTATGACTTTCTTGGCGAGAACGGCATACCGCGTGACTTCTTCGGTAACGTGACTTAGGGCATCCGTGTCCTAAAAGGGTTTGCATATTGCGTAGACTTCGATGCATTCATGGCTCACATCTTCGGCGGCGATGCCCAGCGTCCGGCCACAGCCATCATACCTAGCTTGCCATACTATGACTCAAGCATCTCACGCTAACGTTCGACCTCACAGAAGTAGCACAGGAATTCCAAGCAGTTCCAGGTCTGTGGAATACTGGTTTCACAATACCCCTGAGTTACCCTCATGAGGAAGCTCGCAGGCAACATCTTTGCATTGTGATAAAGCAGGCGATTGAAAACCTGAACCCGAAATTCCACGTGAATGTCATTCCCTATTATGAATATCTACCCCTTGCTCACTCCTCAGATGTTCCCGGTAGTGTGGCGGCGTTGGTTAGCCGATTACATGGATGCACACAACTTGGCCTATGCGTTTCACTGTAGTCACTGCCAATTTGTGTGGAGAGAATCATACTCTAACCCTGTGATTGACGATTTGATCGAAAGAGGGACTGCAGCTCCCAACGGTACAGAACGTGCACAGATTTATCATGATATTCAACAGCTAGTCGTTTACACATGCCCAAGTGTTATCTTCCCAGCCTATCAGTCGCCGTTTTGAACGTGACTGGGTCTGGGGCTGGTACTACAACCCTGCTTATTGTTCAAGTGTCTATGCGTACAATTTATGGAAGTGATACTACACACCTCATTCTTCTCAAGACTCCTCTACACAACCAACGTCCAATTTTCTGCCTGGAGCATCAGTTATGATGGCAAGGTTGGTCTCAAAGACATCGGCATTGCCGCCCTATGCTTTGTAACAAACTGTACACGCCGATTCCTTCAAGATGCTTTTCACGTGCGGCTTCAGCAACGACAGAAAGATCGACATGAAAGACATCGGCCTGGCTGCCAATACTTCGGCAGCACAAGCACACCCTGGTCCTCCACACCGTAGAAACATGCGTTGCACTTAGGGCGGGGGAGGTGGTGGAGGCGGCGGTGGCAAATGCTTGATTTCTGCTGTTTCACTCATCTTCTTGGTCTTAACTCTGCGGAAGGCCAGGATTCCTAGTGCCGTGATGCAGATTCCAGTAATCAGAAGCGGAGTTGGGTATCCACTGTACTGCGGGTTTGTCTGCGGGTGTTGCTGATACTGAACGTAGATGATTGTGCTTGAAATTGTAAGAGCGAGTCCCACAGCGAACAGTACGAAAGCGATGTATTCCCACTGGTTTGAACGCACTTTTTACGTCTCCTTCATAGGACAAACAGCACCAGTATGTAAAGAGTGAATGCTGTTGTGAACAGGCCTGTCCAGAGGAACTTGCTCCAGTCGTAGATGTCCTTGCCGTTCATCGGCGGTATCGGTATACTGTCAAAGAAAGCCATCGTCAAGCACATCACTATTCCAATGTTTCCTACGAGCGTGTATCCGTTGACGAAGAAGACGTAGAAGACCGCGGCGAATGCCATAGCTATGAGAACTTGCGCAGCCGCGACTAAGCCTAGAGATTTTCGTGTGAATTTCGGCGCGTTGTGTGCAAGTCTGCTGGGTGATGAGAAAGGCACTTTGAAGACAAAGCTTGAGAACAAGAACAGAGCCAAACCGAAATACCAGAGCCGATGCTCTGTCCACACTCCCTCGATTCTTGCAACCACGGTTATCACATAGTTTTTGGTAAACTCAACAATTATGCTAGTGGCCAACACCGTCGGAGCTATGATGAGAACATCCTCAAGCGTCGTTGCTTTCGCGTAAGCGAAAGCAAACGTCAGAATTGACAGAGAAGCAGCATAGGAGACCACTTCAAACTTCGTTACGGTAAACGGCTGAAGAGCCTGTGGACCGATGATAAGTTTGCGCTTTGCATTGATGAATTCAGAAAGCCACTTCTTCAGCGTATCCGGAAGCATTTCATTTGTTCTCTGAGCTACTGCTTGGTTTGGAAACGTCTCAGGGCTAGTTACTGCAGAAGCAAACGCAGAAACGACACTCGTGACGCCAACGGTGATTACGCCTGCGAAAAATGCACTTGGGGCTGAAGGACTCCAAGCTTCCTCCCTTGAAACGATTGCTTGCAGTTTTTGACCTAGTGTGTTCGCAAACTCGGGAACATCTGCAACAAAACGAATCCATCCTGCCTTGGAGAACGGCGGAGCAACTACGCCTGGGTGGGGATAGACAACCCAGTTCCTGAACCAGTCCTTAGGATCTGCGTCAAGGCTGATCCCCTCTATGTCCAATTCGTCAAGCCCCTGATTCACTGCATCATTCACAACAGCAATCAAATCATCCCCGCCAGTAACCTGCCCATTTTCGTCAAGATCAGACGTTGCATTGTTATTTCTCACGGCGCCTGAAGGCTTGCTGTCAGTGGCCAAATTGATAACCTGTCTTCCTGCCACTGTGAAGCGAGGCGAATTCTTCAACTCCTGCCAACCAAGATACACTCCGAAAGCTGTAGGGGTGCTTCCTCCCATCTTCGGTATCGACAGAACCTGCTGAGCAACCGTATAATAGGAGGCATTATCGATGACGGTCGGAGACACTTCAGCCCTTGCGTACACACCGTTCAGGTAGCCAAACTGAACGATCGTGAGCTCAATCGAACCGTCATGCGGTATCGCGTCTGTAACCCCCTTTGACAAAGCTTGAGTGATTAGGTTCCACTCAGTGCTGTTAATACTGCCTGAACCATCAATGACCATACAAAGCTGAATTCTGAGAGGGGCATCTGCGGCACAAGATGGTGTTAACTCGACTGCAAACACAAAGGAGAATGCCAATGAGCCAAGCAGGAAGATTAGGCTTGCTTCTGGAAAGGCCTTTTTCTCCATTTCTCTCGCCTCCTTTCTTCAAATGTTGTTTTGGCAAAAACAATTAAGCCTTGCGGGTCGTGCGTGATTGGCAAGCGACTAGATGGTGACAATTAGTGAGGTTTCAAGCCGAGAAATCAAACAGGGTTAACCCGGCAGGAGAATTTGTTCACGGTGCGGCAAGTTCTCAATCAATGAGATTCAATCATGAAGCGTGTCCAAAGGCTAATGCGCAGTGTTCCATATTTTCTGAAATTCGTTCTCGTAGATGCTTGCGAGATTTTCGCTTATTATTACCACGAGATTTTCATTGTTTTCGTTCTCGGCATGTGCTGACCAGTTGTAGCTGCCAGTCAAGACCACTTTTTCGTCAACGATCATGACCTTATCATGCATGTACGCAGAGTTGCCGTCTGCACGAGTATCGATGCCAGCGTTTTTCAGGTTCTGATATTCACTTCCAGTCTCGTTGACATTGTTCCGTTCAAAGACAATCTCGACTTGGACGTTTCTGCCGTGCGCTTGAATCAAAGCTTCCCTTATTCCGTCCAACGTAAAACTATAGATGAGGATGTGAATTGAAGAGTTAGCCTTGCCTATCCAAAAGATAACTTGATCCGCGCAACCGCCATGCGGCGAAAAATAAACCCCCGAAACATCAGAGACATCAACCCTCTCAACCTGAGTCCTCGAAAACCCTGTAGCACCCACATATACACCTAAAAGAAAAACAACAGCAAGCAAGAACAGCGCCATCTTCCAATGCATAGCAAAATCTCCAACCACTTCTCACTCTATACGTATCAGATTCTTTTTCAATTTTCCGCATATCAAGTTTAGGACAGTGCCACCTTACGCCTATCGTCAAAGCTAACAGAAGTTTCATGTGCAAGTTGTGCACTTAACCAGAATACTTTCATAAAGGTGACCTAGCAATGCAGAAGAAGGCTATAGCACTCTTGTGTACTATGATGGCAGCGTCCATGATAGCCGCTTCTTTTCTCACACCTGCAAAGGCAATGAACTGGAAAACAGTTACAGCCATACCAGGCTCAGGGTCTCAGACTACTGCCGAATTCCGTATCAACGGGTCTGAATGGCGCGTCAACTGGAGCTACACCCCAAACTGGCAGGCACCCAGCCTAACAGTGTTCAGCTTCTTTGTTTACCCGCACGGCGAAGAAAACGCTTACGTTGGTCACGTTATCCAATACGGTGCAGGCAACACCAGCGGAACCCTCAACATCCACGAAGGACCAGGTCTCTACTATATCAAAATCGAAGCCGTGACCCAAAACTATGTACTCACCGTGGAATATGATGCCGACAGCGTGGTCAGCGATAGCCTGTTTTATGCAATTATTGCAGCAGCAATCGCCATACCTACAGTGATTATTGTAGTGATGGCTGTTTTTGTAAGAAAAAAACATAGAATGCAGAGAACGATGATGCCATCATCTCCTCCTCCACCTCCTCCTCCTCCCTAGATCTGGCTGGCTCCATCGTAACAAGCAGTTTTTATGAGATTGCGACTTACACGCTGGGGTACGTGGAAGCGCGCAGCGTCATTTCTTTTTTCTGCAGACCTTTAGGCTGCTCCCATCAGTCACGTATTCGAAACAGGCTTCGCGTGCCTAAGATGAGATTTAAATTGTCAACTTGATCACTTTACTTCATGGGGAAAAAGCTCATAAGATGCTGGGATACGGACAATGCTCTTTATGTCAAGTACCATGATGAGGAGTGGGGCGTTCCCGTTCATGATGACAGAACGTTGTTCGAGTTTCTCGTTCTGGAAGGTTTTCAGGCGGGTCTGACTTGGGAGCTTATACTCAGGAGGAGAGAAGCCCTGAGGAAAGCCTTTGACAATTTCGACCCGAGAAAAGTAGCCAAGTACACAGACAAAGACATGAAGCGCCTTATTGGTGACTCTGATGTGATTCGGAATAGAGCGAAGATTGCGGCGGCTGTAAAAAACGCTCGTCAGCTTGTGCAGGTTCAGAATGAGTTCGGTTCGTTCGACGCTTTTGTCTGGAAGTTTGTCCATGGAAAACCGGTAAATCATCGTCTGAAAGACTCCTCAAGCATGCCGTCAGAATCTGACGAGTCTAGGGAAATGAGCAGGGAACTGAAAAAGAGAGGATTCAAATTCGTCGGGCCCACAATGTGTTATGCCTTCATGCAGGCGGTCGGCATGGTTAACGACCATTTGGTTCACTGCTTCCGCTACGGTCAAATCAGAAGGATGACATCAGAACGAATAAAGAACGCGAAAGCCAAGTCAGACCATGGACCCCAAGTTTCAGAGCTGAACAAGTCTCGACGGACAGCGTGCGCCTAAACTTTAACTTTCTCAATATCAATCATATGCATATCACTCGGCTGGTGCTTACCATCACTAAGAACAAGCGGGGAAGAAGAAGGAAGCATCGCTGGATTGAGTATCCCAGCATTGAGCATGATTCTTCGCATGAAGCTCTGTACCTGAAATGGGCAAGCGTTAACAATCCCGCACTGGCTCAATGTGCGCGCTATGGTTGTCCTCAATGTGGAAAGTCTTCAGACTTCGACACGACACAAAATTCAGGAACATACGTTTCTACTGTCCGAATTGCAGTTATGAGACTTCTTATCATATAATCAAGCCGAAACGTCACTTTCGCACTGTTGAAGTCCACGACGAGCGAGGAATTCTGATCGGCACAAAAACTGTTGACGATTACCATGAGAAGACTCCACGGGAAAACGCTGATCTGATGGTGATGTACGCGGAGCAAAGACCTGACTTGGGAGGCGAATGGTTCGACGGCGTTTCTGGAACCAACTTCCAGTCTCGATACTCAACTCGCGAGGAGATTTTGAAAAGAATCGAAGAACGTAAGATGAAGCGTCTAATGGAAGCCGCGCTTGAGGAGACTGAACGGCAAGAACAGGAGAGTCGAACAACAGATTTTCGGGCACAGATTCGTGGAAGCCATGCTCCCGATGTTGTGGACTGATTTTCTGTAATAAAGAATGGGGAAGAGCAAGAGATCAGCGGTGTGCCAGCGCACTTGTTCCTTCAAGCATAATTGGTTCGGATCATGCTTTCCAGAGAATGTTTGACATCATTCCGAACCCATCATAATAATAAATGAGGCAAAGTCACAAGCATAACCTCTCACAAAGCGAATTCAGTAACAATGACCTGCGCTTCGATCATGCTTATTTGAGTATGAAGTAGACGCGTCTGTTGTTCTTCCCCTTATTCTCCGTCTTCAAGACTTCGATTTGTCCAACTTCCTTGAGGCTTCGAACATGCGTTCCACCATCAGCCTGTTTGTCCACACCCTCAATTTCTACGATCCGCAGACGCGGAATGTTAGGAGGGAAAGCCTCAGCCATCTTCACCACGCCAGGGATACTTAACGCTTCATCCCTTGGCAGTTCATACCACTTGACAGGGGTTTCAGTATGAAACAGCTGATTCGCTTTCGTAACATATTCTGTCAAAAACTGTGGCTCAAACCTGTCCACGCTGAAATCGAACCGAACCTTGTTTACGTCAAGCTGGTTCCCAGTTACCAACGCACCAGTAGCGTTGCACAATATTGAGGCAAACACATGCGCGGCTGTATGACTCCTCATCAACTTGTATCTCCGCTCCCAATCTAGAACACAATGAACCCTGTCACCTGCCGCAAGTCCAGCACGGTCGACTTCGTGACTGACCTCACCAGAAAACTTGCTCACAGAGACAACATTGAACACTTCACCATCTCTCTGCATCCTGCCTATATCATGCGGCTGGCCCCCACCCCTCGGGTAGAAGATCGTCTGGTCCAATACTACGAACTTGCCATCATTCACAGAAACAACTTTTGCGTCACATTCTCGCAGGTAACTATCGTCCAGGTAAAGCGCCTTAGTCATGCCAATCACAACTTGATAGCCAGACAGGCGCCCTTAAGCCTTACCTTGGCTTGCAGCATGAGCGTTATTCCTCCCTCTCCAGTTGACCAGATAGACTCCTGCAAGCGTAAGTCCAGAGCCTAAAATAGACTCAAAACCTAGGCTTTCTCCCAGAATCCAGCGGCCAAAAACCAACGCCACCGCCGGTATTATGAGGCTCGACCCTGACAGAGTCGTCGCCTCCTCTCTTTTCAACAGGTATAACCAAACAACGTTGCCAGCAGCCAACGCGCCTATAGAAGAAATAATCAGCAAACCCACATAAGTTACGTCCGCTGACACAACGAACCCGCTAGTCCCAAAAGCATAAGCACACAGAAAAACCGAGCCCACAGCCAACTGCACAAAGTGCGTGACAAACGGGTCCACATGGGTAAGGGACCTCTTGTAGAACAGCACAGACACCGCCCATAGAAAAGCACCAAATAACATCACTAGGATCGAGTCAGCTGGGAACGCCGTCACTCTGCCCAGAAACAAAATGACAACTCCCAAGAATCCAACAATCACCCCAACAACCTTAACTGTGGTAAGTTTCTCATTCAAAAACGGAACAGCCAGACAGAATACAAACAAAGGCTGCGTGTAACTTAATACCGAACCGATTCCGGAACTTTCTTCCATGAGGCCAAAAGCCTGTGTAACAATAATCGACACGAAAATCAAACACAACATGAAAAGCTTAACCAACGTCCCCCTGTCCCTTGGCAAGCGCCTACGCAACAAAACAAAACCAGGAAACAACACGGCCACAGAGACCAGAAATCTGTGCAGCACAAACGTGACAGGCGCCTGCAGGATATTCAACTCGACCTTCATAATCGACCAGTTAGAACCCCACAGCAACACAACCGAAACAAACAACAGCCAATTCTGAAGCTTCAATCTGGTTAATACCCCTGCAGAACCATACATCAAAACAAAAGCACATATAAAAACGCACGCACGGCCCGAGATTCCTCTTAACATTCAACACGAGAAAGATAAATACGGGACACATCAGTAATGCCATCAAAGGAAAAAACCGATGCCCCACTGCAAAAACTGCGGAAACAAGATCCCGGAAGACGCAGCCTACTGCCCAACCTGCGGAAAACCACTCCAAACCCCAACCCAACTCACACTCGCAAGATCGGGCGAAAGATTTATCGCATTGCCGTTGACCTTGTAATCCTCTCCATAATTCTCGCCCCAGTAAACTTCTCAATGACGTGGTCAGGCTACTAACTTATCCCTTGTTTCCAAGATTAATACCCTTCGTCGACTTCGGCATCAGCAACCTCGTCTACTTCCTCTGCTGGACAATAACAGAACGAACCTACGGTCAATCAATCGGCAAAACAATAATGAGAATAAGACTAACCAACCTGGACGGCGAACACGCAGGTCCCGCCAGAGCGGCTATCGAGCGCGTCGGCAAAGCATGCCTTCACCCCAGTAGACCTCATACTCGGCTGGATCCTGCACTCGGGAAAAAGACAGAGAATATTCAATTACCTCTCAGGCGCAATAGTAATAAGAACATAACACTCGCAACGCCACTACAAACGTGAAGATATTTGAGAAAGAACGGGATACGGCTGCAATATTCTGGCTTTATAATATTCGCAGCCCAGATCCTCAGCGTGATCACGGGCCTCGCGTTCACACTTCTGCTCACCAGAAACATGACAAAACAAGAATATGGGATATGGGCCAACATCTTCGACCTTATCAGCTACTTTCTTCTTCTCAGCGGCATATTCCCCTTCTGGGCAATCCGCTTCGTCGCTCGTGGAAAACAGGGAGCCGCCAAAACAGGTCTACTCGCGAATCTCGCCATTTCCCTAGTCTCAGCAGCAGTCTACATTTCACTTGCGCCTCTCCTCACAGGTGCTTTCCACATCAGTGGACCTTACGTTTTCATGTATCTAGTCGCATTCGCCCAGATAATCAACATCCACTTGATTCTTATGCTCGAATCTGTGCTTAGAGCAACGAAACCTCAAGCCGTCGGCTACGGTCTTCTCATTGAAGAAACCACAAAACTCGGACTGGCATATGTGCTAATGATCAGACTGCAGCACCTTTTTCTAGGCGCACTTCTTAGCATCATAATCTCCGCTACTGTCCAAATGCTCTACTACGTAAGCATAACAAGGAAAGAGCTCAGACAGAAAATCCAGTGGGCATATGCAAAAGAGTGGCTTAAAGGCTCAGCAGCCAACTTCTACAACGCGGTCGGAAGCCAACTGGCCTCAACCACGATCATAATGCTTTTCCTCCTAGGCGGTCAAGAAGCAAGAGGAAACTATCAAGCCGCCATAACCTTCACAAACATAATCGGCTATTCGCTGTTTCTTTCGTATGCACTCTACCCCAAACTCCTCGCTGAAAACAACCTTAGAGACGCAGCCAACTCACTCAAAATAGTCCTAATGTTCGCCATCCCCATAACAACCATCATAATGGCTACATCCCCCTCACTGCTAATCGTCTTGAATATACATTACAGCGAAGCCCAGCCCATCCTCTTAATGTTGGCAATAGACGCATTCATTCTTCTCATCCAACAATTCCACGCATCCGTCGTACTCGGCACCGAAAAACTGGACGAGGAAGCAACAATATCTCTTAGAAAACTGGCCAAAAGCAGGATGTTTAAAATCTTCACCCTACCCTACATACAAGCCGCCATCTCGCTGCCCACAGTCTTCATCATTCTCACTCAGTTCACAGGTGACAGCCCTGTCCGCGCAGCATTCTATGT
>Ga0123519_10014594_pt1 | contig 11147 bp, 9 predicted proteins | sample YelNatPaOPRAMG02_FD_87396 | JGI IMG/M metagenome (GOLD analysis project Ga0123519, IMG submission 87396) | Hot spring microbial communities from Yellowstone National Park - Yellowstone National Park OP-RAMG-02 (version 2) | ecosystem: Environmental > Aquatic > Thermal springs > Hot (42-90C) ... | reverse complement strand
GAGGTCAATTTTTCCATCGATTCTAGCTAAAATGAGCTGATCTCTAGGCAAACAAAGTCCACCCAATCCAACGGTCATTGCCTGCGCTAAAACCTGGGCTTCCCTACCTCTGGTCTCCCCTACAACTAAAAGCCTAGTTCCCGAAGCTCTTAGACTTGCTTTGGCAAGGTCGAACAGCCCTACTTCAACAGAACCGAGCTCAAACGTAGTATACCTCGTCCAAGGAGAGCCCTTCGGTGGATCTATTTCGCCCGTATCCTCTATGACTATTACTTTCCAAGTTGATGGAACGAGGCTATAAAGCAGCGATCTGATCAGTGTAGTTTTCCCCGAGCCGGGGGGCCCTGCTATAATCACGGCCCCTCTCGCAGTGAGAATGATCTTGAAGAGTTCAGCGATCCACTTAGGGAGAACGCCTGACTCAACAAGGTGACTTATGCTAGGCGGAACCGGGAGCCTTTTCCTCACCACTATCTCAGGTCTCCCTTTAGAAACAGTAGGAAAGACCAAGTGAACTCTATGTCCTCCTTCTCTTTGGGGGAGCTGGGTGTCCACGATTGGATTCGCAGTAGATACATATGTACCGCACTTTGTAGCTATAGTCTGTTGTAGGCTCACTGCCTCGTTAATGTCATTTATGTAAATGTTCGTTGGAGCGAAGTCCTGCTCGGGTCTCATCTCCTCAATGAATGAGTGTCTAACCCATACGTTCCCTTTCCCCTCTACGCTAATGTCAATGACGTTTGGGTCATCAATCAGCACCTGCAACTTTCCATATCCTAAACTAGATCTTATGATGTAAGCAGCATCTGCCACCATTTCTCTATTTATCCCTAAGGTTGCCGACAATATGTCTCCCAAGTCATTTCCTTTACTTAGGAGAAGCATTACATCCTCTAATCTACCCTTAACTCTCTTTTCGAGCTCGATGAACTGCTTAACTGGAGAAATATAGTAAGAGAGACCTCGAGAAGTATTGAGAATAGATACCCTGAACCCCCCTATTTTGTAACTGTAAACTTCTTTTCCTGCGTTATGAAGAACTTCTGTAGAAGGCAATTCGATATCTTCTTCTTCATTCTTTTGATTCGAAATAGACTTTACTTCGAAGCTATTCTTGACATGCCATAGAAAACTCTGTTTTACTTTCAACCAAGCTCCCCAGGAAGAACGAGAATCTTAAAAAAGTTTTTATGATTATACTGCTATTATCCTCCTACGGCCGATATCCATTGAGATATCCCTGAGGATGGGTCTTGAACCTGGACGAGCACGTTTTTTACGGTTGCACCAGTATAGCTTAGCGACATCACCGCCAGTTGGTCTGACTTTGGCGATATTTGAAATGGGATTGACTGCGGGCTTTTCAAAGTGAGGTTACCAGAGGAAGAGGCACTCAATACGCTACCATCCCCCATAACGACCTGAATAGAAGTTATGTTTATCGGGGAGCCCATCCCATTCCTTATCTCTACTGATAATATGAAATTATTTGGGGCAGTACCCGACTGCACGCTGTAGCTTGCAGTTGCCATGTCCACTCCAGTGAGCCTACCCTCCTGCGCAGAAAGCCAAGACCTCAAGGCGAAAACTGCAACGATGGCTACTAGTGCTATAGCGATTACGCTGACGATCTCAGAAATCCCTCTGCTCCTTTTCTCCTTGATACTATTCTGATGTGACACTTGGGTCCACCGAATAAATGCTCTGACCTTATAAAATGTCAATTATCCAACAAGAGCGTTTATTATAGAGGAGTAAAAGGCCATTATTATAGCCCCCACGATCGCACCCACTAAAAATTTCCTAGCGCTCTCAGAATAGCCTAGGACGAAATAGATCGCTCCGGCGATGAAGCCTGCTGCGACAGCTATCCAACCTATCCACATAAGCCAACTCATGAGCGTTAATATGGCACTTGAGATCCCAGGAGGAGGGGCAGGGGTAAGGTTTATTGGGATCGTTTCAGCCAACCTATTTCACCAAAGAATAATGCGGGCTTAAAAACGGAGATATGAGCCGACCGAACCGATTTAACCACTCAACCTCGAACTTTAAACCTAAGGTGAAGTCACGAATCAGCTGTTCGTAACCTTTTAAACAGGAGATCCCTGCTTCAGTTCGAAGTAGCCTTTTTCATCTCCGGGGAACCGATCAAATAGTATTGGCTAAGGCTCAGTACATAAATTCATCTCAGTAGTAAAAGATAGCATATTTCATTGCCTAAAAACTTGGTTGCTTCGTAATCATTTATCTATAATTAGCTATGGTAGTTTATTACAAAAAATTTAAAGCCCACGCCTTAAAAAGCAAGGCTTTAGGTAACGTTTAAATATTTTCAATTTAAAATATATACTAAAAAATATGATATAATCTAAACCTAAATGGGTGAAATTAAAGTGGGTGAACAAACCGTTCAAAAGAAAAGTACTTTGACCACAACCGCCATAATTCTCTTAGTGCTCGGTATCATTGTAGGATTAGCTATCGGATGGGTCGCAAAGCCCTCGCCTCCTCAGGTTTCCCCCTCGGAGCTTTGCGCCATACCGAAGAGCAAATTCACAAACCCACCACCTCCCAACCAAACCGTAACTATAATTTATGGCTTCGATGCAAACTACCCACCATTCACGTACGTTCTGCCCAATGGGACAGCTGCTGGCTTTGACGTCGACGTCATGAAATGGATCGCTAATAAGTACAACTGGACCCTTGTCTTCAAACCATGGGACTGGTCGACAATAGTTACTGCTCTTGTCAATGGAGACCTTGACGTAATAATGTCCGGGATGACGATCACTGCTCAAAGATCACAACAAGTCTGGTTCTCTATACCATATTATTCCTATATACATGAGCTAGTTACAAGGAGCGACGTTAATATGACGATGGAACAGATATTGAATTCAGGCAAGCCAATAGCTGTAGAGCTAGGCGCAACTTCAGATGAGTGGGCAACGAGGCTTTTGCAGGAAGGTTATAACTTCCAGAAGCTCGGTCTTGACTCATATACAGCGGCGACGGAGGCTGTACTAAAGGGGACAGCGATAGCGATGATCACCGATTCAGCTTTCTTCGAGCCGTATGTGAGGACTCACCCGGACGCCGCGAGTAAGCTGAGAGTCGTCAGCACGCTAGGTGCTTATGAAAGCTATGCAGTTGCAACCAGGCCGGGAGACCTTTGGCTCAGGAACCAGATCAACAGTGCCCTTTCCGAGCTTATGGGCAGCCCTATGTGGGATCAGCTACTTGAAAAGTGGAACCTCAAGTGAGGTGTGCTGAAATATTTGGGTTGGGTCTCCTCGGCAGCTATCTCCCCTATATGTTGGAAGGAGTGATCTGGACCTTCGCTCTCGTCGGTGGAGGTCTCACGCTAGGCTTTGCCATGGGGGTCCCATTCGCCATACTTAGGGTATACGGTGGCAGGGGTGCCAAAGCTGCTATTGACGCATATGTCTGGGTTTATAGGAGCATACCTCTGATCGTCTTGCTGTTCCTTTACTATTGGGGCATATTTCCCGTAGTATTCGGAATTAAACTATCGGCTATGGCTACCAGCATCCTTGCTTTAGGAACCAGAGATGCAGCATATGAGACCATGATATTCAGAGCTGCCTTAGAATCCATAGATCCAGGTCAGATGCTAGCAGCTAGGTCTTTGGGGATGACCCGTTGGCAAGCGGTACGAACAATAGTGCTACCTCAAGCATTAAGAATAGCTATACCGGGATGGACGAATCAATATGCTATAATGCTGAAGGACTCTTCAATTTGCTTTGCACTGGGAGTTCTGGAGATTTTGACAAGGACTAGGTACGTAACTATATCCATCGGCTCTTACTTTATTCCATACTTAATTGCCGGGATCCTCTTCATAATATTAACCTACGGAGGGACGAAGGTCTTCAATATAGTATACGAAAAGGTTCAAATCCCAGGATTAGTGGGAGGGAAGTAGCGTTGAATTCAAACATTCCTGTATTGAAAGTTGAAAACTTGAAAAAAAGCTATGCTGGAAAGATAATTTTAGATGGCGTCAACTTGGAAGTTGATAAAGGCGAGACGAAGGTCATTCTAGGTCCAAGCGGCGTTGGAAAAAGCACCTTATTGAGATGCATAAACATGCTAACTCTGCCAGATTCTGGGAAAATTTGGCTGGAGGGCGTTGAGCTCACTGAACCAAATACGGACATAAACAAAATGAGGCAGAAGATCGGTTTCGTATTCCAGGACTTCAATCTATTTCACCACTTAACCGTCTTAAAGAACGTGACTATAGGGCTTACTAAGGTGAAGAAAATTCCCGAGGAAGAAGCAATCAAGATAGCTGCTTCGGCACTGGAAAAAGTACACATTCCGAATACATTATGGAACAAATATCCTGCCCAGATTTCAGGCGGGGAAAAGCAGAGGGTGGCGATAGCAAGAGCTTTAGCAATGAAGCCTTCGATAATGCTATACGATGAGCCAACATCTGCCCTGGATCCGCAGCTTGTCGGAGAGGTGCTCCAGGTAATCAAAGAGCTTTCCACTGCCGGCATGACCAGCCTAATAGTCACACATGAGCTCCATTTCGCCCTTGAGGTTGCCAATGAACTCCTTTTCATCTACAACGGGAAGATTGTTGAACAGGGACCGCCGGAGGAAGTATTCGCTAACCCTAAACACGATATAGTGAAAAAATACATCGCATCTATCTATTCTAGGAAGGGGTGAAATGGAACGACCTTCTGGCCCGATTTCCTGCATACTCTCGCCAAAGGGATATTGGTTACCCTGGAGATATTGGCGATATCTATGCCAATTAGCGTCCTTTTGGGTATAGCGCTGGGAACTGCTAGAGTCTACGGCAATGTAATCATTAGGGGAATAGCCTCGGCTATAGTTATAGCCTTCAGGGGCTTTCCCGTCCTAGTTACTTTGCTCCTGATATTTTTTGGGCTGTCAGACTTCGGCATCTATGTGCCACCCTTCTGGACCGCCGTTATTGGCTTCATATTATGCTCGGGATCGTATCAATCGGAGTATGTGAGAGGCGCGATAAGGTCCATAGACATCGGGCAATCGCTTGCAGCAAGATCCATAGGCATGACGAAATTCCAAGAGGTACTTTATATAATTCTTCCCCAAGCTGTTCGGAGGGCATTTTTAGGCATAACGAATGAGCTGATCTATCTTGTCCAATACTCTTCCCTCGCCTTCGTAGTGGGAGTACCTGAGATGTTCGCAGTAACTAAGACGTTTAACTCCCTATACTTTAGACCAGTGGAGACCTTCACCACACTTGCGGTCGTCTACCTAGTTATGATAAGCGTCCTCGTCGTATTCTTCAGGGGGATAGAAAGGAGACTCGCCATTCCAGGGATCGAAATAACCACAAAATAATCTTTTTTTTAAAAACCTATGGAATGAACTTCTCCGGATTCATGATACCTCTCTCATCGATTGTTCTCTTAACTGCAATCATCAACCTCTTGAGACCATCATCCATGTATTTATCAGCATAAGGCTTTCTCGTATATCCTATCCCATGCTCACCCGTGATGCTACCGCCTAGATAAACAGCAGCCTCGTATACTTCTTCCCTGACCTTTATGAGCTTCTCCCTATCCAGACTATCCATTAAAATGTCTGGGTGGAATGTTCCATCGCCTAGATGCGCTACAATCGGAAACTTTACCCCGTACTTCTCCTCGATTTTCTTCAAAGAATCAATGAACCTTATCGCTTCCCCTATTGGTACTGACACGTCTAAACCTTCGAACAGATTTTTCTCATATGCTGAATATATCTCGCTTCTTATCTTAAGGATCTCATCTTGTTCCTCCTTTCTTTCAGCCAGTATAGGTTCGCCAGATGCACCTTCGGATAAAATAGCTGATATCCCCTCGATCTCCGCATAGAGCATATCCTTGTTCGGCTCGGATACTACGACCATCAGAAAAGCCTCCCCCTCGCCGTATTTCCATCCTAATCCCAAGTACTCCGCAGTCCTCTTCATCGAACGAGAGTCAACAAGCTCTAGAGAAAGAGGGACATAGCCTGCCCACAGCATTTTCATTGCGGAGTCAACAGCCTTTTCAACGTTTCCGTAGGGTACTAGAATCGTCGCGGAGTGCAAAGGCTTAGGGTAAAGCCTGAGGAAGGATCTCACGATTATTCCGAGAGATCCCTCGCTCCCGATGAAGAGATGAAGGAAGTTCGATGCCATGTTGTTCTTTATAGTTTTATTTCCAACATTAACCAATTCTCCGTTTGGCAGTACGACTTGCATGCCGAGAACAGAGCTTCTCATCGAGCCATGTCTTAGGGCTCTAGACCCTCCGGCATTGCATGCTATCAGACCGCCAATTTGGGCCCCCTCATCTCCTGGATGAGGAGGAAAATAAAGCCCAAATTTCTCTGACTCTTCGATGAGCCTTCCGAGGGTCACTCCCGCTTCAGCATCAGCAACCATATTCTCTCTATCTATGCTCAATCTGTTTAGCCTCTCGAGGGATAATATGATACCTGGCTTCGTGGGAATCGCCCCTCCGGCAAGCCCAGTACCTCCACCTCTTGGAAATACGGCAACGCCTTCACTGTAGGCGAGCTTTACTATTTCAGAAACCTCCTCAACGGAACCGGGCTTTATCAATATTACCTCTCTAGCAGGTTTTGGTCTAACGTGAGGTTCAGTCTTATCGTAAAGGTAAGGCTCCAAAATCCTTGGGTCTGAAACTACGTATCCTTCACCAACTATCTTTTTTGCTTCTTCTGCAATTTTGTCCAACATACTACCACCCCTTTACTATTGATCGATTTATATTTAAAAAACGAATGTTTTTTAACGATCGCTGAAAATCTTAATGATTTGCGAAAAGCTATTCTTAGAAATTCCGTCCATTGCTCGGCGATTTTTCGCTTTATGATAAAATAAAAACATTATCAATAATAGTTCGATAGATTTTTCGTTCATTTAGATATAAATTAAATCTTCGCATTCCATCGTATTACCTGCTATTAAAACTTCGAATTATCGCGTAGAACAATTTTAAAAGAAGGAGAAAAACAGTTTAAAAAGGTGTGTCAAATGAGAGTTGCGATCGTTAGATATCCGAAGCTAGAATTGTTTGGCCTTTATACAGATGGCCAGAATAGGCTCAAAAATTTAGCTGAAACGGCCGAGATCTACGGTTCTAGCGATGAAAGGGAGCTTGCTGAACAGCTTAAAGGATTCGACATCGTGATAACCGAGCCCATGATGCCTACTTTCGGTCGAACTTTCTTCGATTTCAACAACGACGTAAAACTAGTTTTCGTTCATGGAAGGGGATACGACAACGTTGACATAGAAGCTGCTTCAGAGAAGGGTGTCATCGTTGCAAGGGTTCCAGGCTGGTGCGAAAACGAAGCTGTAGCTGAACATGCTCTTTCACTCATTATGGAGGGGGCAAAGAAGCTATGGAAAGCAAGAGGTTGGGTTTCTGAAGGGAAATGGGCTGAGGTCGGAGAGAGCGGAGGTTACTTCTTTTCCCCTAGCCTCAGGGAAATGTCTATTGGGATAATAGGCTATGGATATATTGGTAGCAGGCTAGCTAAGATCTTGAAGCAAGGATTCGGAACTAAAGTTCTCGTATACGATCCTTATGTGCCGAGCAGTAAAATAGAGGAGGAAGGAAATATACCTTTCGAAGATCTTAAGGAATTGCTCGGGCAAAGCGATGCCATCTCAATTCACGCCGAGCTTACCAAGGAGACTTATCATATGATTGGGAGAAAAGAGATCGAGGCAATGAAAGACGGGGCAATAATCGTTAACACGGCGAGAGGCGCAATAATTGATACTGAGGCATTGATCGAGGGCCTCAGCATAGGAAAGATAAGTTTCGCTGGGCTGGACGTCGTTGAGGGGGAGCCGTTGGAAGGGGATCATCCCCTCTTAAAATTCCCAAACGTCTTGATAACCCCCCACGTAGCTTACGCAACGAACGAAGCTATAAAATGCATGGATCATTCTACCGTAGATGCAATCGTATCCTTCATGAATGGAAAGCCTGTATGGGAAACCGTTGAACTTAAAAAGAGAAGAAGATGAAAAGCTTTTAGCTCAAGTTGAACCTAGATAATTAAAAATAGAAGAGTGGTCAGCTTGCACTTAATAGAAGCTCTAAGTAAAGCGGATTCGATAGCGATAGCTGGAGCTTCCCCTGTAGAAGGTAAGGTTGGCAACACGATTTTGAAAAATATCTTGACCTGGGGTTTTAAAGGGAGGATATACCCCATAAATCCAAAATACGATGTTATTCTAGGGATCAAAGCTTACCGTTCCATCGAAGATCTCCCCCAACCACCAGACATTTTGGTGATCGCGACTCCAGGGAGCGAAATAGCTTCCCTGATAAATTCGGCTTCTAAATTTGGCACAAAATTGGCTGTAATAATTTCATCCAGCATGGAGGGAGACCAGAACGCTTTAAAGAGCTTAGCTAGAAGCAAAGGACCTAGAATCATAGGGCCGAACTCCGCTGGGATCTCTCTTAGCTCTTTTGATCTCCACGCTAGCATTGAGATCCCTCCTACTAAGGGAAGAGTCGGGATCATAGCTCAAAGCGGAGCAGTGGGTGGAGCCCTGATCTCCTATCTGGCAGATCTATCATCTGGAGCCTCCTTTTTCTTTAGCTTGGGCAATTCCCTCGACGTAGGAGTAGAGGAGGCCCTTGAGTATGCAGCCTACGACAGCTCAACTGAAAGCGTTGTAGCATATGTAGAATGGGTGAGAGAAGGGGGAAGATTTCTAAGCTCCCTGAAGCTACTGAGGGAAAGGGGAAAACCGGTATGCATACTGAAAGGAGGGAGAGGGGAAACAAGCATAAAGGCAGCTAGTTCACACACCGGGGGAATCGCATCTGACTACTCTATCTTCAAGGCGGCGGTTAACCAATCAGGAGGATATTTGGCATCAGATATCGATGAGCTGGCGGAGGTATGCGAGGTGCTTAGAAGAATAAAGATAAGGGGGAAAGGTATCAGACCGCTGCTAGTGACCAATTCAGGTGGAGTAGGGGTAATCGCAGCATCATTTATGGACGAATTTGGAATAAAAATTGTCGAACCAAGTTTGATTGAGATTCTCCCCCAAAGACTCAGGAAAAAGGTGAAATTGGCCAACCCACTTGACCTAGGTGGAGACTCTTCAATAGATGATGCATTAGAGGTGCTTAGAAGCGAGGAAATAAAAAAGGAGTTCGATATATCGGTTCTGATATATGTCCCCACAGCGGCCGAGGGACCTGAGAAGATAGGTAATGCGGTGAAAAACGCATCGAAGAGCTTCTCCCTTCCAACTATAGGTTTGTTCGCAGGAGCTGGAAGCAGAGAGGTCATGAAGCAAGTTTCTTCTCACATTCCCGTGATCTCTTCCTCCTCGAACTTGGCAAGAGCTATACTAGCCTTGGAAAAATCCGCATAGCTATCACTAATTTTTCAATACCAAAAGTTTTCTGTTCAATGAGCGTCGAATTTCCTCATCATCGCGAGCGAAAAGTTAAGGACCATGTTTGGAAGCGCATGTAACACTTGAAGGAAACAGTATTTTTTATATTGATAAAGTTATTTATAAGTAAAGCGAAAAAATAATTGTTTCGCTGGCCTTTTTTCAAGCTTTAACCTTGCTTTATATAGGCGGTGATACGTTTGGAACTCAATCCTTTGAAAATGTCTAAGGGAATCAGGCTAGCTCTTATGGGAAATGAGGCCATCGCGAGAGGAGCATTGGAGGCTGGGGTGGCATTGGCCGTAGGCTATCCTGGGACTCCATCTAGTGAGGTAATAGAGACCCTACAGAGATATGGTTCGGAGATATATGCGGAGTGGGCGGTGAACGAAAAGGTCGCATTAGAAATTGGAATTGGCGCCTCAATAGGGGGGGCGAGGAGCCTAGTGACGATGAAGGGGCCCGGTCTCAACATAGCTTCTGATCCGCTTTTATCAGCTGCTTATTCTGGAGTAGATGGCGGATTGCTTATACTCGTCGCCGATGATCCGGGGCCAATAACAACTCAGACGGAACAGGACAGCAGATGGTATGGGCCTCTGGCAAAGCTACCCATCATCTCTCCCTCCAACTCTCAGGAGGCCAAAAACTTCACTGTTAAAGGTATCGAGCTAAGCGAGCGCCTCCAGCTACCCATTATACTGAGGACAACGACCAGGGTCAATCATTCCATCGGAGAAGTAATCCTAGGGGATCGAAAGATCCCGAAGAGATATCAAAAATTCGAGAAAAATCCCGAGAGGTTCGTCAGGGCTGGGATGAGTTGGAACTTGGAAAGGCACAAATGGCTGGATTCCAGGCTAAAAGAGGCGGAGAAGATCAGCGAGGACCTCTTTCTCAATTCCCTCGAAGGGGATGGGAGAAAATGCATCGTAACCGAAGGGATAGGATACCAATATGTCAAGGAGTCATTTTCTATGGAAGATCGAGACATCAGGATCATCAAACTGGGATTGGTTTTTCCTCCTCCGCTGAACTTTCTAGCTCGCTCTCTTGAAAGATGCAACGAAGTCTTAGTAGTAGAGGAGCTCGACCCCTTCCTTGAGCTCACGATCAGGTCTTACGCTAAGGAGCTCAACTTGTTGAACGTGAAAATCAAGGGGAAAATTGATGGATTTCTCCCGCTCGAAGGCGAGCTCTCACCTGAAATAGTGAGATCCTTCATATTCGGAAAAAAAGAGGAAGATGTAATGAAAACGGAGCTTCACGTGCCATCTCGACCACCACCTCTTTGCCCAGGATGCCCGCACAGGAACAGCTACCTAGCGATCCTCACGGGTATTTCAAAGGCTGGGTTCAAAAGAAAAGATGTACCGATCTTCGGAGACATAGGCTGTTACGCCCTAAGCGTCTATCCACCTCTCTCCGCCATATGGACTGAGCACAGCATGGGAGCGAGCATATCCATGGCTATGGGAATGAAGCTGTCCGGTTTCGATAAACCGGTAATAGCTACTATAGGAGATTCCACCTTTTTCCACACCGGCATACCTCCATTGATAGAGGCAGTGAACAAAAGGGTGGATATGCTCGTCGTCATTCTGGACAATAGCGTTATAGCAATGACGGGCCATCAAGCTACTCCTTCTTGGTCTGAAACAGAGACTGGGAG